>Ga0183101_1000053_pt6 | contig 13583 bp, 15 predicted proteins | sample Biomet3_FD_127790 | JGI IMG/M metagenome (GOLD analysis project Ga0183101, IMG submission 127790) | Microbial communities from bioreactor (seeded with sewage sludge) at LBNL, California, USA - Biofuel metagenome 3 | ecosystem: Engineered > Bioreactor > Anaerobic > Unclassified ... | reverse complement strand
ATGGATAAAATGACAACTTTCTTACCCGCCGAATGGTATGAACAAAGTGGAGTACAACTTACATGGCCTCATGCCGGTACCGATTGGAAAAGGATGTTGACCGAAGTACAGGAATGTTTTTTGAAAATTGCACGATATATCGCAGAACGAGAAAATCTACTTATTGTAGCCCCACATATAGAAGAACCCCGAAAACAATTGGAAGCCGCGGGACTGGATATGGATCAAATCCGTTTTCTGGAATGTTCAACCAACGACACATGGGCTAGAGATCACGGAGCTATTTCGTTAATTGAAAGAGATGAAACATATTTATTAGATTTCATGTTCAATGGGTGGGGGCTTAAATTTCCTGCCGATTTAGATAACTTAATTGCTCGAGAGAGCTGCCTATCGGGATTGCTTCATGGAAAATATATCAATAGGAGAGGTTTTATTCTTGAAGGGGGAAGTATTGAAAGCGATGGAAAAGGCACATTGCTTACCACCGAAGATTGTTTGCTTTCGCCCAATCGAAATGCAGAAATGGACAAAGAAGAAATTGAAAAATATTTGATCTCTATTTTCCATCTCAAAAGAGTCCTTTGGCTCCGTCACGGTTACTTGGAAGGAGATGATACTGATGGGCATATCGACACTCTGGCACGTTTTTGTTTAAATGATACAATTGCTTATGTTCAATGTAATGACAAACAAGATGAACATTACGAAGAATTGTACCTGATGGAACAAGAGCTCAAAGCATTCAAAACAGCGGAAGGTAGAACGTACCGACTACTACCTCTACCCTTGCCTTCTCCCATCTATATGGAAGGTCTCAGACTACCTGCGACATACGCCAACTTTCTGGTCATCAACGATGCAGTTCTTTACCCGACATATCATCAACCGGATAATGATGAGAAAGCACGTTGCGTATTACAAGAAGCTTTTCCTCACTATGATATTTATGGAATAGATTGTCGGGCATTAATCAAACAACATGGCTCGTTACATTGTGTGACGATGCAATTTCCAAAAGGAGTCTTGTTATGAAAAATATTAAAATAGGTATCATCCAGCAGCACAACGTCGAAAGCAAGAAAGAAAATTGCAACCGACTTGCAGAAGAGATAAGAAAATGTGCACGAGAAGGAGCAGACTTAGTTGTTTTGCAAGAACTTCACGACACCCTTTACTTTTGCCAAACGGAGAATCCCGATTGCTTTGATTTGGCAGAACCAATACCCGGCAATGCGTGCGATTATTACTCGAAGCTAGCTGCCGAATGTGGTATCGTACTGGTAACGTCACTGTTTGAAAAGCGTGCCCCCGGACTATATCACAATACGGCTGTCGTATTCGAGAGTAACGGAGATATAGCAGGCAAATATCGCAAAATGCATATACCTGATGATCCGGGCTACTACGAAAAGTTCTATTTTACACCCGGCGATATAGGTTTCGAACCCATCAATACTTCTATTGGCCGATTGGGTGTTATGGTTTGCTGGGATCAATGGTATCCCGAAGCAGCACGAATTATGGCTTTAAAAGGAGCAGACATGCTTATCTACCCCACTGCAATAGGATGGGACAATCACGATACCCCCGAAGAGCAACAAAGGCAAACTCAAGCTTGGATAACCATACAACGCTCTCATGCCGTTGCAAATGGTATACCGGTTGTATCTGTCAACCGCGTAGGATGGGAAAGCACATTCCCCGATTCGACAGAAGGCATACAATTCTGGGGGAATAGTTTCATTGCCGGCCCACAAGGCGAATTGCTGGCTCATGCCGGTAATAAAGAGAATGAAACGATAATCACCGAAGTAGACCTTGAACGTTCCGAAAAAGTTCGACGTTGGTGGCCTTTTTTGCGTGACCGACGAATAGACGAATATGCAGATATACTCAAGAGATTTGCACAATAATACATAAAGAGATGGACAGTAAAACAAGAAAACAATTCCAGAAGTTTCAACAAGAAGAAATGGATGGATATGATATATATCTGAGCTTGGGCAAAAGAGCCAAAGATATGGAGAATGGGAAAATTCTTGTTGAAATGGCTCATGTAGAACTCAACCATGCCGCTTATATTAAAAAATATACCGACTTAGATATCTCGCCCAACAAAAAGAAAGTACTGCTTTATCGATTCACCGCGTGGATATTTGGCCTTACTTTTGTGCTCAAGATGTTAGAACGCAACGAAAAGTTGACTTCTACTATCTACAAAGAATATCCCGAACTGATAAGTTTCTCTAAAGAAGAAGATGAACACGAGGATCAGCTTATCAAGTTAGTCAACGAAAGCCGCCTTAAGTATATAGGTTCTATTGTTCTTGGACTCAACGATGCTTTGGTAGAATTTACGGGGGCTCTTGCCGGTTTCACGTTGGCATTGAGCAACTCCAAATTGATAGCGCTCACAGCCAGCATTACAGCCATTGCGGGCGCTTTAAGCATGGGAGCTTCAGAATATTTGTCGAACAAGACAGAAGGCAACAGCATGTCACAGGCTGTTACATCAGCACTCTATACAGGCTTAGCATTCATTATTACGGTTATAGCCCTGATTTCACCTTTTGCCTTTATTGCTACCCCCATCTATGCTCTGATCCTGACATTAACTATAGCAATACTGATCATTGCCCTGTTCAATTTCTATTATGCAGTCGTTTGCGACAAATCTTTTCACAAACGATTTGCCGAAATGGCTATTATCAGTTTTTCTATCGCAGCCATTAGTTTCTCGCTGGGATACCTACTTAAAATATTTACCGGAATAAATGCTTAATATTGTTCTTGGTAAAATCAAGAATATTATATTTAACCATCAATTAAAAAAAACAACATTATGAAAACAGCATTAAAAGGAAATGATGTAGAGCTCTTTGGAGAATTTATCCAGAAAGGCTCATTGGCTCCAAATTTCACTTTAACAAAAGGAGATTTAAGCAAATACAACTTAAACGACGGAAGTGGAAAATATTTGTTATTGAACATATTCCCGAGTATTGATACATCTGTTTGTTCGGCATCTGTCAGAAAGTTCAACCAAATGGCTTCCGAGATGAAAGATACAACCGTTCTTTGTATTTCAAAGGATCTGCCTTTCGCTCAAAGCCGTTTTTGCTCTGCCGAAGGAATCAGAAATGTAATCGCTCTGTCCGATTTCCATTTTAGTTCCACTTTTGGAAAAGACTACGGTGTACTTATTCTCGACAGCCCCATGAGCGGATTACTTGCTCGTGCCGTTGTTGTTATCTCGCCAGATAGAAAGGTGATTTACTCTGAACTGGTACCCGATATCACTCAAGAGCCCGATTACCAATCGGCACTACTAGCACTAAAGCATTAATAAAATAAAAGAACGACGGTTCATTCATTCAATTGTAATGAAACCGTCGCTCTTTTTTTATTTCAGGAACTGTATACATACCGGTTTATCCAATTTAATACGTTGAGAAGTATCTCTTAGCAAACCGTTTTCCTTATTAATAGAAAAGACTTCAATCTCATTACTGTCGCGGCAAGCCACCAGCAAGTATTTACCATTTGGAGTAATATTGAAGTTCCGAGGGTGAATACCAGTTCGTTGATAAGCAACGTTGGTCAACATCCCCGTTGTTTGATTTATCTTGAAAATACTTACTCCATCATCCTTCAGGCGATGAGAGGTATACAAAAACTTTCCATTGGGACTAATATGAATATCGGCACTGCCATGTCCACCACCATTATAGGCAACAAGCGCTTGAATCTCTTTTAATTTTCCTGCGGTATAAGAGAAAGTGGTGACCACATCTCCCAATTCATTAATCAGATACGCATTTCTGCCATTTTTACTGAAGACAATATGGCGAGGCCCCCGACCTTTCTCTCCCTTGTATATAATAAGCTCATGCGAAAGAAAAGGTTGTTTGTTGAGATAATCAGCTCGACTATTCACCTCGAAACGATAAATACAATCATTACCCAAGTCATCGGCCACCAAATATTTTCCATCAGGAGTGAGCCGAACGCAATGCAGATGCGAAACAGTTCCTTGTTCATTACCATTAAAACAGAAATGTTGACTTTGCCGACAAAGGGAACCGTCTTTAGCAATAGGGAATACGCTGATATCGCCACCACTATAATTGGCAGTTACTACTTGTTTGCCGTTTGTCATGATAAAGCAGGGATCGGATCCATCCATTTTAGCATCCTTACTTTTTTTCGCTCCAATCTTTTCGTCAACGGTTTTCTGAGAATTAATCAAAGAGAGTTTTCCCTTAGATTTATCTAACCGATAAGCAATAGCACTTTGTCTCCCGTCGTTATATTCACTTACCGAATAGGCAAACTTATTGTTATCTGTTGCTACTACAAAAGACGGATTACCCGCTTGCACAGAACTTACCATCGTCGCCTTTCCGGTTTCCTGATTGAAACGATAAACATAAACTCCTTTAGACGTACTACCTTCGGTATATGTGCCTACCAACATCGTAAGTTCACTGTTCGAAGAAGACTTTTCGAGCTTTTGTGCACGAACAATACCTGTTCCTGCCATCAAAGTCATCAATAATAATAAATAATGCTTATACATACTGCCGTTTAATTTGTTGCAGCAAAGATAATACAACACTAAACACTATAAAAGCAAAATTTATTATTTTCTTATAATTCTATCTTATCCAATATTCCATTTAACCAAGCAAGAGCAATGCCATAATTAGTCATTGGCACCTGTTGTCGACGAGCCTGTTCCAAACGGCTCAACATAAATTTCCTATTGAACATACAAGCTCCACAGTGAATAACCAAATCATATTTAGACAAATCTTCAGGAAAATCACTTCCTGCAGTAATATCAATATGCAGTCCATCTCCTATCTTTTCTGCTAAAAGACGTGGAATCTTGACTCTACCAATATCTTCATTGAGTGGAGCATGGGTACAAGCCTCAGCAATCAATACCCGAGACTTAGAAGTCAATTGACCGATAGTAGCGGCGCTTTTCACAAAATAATCAATATCTCCCTTGTAAGCAGCAAAAAGCACAGAGAAAGAGGTTAATTTGCTTTCGACAGGTTTTCGCTCATAAACTGTTTTAAATACTTGCGAATCTGTAATAATCAAGTTCGGAGCACTAGATAATGTTTTCAATGTACTATCCAATTTATCAGTCGTACAGCACATCACTAAGCATTTCTTATCCAATAATTCCCTCATAGTCTGCACTTGAGGCAATATAAGCCTTCCTTTGGGAGCTTGAATATCTTGGGGCATCACCAGCAACACCAAATCTCCTTCGTCCACCAGATTTTGGGTGATGATTTGTGAGTCAAAATCTTCAGGCATTTTTTCAATGATAGCCTGCCGTACTTCTTCCATGCCTTTCTTTTGTTTGGCACTAACGACTAAAGGTTTGACGCCGCACAGTTCCTTTATCTCCATTACAGCGTTATGAACATCCGAAAGTATATCCGCTTTATTCAATAGAAGGATGATCGGTATTTTCTTTGCTTCCAGACGTTTCATCCACTGCAATTCTTGCTGCATATCTCCTCCACAGAAAAGCAAAGCTACATCAGCTTTTTCAAGAGCCTTTTCAGTTCGCTTTACTCTTTGCACACCTAACGTTCCTTCATCATCAAACCCTGGAGTATCTATAAATAGACAAGGACCTATACCATGAATCTCCATTGATTTAATCACAGGATCGGTAGTTGTTCCTGCTACATCTGACACAAGAGCAACATCTTGCCCCGTCAAAGCGTTTATCATCGACGATTTTCCACAATTTCTTCTACCTACAAGCAGAATATGCAGTCGGTTCGAATAAGGTGTATCATTCAAGCTCATATCGTTTAAAATCTAAAATCGCGTTGGCCTTCCTCCATTTGTTTTAAATGTAGCATGGCAATCTCTCTAACCTTCGGATTAGGTATTTTCTGCATTTCCTCCTCAATCATTTTCTCACCCTCGCGTCGGGTAGACTCGGAAGCATAGTCCATTAAGTACTCTTTGAGTGTCATCAAGGCATTCGGGCTACAGCAATTACCTATTTGTCCGGCCTTAACTAATGCCATAAACCGATCGCCGGTTCTTCCCGCCCTATAGCAGGCAGTACAAAAACTGGGAACAAACCCTCTCTTCATCAACCAGGATACTACTTCATCAAGAGTACGTTTGTCATTGGTATCAAATTGGGCTGTATCTTCCTCCCCATCTGCTTCGCTATAGCCACCCACACTGGTACTCGAAGCACCACTAATTTGAGAAATACCTATCTCGAGGACCTTTTCTCTAGTAGCCTTCGATTCGCGGGTTGAAACAATCATGCCGGTATAAGGTACAGCCAAACGGATAACCGCTACAATATGACAAAACATATCATCGGGAACGGCATTTGGGAAATCTTGCGGATTAATATCATCGGCAGGACGAATGCGAGGCACACTGATTGTATGAGGTCCCACACCAAAGGCAGCTTCCAAATGTTCGGCGTGCATCAATAATCCGACTAAATCATATCTATAAGAAGTTAATCCAAACAATACACCGCAACCCACATCGTCAATACCACCTTGCATCGCACGATCCATTGCTTCGGTATGGTATGCATAGTTGCTTTTTGGCCCCGCAGGATGAAGCCGTTCGTAATTTTCTTTATTGTAAGTCTCTTGAAACAAGATATAAGTACCTATTCCGGCATCTTTCAACTTTCTATAGTTCTCTACCGTTGTGGCGGCAATATTTACATTGACTCGCCGAATAGCACCATTCTTATGATGAATGTCATAAATGGTACGAATCGACTCAAGCAAATATTCCATCGTATTTATATGGGGATGTTCACCCATTTCAAGAGCCAAACGTTTATGCCCCATGTCTTGTAGGGCTACCACTTCTTTGCGTATTTCATCTTGAGTTAGTTTCTTACGAAAAATATGATGGTTCTTGGCATGATAAGGACAATAAATGCAACCGTTCACACAGTAATTGGATAAATAGAGCGGTGCAAACATAACTATTCGATTGCCATAGAATTTCTTCTTCATTTCTTTGGCAAGATGATAAATGCGATTAATCAAATCGGGTTGATCACAACAGAGCAATAGGGCTGCTTCTCGATGTGTGAGTCCTTTACACAAGGCTGCCTTATCGATGAGCTGTTCTATCAAAGTACGATTGTTCTTGTTTGCTTGCGCATAGTCGAGCGTTTCTAAGATTTCTTCATGGTTGATGAATTCGTCAGCCTTACATGACTTTACATTATACATCTTTTTAAACAGATTTAGTTTGACAGTTATTTATATGTTGATAATCCCCTCTATCTACAGCAACTTCATAGCCTATCACCGCCAATTGTTTTCTAAGCATCGACAGTCCTTCGGCAGCTTCGGCCTTAAGAAAAGCTTTATCATTATACAGTTCATATTTCTTACGGTCTTCTCTGGGCGATAAATTTGGCATTACCACATTGGCACCAGCAAGGATGCCATGTTCTCGACCTTTCTTATCCAAAGTGGCAAGTGCGGTAGTTGCCGGAATCAGCGCATCAGGATTTATCAACCGAAAAATAGAAAGAAGTTTCAGTGTCATTTCCACACTGCCAGATTGTTCTTTGCCAAAAGGAGTATCGCTATGAGGTATAAATGGGCCAATACCTATCATTTGTGGATGAAGCTGCTCAATGTACTTAATATCCTGTACCAGATGGTCTACTGTTTGGTAGGGGCTGCCTACCATTATACCCGTCCCTATTTGGTAACCTATTTCCTTCAACCATTGCAAACACCGCAACCTGTTTTCTCTTGACATCTCCTTAGGATGTATGCAACGGTAATGCAAAGTATCGAATGTTTCGTGTCGCAATAAATACCTATTTGCCCCTGCCCGATAAAATCGTAGATAAGCATCACGAGTTTTTTCGCCCAACGATAATGTGATGGCACAATCCGGATAGGCCGCCCGAATAGAGGCAATTACATCTTCCACCCAATCGTCTGTTTCAGCAGCATCTTCCCCTCCTTGAAGAACAAAAGTCCGAAACCCTAAAGCATAACCTTTTGCACAGCAATCCAATATGATAGACTTACTCAACCTATAGCGCTCTACATTGACGTTTCCTTTTCGAATGCCACAATACAAGCAATTATTGCGGCAGCAATTACTTATTTCAATAAGTCCTCTGATATATATTCGATTCCCAAAACGAGACAAAGTTACCTTTCTGGCTTCCTCATGCAGATAGTTTATAACCTCTACATCTCTACAAGCCAACAATTCCGTGTATTCATCAACAGAAAGAGTTTGTTTGTCTCTAAGTTTGTCAATCGCGATTTGCATAAGAATCTTCTTTTTCTTCCAATGCCTTCGTCAGCCTCCGTTTGCCCGAAGCAAAATCGTTATAAGTGCAAGGTCCGGTAATACAACCTCCCTCACAAGCCATCACTTCGATAAACACATTGGACGGCTTCTTCATCTTGGCCGTAGCCCGCAGTAATCCTATATTCTTTTTATTAATATCGGCTATCTGCAACACACTTAGTTTATCATCCTTCAAATATGCTTTTACAGCTTGAGCCACACCTCCCGACTGAGCAAATCCATGAGCCTCGCGCACAGCTACCTCATCCAATCGATATGGTTCGACTTGTTCAAAATGAATATCAAGTCCCGAGATAATCGATGCAATTTCTTCAAAAGTCAACACAAAATCCACATGCTCATCACGCCTCATCTCCTTACGCTTTGCCACACAAGGACCTATAAATGCTATTTTTGCATCCGGATATTTCATTTTTGCAGCTTTAGCCGTATAATACATAGGTGAGCGGGTCTCCGAAACAAACTCCGCCATACTCGGAATATGCTTATTCACCAACTCGATATACGAAGGACAACACGAAGTCGTCATAAACGGTTTACCTTCAGAAAGCCTATCTTGCAATTCCTTCGCTTCACGTCGGGTTGTTTCCATAGCCCCTTGTGCCACTTCGACGATATCGGCAAAGCCTACTTCTTTCAAAGCGCCGTATACTTGTTCAACCGTCGCATTGAATTGACCCAACATAGCGGGGGCTACAATAGCTATCACTTTCTCCTTACGCCGAATAGCTTCAAGTACATCGAAAGTCTGCGACAACTCAAAAACAGCACCGAAAGGACAGGAGTTAAGGCATTTTCCACAATAAATACATTTGCTTTCATCAATATGCTGCATCCCGTTCTTATCACGACTTATAGCCTTCACCGGACAAGACTCTTCGCAAGGTACCGGCATATAGACAATAGCATGATAGGGACAACTGCGAAGACAAGTACCACAATTGATACAAGCATCATGATCAATCCGAGCCTGTCCGTTTTTCTTAAATTGAATCGCTTCCTTTGGACAATTCACATAACAACTGCGAGCTACACACCCATAACAAAGGTTCGTTATCTCATAGTTGATATGAACACACGATGAACAAGCCTCGTCTATCACACAAAGAATATTTTCTTTCTTTGATTCTTTTCGATCTATGGCAGCTTGTGCATATTTTGAAAGCGGATCAAGTTCATCTTTTTCATCAGTCATATCAAATCCCAACAAAGGCAAACACTTATATTTCCAAACAGCACGTTCCTTATGCACACAGCAACGCCCCAAATGTTTTGAACTTCGTGGACTCAATTCAATAGGCAAACGATCGATTCTTTCCACTAGTTCACCCTTCTTCCAAAGACTCACAAGATTGGCGAGCAACTTGTGACGTACTATCATTACATTGTTTAAAAAAGCCATAATACCGTTAATAATTGCGACAAAGATACGGATAAGGTTCTTTATAAGCCCAATAAGTACACGAATAATTTTTATTTGAGGTTGTTAAGTTTGAAACTATTCGAAATGAGATACAATAATTGCAAAATCGAAGTTATTATTACATCTAAAATAAAAATATCGCTAAAAGAGTTCCAATGCTTCAAAACAATTACTACCTTTGTCCCAACTTATAAAGCAAAAGGGCTTGACCGGTTTTGACAGCGGGCAGAAGAGGTATGTAAGCATGCAGTGCGTCGGTGATTTGCACTTTAATCTCAGTTATCAAGAATTTATCTGGCAACAATAATTACGCTCTCGCAGCCTAGTTGAAGTATAGTAGACTGGTTTAATTCCGGCATTAGATGCCGGAACGAGATGTCACTCAAAAGCTCTTGTTCCGAAGCGTTTGATATAGTGGCACAGCAAAATCGGGAATAGTTTTGGTTTTTCCTTGGGGCCTTAACGAAACTAAAAAGGATAAGGTATGGGTTGGTGGCTCTGGTCTTGCCCATGCTCGAAAATCGAAGGCAGAGATAAGCATGTAGAAAGCTTATTGCTTCCTCGTTTGGACGAGGGTTCGAATCCCTCCAGGTCCACCCGAACAAAGAGGTCACTTACAGAAAATAAGTGACCTCTTAGTTTTTTTATACCCAGATAAATAGCGAAGCCCATTTGCGATAATAATAATAAACCGGCTCCCATTTAGAAAATTCCTTAGGGAGCATACGCCATTGGCAATCCGTCTTTACAAAAAAAAAATGGCATTCCAGATTATCCGTAAATCATATTTCCGCTTTCTTTTTTGCAGGTTTAATACTTTTGTTATATATTGCCACTCGATTTCCGTTAAATCTGTCTCGTACATTTTTTCTTTTGGTTTAGTCACTTCAAAGAAAGTAACTATCCGACTGATACGGAAACCTCTTTAAAAAAAGATGTTAGCTAATTTTAAACAGGCTCTAATATAGGAATTTATATTTATCAACCTGAAAATTATAAATAATATGAAGTGTTTAATAAAATCAATCCTGTTATTTTTAGGAATTTTGTTGTTTCTTTCGTGTCAGTCCCAACGGAATGTAGCAGGTAAATATACACTTATTCAACGAGGAAACTATCCTAAGATTATTCCTGTTACTTTTTACATTGAATTAAACAGAGACAGTACATTTAAATATAATTTTCGGGGGGGAGTGCATGAAAAAGTTTCGACAGGACTTTGGAAAGCAGATAAAAATAACAAGCGAATAATCATAAACAGTTTTATACAAGATATTCGCAATATCCCTGTTGTTGTAACGGAAACGAAAAGCAACAATAATTCATTTCTTTTGTTTGTGTTTGATAATCCGTTGAAATTAGATACTTCGGTAAAATGGACGTTGAATATAAATGATATAGATTACCCATTGAATACTGATAGCTTAGTTTTGGACAAAGGAATTATTGCCAAAGACTTTTATTTGAAAGGACATATCGCACTTAGAGATGGCACAGGTATAATCCCTATCCCTTTGCAAGATACCATACAAAGCAAAAAATATAATGTAAGAAACTTAAATAATAATGTATTTCATATTGTTTTCCCCTTATTTGTCAATTACAATATATTCCACTATAGACCATTACAGGACAGTTTGAAGTTGAATAGAAAAACATTATTTTTTGAGGGAATGAAATTGAAAAAGAGATAAACCAATCAAACAGCCCGCATTTGCGGGCTGTTTTTTTAAAAAGCAATGAAGCAGCAGGAAAAAGAGGTAAGGATTTTGCAGCTTTGCGCAAATACAAAACAAGTTTCACACGGTTTTTGTCTGTTTCGGGCTTATTTTGCTATTAAAGACACTCTTTCTAAAAAATTATCGATAGCCGTCGTTTTGCCAGCAATTCATTTTCTTTTCTCCCAATATTCTACCCGACAGGAAACATGGGTAACATCGTCCTTTCTAAGTTCTATCATATGATCACTCAATACAACCAGCTCCTCTTTATCCACAAGAAAATGGCATTTAAGAGAAGTATAACGCATATTTTTCTTCTTTTTGCTTACATAAAAGACCCCGTTGTACGTAAATTATTGAAAGACCTTTTGCTGGGCACCAATAGATTTAAACAAAGGAATTAGCAATATTGCTTACAATTCATTAAATTTGCCGATGACGCTGGCGATAGCCAATACTTCGGGTTCAGCAACCAACACATACGTATACGCTGCCGACGGGTGAAAGTTGAGACGGTGCAACAATGGAACGGGGGCAGCAAACAAACGGATTACTGTTGAAATATGATCTATGAGAGAATTAAAGAACAAAACAAAGGAAAAATCATTAAATAAAAACAAAAAAAAGATCTTTCAATATATTTTTTCTGTTTTTATTTTTTGTATATTATTGATCCGTTGTACCCCGGTTGTCAAAACTATCGGACCTTTTTCTAGTTACAACATAGAAGCGTCGAAGAAGGCAGGTGCCTTTTTATGGGAGTATTACCCTATAGATATAAAAATCTCTGATACTGTTAATTTCGAGATAAAAGAAGCATTTGCTGAAAAACAATATAGCTACTTTAGTTATAAAAATTTACGATATAATATCTCAAAAGATAAGTCTCAAGTAATAATTGTGGCTAAAAAGGCTATAGATGATTTAGGATACAATATCTCTTGGACTTTAAAAAACTATGAAGAGAGTTCTCCTTATGGATTAGAAAAAGATTATGATAAATCTAGCCCGCCAAATGTTATTATTGTTAAAATACTTAGTGTAGACATTGATAAGAATGGTGGTGCAGGCAAAGGTGATGGAGAAGTGATAGGTTCATTTACATTACGTAGAAAACAATAATATATTAGCTCCAATATCGTATTTGGTTTGGCGTTACTTAAATAATAGCTTGTAAATGAATTAAAATTTGTAGGAAATGGTGGGTGTATCCTCACCATTTCTTGATATTTACGACTCTATATCCGATATCAGAAAAGAGCAAGTTGAGGACACATAAATTTCTATCCTTTGCCACCTCCGTATGACACCATACTACACTATCACACAATAGGTTAACAATACACCGTATACAACGCCAGCGAAAAGAGGCTCAAAAATCGACTCGAGAGCATACTGTAGGGCTCTTATTTTCAGCGGACCTCTGCTTAGAATCATTCTAAATGATAGCCTACAGGCATCTGAAAGCTCGTTTTATACATAAGCGAGTATACTGCATCCTTTTCTAAAAAGCACCTCATCCCAAAAGTTTTCTATAATACTTTTGGATGTAAAAGAAGTGAAAATGCTTAAGTCTGAAAAGACTCGCGAGCCTCTTTTTATGCAGTCAAAATACGATAAGAATATATTTGAGTTCGGGATAAGAACTCGGATATATCGTTGCGACTGCGGCGATCTATTCCAACAAAATCATGTTCCAATTTGCGCGTTATCCGTACGTCCCTATTATGCTGTTACAACGAAAGCCATAATGCTTTATTCAAAAGGCTTTTAAGCGCTTCATGAGACCTTTTTGTAAGGGCGAAATCTGTAAAACATACGGATGAAAGTTGGCTCACATCAGAAAGACTTTATATCTTATCCTGAGAAAAGTGTCGTTCCATATATGTGATTCGATCAACTCACAATTGTGATTCGATCGTTCCATATATGTGAGTTGATCGAATCACATATATGGAACGACAGATTTCTCAGGACGAAGATATGAAGTCTTTCTGACATGAACCAATTTTCATCAGTATGTCTCACAAGCTTCACCTTTTTAAAGAGTATCATGGCTTTCGTTA
>Ga0183101_1000062_pt11 | contig 13585 bp, 13 predicted proteins | sample Biomet3_FD_127790 | JGI IMG/M metagenome (GOLD analysis project Ga0183101, IMG submission 127790) | Microbial communities from bioreactor (seeded with sewage sludge) at LBNL, California, USA - Biofuel metagenome 3 | ecosystem: Engineered > Bioreactor > Anaerobic > Unclassified ... | reverse complement strand
TCTTCTTGCTGCTCCTTTGTTTTTTACCCGATCTATGTGAAGAACCCAGTTGCGGCTTAAGCCGCAACTGGGTTCTTCGACAGACTGCCTGCGGCTTCGAAGGAGCCGCGGCTTTTAAGCGCACAGAAAAATTTGCCGCGGCACTTGCTTTTTTTCAACGGAAATAGTATGTTAATAGAAACATGAACAACGTTCACATGGGAGAGACGACAGATGTCAAGGAAGATCACAAATGCAAAGGAATTTCTGATGGAGCGGTGCAGACAGTTTCTGCTGAACAACCGGGACGGACTGAACGGCAGACTCGACGTGCGGGAGCTGACGGCGCAGTGCGGAATGGCGGCCGGAACCTTTTACCATTATTTTCGGAGCAAGGACGATCTCGTTATGCAGGTCATGGGGCGGGACTGGCAGGAGATGCTGGACGCCATCGACGCGGAGATGGGACGGACGATTCCACTTTACGACAAGGTGCGGGGCATTTACGAACTGATTGCCGCTTTCGGGGATAATTACCGGCATTCCGCCATGGAACTTCTGGGGTCGAAGCCGGAAAACTACGATTTCCAAAGGCGGGAGATGAAACGACTTTACGACCGGATGGCGGCCTTTTTACAGGAGGAAAAGGACCGCGGCAGCCTTTCTCTCGGCGCCAGAGCGGACAGTGCAGCCTATTTGCTGGTACAGCTTTTTATCGCCGCGGGACGGAATCCGGAGATGAATTTCGACGAGCTGTGGGGCTGCATGAATTTTCAGGATATCAGCGCTTACCCGGGCGCGGCGGAGAATCCGCCTGCCCGGAATGACGGTTCAAAGCAAAATACGCTCCGGCCCAAAAGGCGGAACGGCAAAGAATAAAGAAAAGGAGAATGCGCGATGAAACGATTCAACTTCCTCCGAAAGACCGGCGCGGCGGCGCTGGCGGCGGCAATGCTGCTGCCTCTGGCGGCCTGCGGCGGCGCGGCGGGAGCCTCCTCCTCTGCGGCGGGAGGCGGGCAGGACAACTCCGCGCTGACATTCGACTCCGCCAAATGGAACTATGACGCGGACAACGACGTGTACTGGCAGATCGGCGTCTCCTACTGCGCCGCACCGCAGGCACCCGACTATGAGACCATGGGGATCTATGTGCCGGGCGCCTATATGACGGGCAAGGCCAACGCCGACGGCACCTATACCTGCACGCCCAGCGATTCCGGGACGGTGGGCGGCTACACGGCGAAAACCGCGCCGGTGGTGATCCCTGTGAATACGCCGGGCTATTCCGCCTCCGCCGCTCCCACGGAGTACAGCTACGACGGGATAAGCGATTATCTCGCCGCCGGACTGGTCTATGTGCAGCCCGGCATCCGGGGCCGCTCCAGCATGAGCGGCACCGCGGAAAACCAGTCTTACAGCGGCGGCGCCCCCTGGGGCGTCGCGGACCTGAAAGCCGCCGTCCGCTACTGCCGCTATAACGCCTCCGCGCTGCCGGGCAACATGAGCGAGGTCTATACCTTCGGCATGAGCGGCGGCGGAGCCCAGAGCGCTCTCGTGGGAGCCACCGGCGACAGCCCGCTCTATACGCCTTATCTGGAAGCCATCGGCGCGGCCATGACGGACAGCGGCGGGGCCACTCTCAGCGACGCCGTCACCGGCTCCATGTGCTGGTGCCCGATCACCAGCCTCGACTACGCCGACGAGGCCTACGAGTGGAACATGGGTCAGTTTTCCTCCGACGGCGCCCGAACGGACTCCAGCTTTACCTCCGCGCTTTCCAAGGACCTGGCCGCGGCCTATGCGGAGTATATCAACGCGCTCAAGCTGAAAAGCAACGGCACGGAGCTGACTCTGACCGAGTCCAAGACCGGCGTTTACCAGGCCGGAACGTACTACGACTATATTCTGTCGGTGGCGCAGACCTCTCTCAACAATTTCCTGGCGGATACCGCTTTCCCCTATACGGAGACCGAAACCGCTCAGTTCCCCGGCGGCTCCGCCGGAAATATGAGCGGCGGCGCCGACGGCTCGGGAATGCCCGACGGCTCTGCGATGCCCGATCCGTCGGCCGGGGGCGGAATGCCCGGCGGCATGGACGGCGCGGCCGCCTCGTCCGCGACCGGCACAACCTATGCGACGGCGCAGGATTATATCGCTTCGCTGAACTCCGATACGCAGTGGGTGCAGTACGACGCCGCCACCAATACGGCGAAGATCTCCAGCCTTGCCGCGTTTGTCCAGCACTGCAAGCAGGCTACCAAGAGCGTGGGCGCGTTCGACGAGGTGGACCGGGGGCAGGGAGAGAACAACCTCTTCGGCAACGGCCAGGGCGACAGCGCGCATTTTGACGCGGCGCTGCTGGACCTTTTGAAGAAGAACCAGGCCGACTACTCCTCCTTCAGCGACTGGCAGGATACCTACCTCTCCGACAGCGAAGCTGATCTGGCTCTGACCGACGAGCTTGGGACCTCCATGCAGACCCGGGTGGATCTCTACAACCCCATGTATTTCCTGTGCGATTACTACGACGGGTGCGGCACCTCCACGGTTGCGAAATACTGGCGCATCCGCACCGGCGCGTTCCAGTCGGACACGGCTTTAACGGTGGAGAGCAATCTCGCGCTGGCACTGGAAAATACCGCCTCTGTCGACAGCGTGGACTTTGCAACGGTCTGGGACATGAAGCACGTCATGGCGGAGCGCACTGGCTCCAGCACAGCGAACTTTATCAGCTGGGTGCAGACCTGCGCGGGAAAATAAAAATCTGCCCTCTTTTCAGGTTCCCGCAAAAAGGCCGCCCCATACGGGGCGGCCTTTTGTTTCACTTTTTGATTCGGCGGATAGCCTTTACAGCGTGACGCGGAACTTTTGCTCCTCCGTCAGCAGGAGCTTGCGCGTATCGTTGAGATAGGTGCGCTCCGGCAGGCAGATCAGTACCGTTCCGTCGTGATGAACGGGATAGGGCGCGCCGTGCCATGCGCCCGCGCGGAACACCACCATGGTGCCCTGGGGAATGAGGAACGCCTCCTGAAGCTCCAGCTCCGGATCGCCGCCGCTGGCGGGGCCCGCCACCATGACCATGTCGTCGTCCAGCGGCATCATGACCTCCATGGCGTAGCTGTGGTACTCGGTATCCTCCACCACCATCTCCCGCTTCCCGACCTTCAGACTGCCGAAGGCCGTGATCGCGGGGCTGGCGTTGGGGACCAGGACCATGTCCCGGTGAAACACGCAGGGCGCGCTTCCCATGCCGTAGGCGCTGCCGGGCTGCGCGATATTGGCGAGATATCCGTAGGGCGCAAAGTTTTCCGGTGTGACAGGAACCGCATGAATCGCTCTCATGTCTGCCCGCCTCCTTCTTTAATAGACCGGATTCTCGACGTTGACCTTGTCGACTTCCTGGAACGGGGCCAGCGCGGAAACCATTTTGACCGGGGCGTCGTAGGCGTTTTTCACGTAATGCACCTCGCCCGGCTCAATGTGGATGAAATCACCGACGGACAGCGTGCTCTTTTTGCCGTCCACCACAATGTCCACCGTGCCTTCAAGAACGTAAAAGTTCTCCTCCATGACGTTGTGGTAATGCGCCTGGAAATCCTCACCGGGCAGAAAACGCACGATGGCAAAATTCATCCGGGGGCCTTTCATCAGGTATTTGGGACCGCTTTCTCCAAAGCGGTATTCCCGCTCCTGATCGTTTAAAGTAAACATTCCTTTTCCTCCTTATCTGTTCACGGCGCTCACAGGCCGGGCGCAATCCAGAGATTCCGGGTCAGGCCGCGGTCGCACAGGTCCAGCTGCGCACGGTAAATCGGCTTCCAGGCCTGATAAAGCGCCTCATAGACCGCCTGATTTTCACGCTGAGGCTCAAACGTGCGGCCCCACCGGACCGTCCTGCGCACGCCGTCCTCAATGCTGGAGTACATCCCCACGCCGACGCCGGCCAAAATGGCCGCGCCCAGCGCGGTGGCCTCCTTGACGACCGGCACCCGAACGGGTTTTCCGGTCACGTCCGCCACGATCTGACACCACAGCGGACTCTTGGACGCGCCGCCGGCGAAAATCAGCTCCTCCGGTTCGTTTCCGGTGGCTTCCTTCACCAGCTCGATGTGTCCCCGCACCAGGAGAGCCGTGTTTTCCAGAATGGCGCGGTAGAATGTGTAGCGGTTGAATTTCTCCGGCTCCGGCAGGAAGTTGGTGAATGTGGGACTGGCGTGCTTCCAGTTGATGAAATTCATCAGATCGCTGAAGCAGCACTGCATCCCGTAACTGCCTGCGGGGATCTTCTCCGCCTGCTCGTCCATAAGATCGTAGGGGTCCCGGCCGCTTTCGGCGGCTTCACGCTGTTCCAGCTGGCAAAAGCCGTCCCGGAACCAGCGCATCACGAGCCCCGGCTTAAACGCCAGCGCCTCGTATTGCAGCAGCCCCGGCACCGCGTGACAGTTGACGCGCACCCGGCAGTCCGGGTCCGTTGCGCCGCTGTCCGTGTTGAACTCGTACTGCCAGAAGCTGCCGCCGAACACCGCGGCCTGTCCCGATTTGCAGGCGCCCACGCCGATGGTGCCCAGCTGACAGTCGCCGCCGCCCACCACGACCGGCGTGCCCTCGGCAAGCCCGGTTTCACTGGCGCCCCGGGCGCTGACCGCCGCAAAATTCGTGCCGCACTCCACCACCGGAGGGAAGAGGTCCGTCCGCAGACCGCACTCGCCGGCGATCTCCGGCCGCCACGTCCGGCTCTTCAGGTCCATGATGCCCGTGGTGCTTCCGTTGCTGGGCTCCACGGCCAGCTTTCCGGTCAGACGGTAGATCAGCCAGTCGTTGAACATACCCACCGCCGCGGCTTTTTCATAGATCTCGGGGAGGTGGTTCTTTACCCACAGCAAACGGGGAAGAGCGCCCAGCGCATAGGTCTGGCCGCTCATGGAATAGACTTTTTTCTCCAGCGCCGGGTCCATCCGGATCAGCTCGCCCACCTCCGCATCGCTGCGGGCGTCCACGTTGGCGCAGGCCCAGATCTCATTTCCGTCCCGGTCGTAGAGCAGGATGCCCTCCCGCATACAGGTGGTGGACACTGCCGCGATCTTTGACGGCGCAATGCCGGTCGCCTCCAGCACGCCGCGAATGCAGGCGCTGGCCAGGCCCCAGTTGGTGGTCCAGTCAAAATCCATGCTGCCGGGCCAGCGCGGGTCTTCACGGTGGGTCCACTCGCGCTGCACGCATCCGACCTGAGTCCCGTCCGGGGCAAAGATCACAGCGCGGACGCTGCCGGTTCCGGCATCAACTGCCATCAGATAATTTGCCATATGCGTACCCCCTCATTGATGTAGTTTCAAAAAGACGCGGCTCACTCACGGGCCAGCAGCGCCTCCGCAGTCCCCTCGTCGGTAATCAGCACATCCAGATAGCCGCCGCGCAGCGCGGCCAGAATGCCGTCCACCTTATCGGGACCGCCTGCCACGCCGATGACGTTTTCCAGCTTGCGCAGCTCGTCCAGCGGCGTGGACATCAGGCGCTCTTCCAGACTGATGGAGATGGGGCTGCCCTTCTGGTCGAGAAAGTGGCTCAAAAGATCGCCCACGGCGCCTTGCATGGTCAGTACGGTGAAATCGTTCTTGCTCAGAATTCCGTTGCGGATGATGGTGGCCTCGTCGCTCATGCCGCCGATGCCCACCACGCTCATGCTGGAGAGCGGGATCATGCGGTGAATTTCCTGCACGCTGGGCTCCTGACGCAGAGATTCCAGCATCTCCTTGCTGGACAGCAGCAACGGCGTGGGCGTCAGGTACAGCTTGGCGTTGAACACGCTGGAGCAGGCGTTGGGCAGATAGTAGTTGACGCCGCCGGTCAGACTGACCACGTTCAGCGGCTTTTCCGCCGCCATGGCCAGATGGTTCAGGACCCGGCTGGTGGTGTCGCCGTAGCCCATGTTGATAAACGCGTTGTCCTCGGACCGTTTGATAATGTACATGGCCGCGGCCTGCGCGATGCTCTCATTTAAATCCGCCAGTGTCGCGGCGGCGGGGATGGTAAAGACATCGTTCAAGTGGAAATGGGACATCAGGTCCTGCTCCAGCTTGATCCTCCGGTCGCTGTCCTGGCGGATGCTGAACTGAATCACGCCGGTCTGACGTGCCTTTTCCAAAAGGTTGATGACCTTTGCACGGCTGATGCCAAGCAGATGCGAAATATTCTGCTGGGTATAATTCTCCATATAATAGTACCAGACTGTTTTGACCATCAAAACGTGCTCGTAGTCTCCCTTGGAGTCCATGTCTGTCCCTCCAGGCTTACAAATGTTTTGGTATCGCTCAAATGTATCTTCGCAAACAGTATAGCACCACGGGCATACCGTTGTCAAATGAAACTCAAGCGGAATTTTGTAATCTTTCAGAACCGTAATATTTGCCAAAAATTTGCCGCTATTTTTATGTGTATTAAACATAAAACCTTGAGTTTCAACGGGTTTAACTGGGTTTTCTGCCCAAAACCACCGACGAGGCGAAAATTGGCATTCGCCGCGCCGGTTGACAAATGGCGGAAGTTGATTTATGATAACGGCGAAAACAAAAATCTCGATACATCAACATTTGTACTATTTGCACAGTTGAAATGGGGGAGTTTTGGTGGCAATGAACGAAACCGCAGGGCGTGAAACGCCCCTACTTTCGATTCACAACGTTTATAAGTCGTTTGGACTGAACGCGGTTCTGAAGGGAATCAACCTGGACGTGATGCCCGGCGAGGTGCTGGCACTGATCGGCGGAAACGGCGCGGGAAAGTCCACCCTGATGAAAATTGTCATGGGCATCTATACGCACGACAGCGGCGAACTGATGATCCAGGGCGAGGCGGTGAGCATGAGCCGTCCGTCCGTGGCGCTGGCCAAGGGCATCTATATGGTTCCGCAGGAGCCGCTGCTGTTTCCCAACATGAACGTGGAGGAGAACATCCTGATCGGCTTTTCCAAGAGCAAGTCCGAGCTCCATCAGGAGCTGCTGGACACGATGAAGGAGATCGGCTGGAACCTGGACCTGACCCGGAAGGCCAGCAGCCTCTCCATTGCCGAACAGCAGCTGGTGGAGATCCTGCGCGGCATTCTCCGGCATTCCCGCCTTCTGATTCTGGACGAACCCACCAGCGCCCTGACCTTCGACGAGGTCCGCAGCCTTTTTGACTGCGTCAACGGCCTGAGGGCCAAGGGCATCGGCATCATTTATATTACGCACCGCCTTTCCGAGGTGTTCGACATCGCCACCCACGTGGCCATTATGCGCGACGGCATCATCACGATCCAGGGCCCCGTGTCCGGCTTCACCCGGGAGGACTTGGTGAAGGGCCTGCTGCCGCCCAACGTGGAGCAGGTGAGCCAGGCGTGCGCAAGCGCGGACAATGTGGTGGATTATACAAAGCAGCCCGTGCTGGAGCTTCAGGATTTCTCCGGATACGGATTTTCCAACATCAACCTGAAAGTCTACGCCGGCGAGATTCTGGGCGTGGCCGGCGTGGTCGGCGCGGGGCGCACGGAGATGGTGACTACCATCTTCGGCCGGGACAAAGTCCTGGGCGGCAAGGCGCTGCTGTGCGGCAAGGACATCACGGGGCAAAAGACCCGGCAGGTCATTCAGGCGGGACTCAATTACGTCCCGGAGGACCGGCATCTCAACGGCCTTTTCAAGATCTGCGACGTGGCGGCCAACACCACCAGCGCGAATCTGTTCAGCGCCTCCATGGGCCACCTGTTTTTGAACCGGCAGGAGGAGTTCAAGACCACGCAGCAGTATGTGGAGAGCTTCCGCACCAAAGTCACGGGACACGATCAGCTGGCGGGAAGTCTCTCCGGCGGCAACCAGCAGAAAATCGTCATCGGCCGCTCCCTTTCCACCAAGCCCCGCATCGTCATTCTGGACGAACCGACCCGCGGTATCGACGCCGCAGCCCGCGGCGATGTGTACAGCATCATTCATCAGCTGCGGGACGAAGGCGTGTCCATTCTGCTGATCTCCAGCGATATGGAGGAGATCGTGGAGCTGGCCGACCGGGCCGTCACCATGTACCAGGGGCGGATCAACGCCGAGTTCCAGAGATGCGAGATCAATCAGGACCACCTGATGGCCGCGGCGTTCGGCATTCCGGCACAGGAGGCGGTAAACGAATGAGCACAGTAAAAAAGATATTCAAGGTCCGGGAGATGAGCAGCTTTCTCTTTCTGGTGGGACTGTTCCTGCTCGTCGGCCTCATCAACCCGAAGTTTTTGACCGGCTCCAACATCAGCGCCTGCTTCAATACCTCCGTGGTCTATACGCTGGTGGCCGTCGGCATGGCCTTTACCATCTTCATCGGCGAGATCGACGTCTCCGTGGGCTCCAACCTGGGCTTTGTGGCCACCGTGGTGGGCAGTCTGCTGCGGGACGGAGCCAACTGGGGCTTCGCGTTTGCGATGGGACTCATCATCGGTCTTATCATCGGCCTTGTCAACGGCTGGGGCGTGGCCATTATGAAGGTCCCCTCCCTGATCTTTACTCTGGGCACCAACGGCGTCCTGCGCGGCATGATGTACATTTACGCGGGCGGCGCATGGGTGGAGAACCTGCCCAAGAGTTTTAAGGACTTCTCCTCCGTCACACTGATCGGCAATTTCACCGTCTATTACTGCTGCGCGGTGCTGGCGGTGGTCATCATCCACTTCCTGCTGACCCGGACCCGCAGGGGACAGTACTTTATCGCCGTGGGCGACAACGAGGGCGGCGCGCAGCTGGTGGGCATTCCCGCGGTGCGCACCAAGGTGCTGGCCTACGTGATCTGCGGCGTTCTCAGCGCTGTGGCGGGCATCATCTTCTGCAGCCGCATCGGTTTTGTCACCTCCACCAGCGGAAGCGGCTACGAGATGAAGGCCGTGGCCGCCTGCGTGCTGGGCGGCATCAGCCTGACGGGCGGCGTGGGTACCGTGATCGGCGCCGGCATCGGCGCGGTCATCATGGCCTCCATCAGCTATCTGCTGGTGTTCATGGGATTTTCCTCCAACTACGATAATGCCATCACCGGCATTATTCTCATTACCATCGTCGTGGTGGACGCGCTGATGCAGCGCCGCGCCGCCGTCAACAACCGTCACGCGCGGCTGGCGGCCAGGACCATGACTGCGGATGCTGCGAAGAAGGAGGCGGCTGCCCAATGAAACTGCTGAAAAAACGCCCCACGTTCAACTGGAATCTGTTTTTGATTCTTCTGCTTGCAGCGGAGTTCCTGATATTCGGCTCCGCCAACCCCAAGTTTCTCCGTCCGGCGCTGCTGCTGAACAGCGTGAACGACTTCCTCTCCATCTGCATTATCTCCCTGTTCGTCACCTTCGTCATGATTACCGGCGGCATTGATATTCAGGTCGCCTCCATCGTGGGTCTGACCTCCATCACCATCGGCGTCGCGTGGCAGGATTTCGGACTGAGCATCTGGGGTGCCGTGCTTCTGGCCATTCTGGTCGCCGCGCTGTGCGGCGCGCTCTCCGGCTTTTTCATCGCCTACTGCGGGGTGCAGGCCATGGTGGTCACGCTGGGCGGAAGCTTCTTGTACACAGGACTTGCGCTGCTGGTTTCCACGCTCTCCAGTACGGAGGCATATCAGGGCATCAGCGGATTTCCGGATTCCTTCAAGCGGATCACCCAGTACAAGCTCTTCGGCGTGATCCCGTTCCAGATCGTCATCTTTCTGATCCTGTTCGTATTCGCCTATCTGTTGCTGCACAAGACCAAGTACGGCCGCAAGGTCTTTCTTGTGGGCGTCAATCAGCAGGCGGCGGAATACTCCGGCATCAACAGCCGACTCGTCATCATGTCCACCTACGTCCTCAGCGCGATCAGCGCGGCCATCGCAGGCATCATCCTGACGTCTTACCTCGGCACCGCAAAATCTGATCTGGGCAGCGGCCTGACCATGAACATCATCACCGCCGTGGTGCTGGGCGGCACGCTCTCCACCGGCGGCAAGGGCAACATCCTCGGCACGGCGCTGGCGGCCCTCTCCATCGGAATCCTGCGCTTCGGCATGCCGCTGTGCTTCAAGGTCAACACGCAGTATCTGGACATCCCCATCGGCGTTCTTCTGATCGTGGTGGTGGTGGGCCGCTCCCTGGCCGGGAATCCCGCCGTCATCGCCAAGTTCGCCAGACTGCGCGGGCGTTCAAAAAAGGAAGCCCCTGCAAACCCGTAATATTTTGGGGAGCCGCGCTCCCTGGAATATAAATATTTTTGGAGGTATGTAACATGAAAAAACTCGCCGCACTGTTTCTTGCGCTCTGCATGTCTCTGACTCTGGTCGCCTGTGGGAACTCCAGTACTCCGGCAAGCTCCGCCGCTGCCGGCGGTTCCGCAGCTGCCTCCCAGTCCGCCTCTGCCGGCGGTTCCGTCGAGGGAAAGACGGTCGCTTTCATTCCCAAGCTGACTGGCAACGCATTCTTTGAGGTCGCCAACACCGGCGCTCAGAAATACGCCAAGGATTGGGGCATCAACATTGACTACATGGGCGACGCCACCGCTTCCGTCTCTGCGCAGGTGGCTGTCATCAACCAGGCGGTCGCTTCCGGCGTGGACGCCATCTGCATCTCCACGGTGGATGCCGCCGGTGTTTCCGATGCACTGAAGGCCGCCCGTGACGCGGGCATCGTGGTCTGCACCTGGGACTCCGACGCCAACGCCGCTGACCGTTCTCTGATGGTTTCTCAGGGCACGCCTGAGGTTCTGGGCCAGATGCTGGTCGATATGTCCGTTGCCGGCCTGAAGGCCCGCGGCGTCGATCCCGACAAGGACCCCGTCACTTACTGCTGGCACTATTCTCAGGCGACCGTGACCGATCAGAACTCCTGGCAGGTTGCCGGCGAGAAGATCATCGCCGAGAAATATCCCAACTGGAAGAACGTCAACCCCGACAACTACTATTCTGAGCAGGACGCCGAGAAGGCCATCACCGTCGGCGAAGCCGTTCTGTCCGCCTATCCCGACATCGACCTCATCATCTGCAACGACTCCACCGCTCTGCCCGGCCAGCTGCAGGCTGCCGAGAACATGGGCTACAACAAGGACAAGGTCACCATCACCGGTTTCGCCACCCCCAACGCCATCAAGGAATACTGCAACAATGGCACCATCTATAACTGGGGCCTGTGGGACTGCGGCATTCAGGGCGCCATGGGCTGCTATGTGGCCGCGTATCTGGCTGCCGGCAACACCGTCAAGGTGGGCGACACCATCAGCATTCCCAGCATCGGCGACTGCGAGGTTCTGGCAAACGACTGCCTGAGCGCGGGCGCTACCACCGCCGATACCAACAACGGCGTGGTTCTGCTGCCGGAGGACGTCGTCTTCACGGCCGAGAACATGAACAACTACGACTTCTAATTTTCTTTTCACGAAGCGGGGCGCGGAAATTCCGCGCTCCGCTCCGGGGAGCGCGGCACGGCGACAGCGCCGCTTTCCCCGGAGCGGAGCACTTTGCCTCCGATCACATCAACGGTAGGATTTATAAAAGGAGGAATTTTTATATGGCAGATCTTGAGGGACTGAAAGTTGCCAAGGATTATCACACGGATGTTCCCTTTGCCAACCAGAACGGTTTTTATCTGAAAGGCTGCAACAGTCTGGACTGGGGCATGAAAAAGCACCTGTCCAATATCTTTAATCCCAAGAGCGGCAACACCGTCATGTTTGCCTTTGACCACGGCTATTTCATGGGTTCCACCGCCGGACTGGAGCGGCTGGACCTGCTGCTGCCGAAGCTGGCCCCCTATGTGGACTGCTTCATGGGCACTCGCGGCGCCATCCGCACCTGCGTTCCCCCCGAGATCACCAAGGGCATTGCCCTGCGCGTGACCTCCGGCTCCTCCATGCTTCAGGACGATCTGAGCTATGAGGCGGTCTCCGTGGACATCGAGGATTCCATCCGCATGAACGCGGACTGCATGGCCGTTCAGACGTTTATCGGCGGAAAGGGCCAGCTGAGCAGCATCGACAACCTCAGCCGCGTCATCAACGCCGGTATGCGGTACAGCGTCCCCACCCTGGGCGTGTGCGCCGTTGGCAAGGACATGGCCCGCACGGACCGGTTTTTCAAGCTGGCGACCCGCATCATCGCCGAGGTGGGCGTACAGATCGTCAAGACCTACGACTGCGAAAACTTTGAAGAAGTCGCCGCGGCCTGCCCCGTCCCCATCGTGGTCGCGGGCGGCAAGAAGCTGCCGGAGGAAGAGGCGCTGACTCTCGCCTATGACGTGATGAGAAAGGGCGCCCACGGCGTGGATATGGGCCGCAACATCTTCCAGAGCGAGTATCCCGTGGAGATGGCCAAGGCCGTGTGCAAGATCGTTCATGAGAAATTCACCGACAAGGAAGCCTGGGAGTTTTATCAGGACGAGATCCACGCATAAGCGGCAACACACGAACGGAGACGTCCTCAGGGCGCCTCCGTTTTTTTCGGGAGGGAAACATGGACCTTCAAGTCATCCGAATGGTGCTTCCGATCATTTTGCTGCTGGCGCTGGGCAGCCTCTGCCGGAAGAAGAAAATTCTGACCCCCGAGGGGCTGACGGGACTCAAGGCTCTGGTGGGCGATCTCTGCCTGCCGGTTGTGCTGTTCAACGCCTTTTTCAGCGCCCGCTACTCGCTCACGGTACTGGTCACGTTCGCCGCCGTCTACGCGGGGTTCTGCCTCGCGCTGGCGGCCGGGTTCAAGCTGCGCCGTCTGGCCGCGCCTCACGAAAAGTATATGCCCTTTCTGCTTACCAGCGCGGAGGGCGGAATGCTGGGCTACGCGCTGTACGGCGTGCTGATGGGGGAGCAGTCCGGTTTTGCGGCGGCGGATCTGGGACAGACGGTGTTCGCCTACACTGTTTTTCTCGGCACGCTGACGCTGACCGGCGGACGCAGGCCCACCGCCCGGGAACTGGCGGTGAATCTGATCTCCAACAAATGCTGCGTCGGCATGGCGCTGGGAATCCTGCTGGGCGCGCTGGGGATCGGACAGTGGGTCCTGAGCGGTCCCGCGGGCGGAATCGTCACAGCTGTCATCGACCTCATCAAGGCGCCCACCAGCACGCTGGTCCTTCTCATTGTGGGTTACGAGCTGGAGCTGGACCGGACGCTGGTGCGTCCCGTGGCGGTCACGGTCCTGTGCCGCCTTGCGGTCATGGGACTGCTGGCGGCGGGCGTCAGCTTCACCGTGTTCCATCTGGTGCCCTATGATCCCAGCCTCCAGATCGCGCTGATGATCCTTTACGCCCTGCCGGCGCCGTTCGTCATTCCGCTGTTTGCGGACGTCGGGGAGGAGGGACGGTACATTTCCACCACGCTGTCCGTTCACACACTCTGCACGGTTCTGCTGTTTGCGGTGATTGCCGCCTACTCGCTCAGCATAGCCTGAGCGGCGCGGACATTTCGGCAATTAAGACGGCGCCGCTTTGAGAAGATGCTGCGTTTTAAATGCGCTGCCCTTTCTTGAAATCCGCCAAGACTCCTGCGAAATCGCGCCTTTTTCTGCCGCATCATCCTGCGCGCTCCGCTCGCGCAGAATGATGCGGCACTGTCTTAAAAAAAGGCCGGGGCGGCAGTTTCACTGGGAAACT
>Ga0183101_1000646_pt2 | contig 13601 bp, 14 predicted proteins | sample Biomet3_FD_127790 | JGI IMG/M metagenome (GOLD analysis project Ga0183101, IMG submission 127790) | Microbial communities from bioreactor (seeded with sewage sludge) at LBNL, California, USA - Biofuel metagenome 3 | ecosystem: Engineered > Bioreactor > Anaerobic > Unclassified ... | reverse complement strand
GATTATATAGTTGAAACTTCAAATGATATTATTGAGCTTAAGCCACCTAAAATAGGAGAAGTTGAAAAGGCTATTGGTGAAAACTGTGCAAAGCTCATTGAAGATGGTTCTACACTTCAATTAGGAATTGGTGCAATTCCAGATGCAGTACTATTATTCTTAAAGGAAAAAAAGGATCTTGGAATTCATTCGGAAATGATATCTGATGGAGTAGTTGAATTAATAGAAGCAGGTGTAATAACAAATAAAGCAAAAACTTTACATCATGGAAAATCTGTAGTTACATTTTTAATGGGCACTAAGAGGCTTTATGATTATGTTAATGGAAATCCTAGTGTAGAAATGTATCCTGTAGATTATGTAAATAATCCATGTGTTATAGCAGAAAATTATAAAATGGTTTCTATAAATTCATGTATTCAGGTAGATCTTATGGGGCAAGTAGCAGCTGATACAATTGGACTTAAACAGTTCAGTGGCGTAGGCGGTCAAGTTGATTTTGTAAGAGGAGCAGCAATGGCTAAAGGCGGTAAATCAATAATTGCAATGCCATCAACTGCAAGTAAAGGAAAACTTTCAAGAATAGTTCCAATTTTAGATGAGGGTGCAACTGTTACAACATCTAGAAACGATATTCATTATGTTGTAACTGAGTTTGGAATAGCAGAGCTCAAAGGAAAAACTTTAAAAGAAAGAGCTAAAGCATTAATAAATGTCGCACATCCTGATTTTAGAGATGTCCTTATTAAAGAGTGGGAAAAGAGATTTAAAGTGAAATTTTAAATTGAAATAAATGAAAATATGGGAGGAAATAATTTATGAAAGTGTATGTTTTAGACACGGGATATTTAGAAACTGATAAAAATAATGTAGTGGGTGGGGCTACTATGGGAACATATAGCCAGCCACATGTACAAAATGAATGGATTAAGCTACCTGTAATGTCTATTTTAATTGATCATCCAGATGGAAAAATATTATATGATGTAGGAAGCAATCCAGAAGCTATGAATGGTTATTGGCCAAAAAACCTTCAAGAAGTTTATCCATTATATCAAACAAAAGAACAAAGACTAGAAAATCAATTGGCTTTATGTGGTACAAAGCCAGAAGAAATAAAGAAAGTAATAATTTCTCATATGCATTTAGATCATGCAGGAAATTTAGATATGTTTAAACATGCAGATGTATATGTACCAAAGGCAGACTTTATGCAAGCTCAAACTCAAGTAAGGTTAAATGAAAATCCGTTAACACACGGAGGATATATTAAAGCTGATATGGATGTTTCAGTAAAGCAATATCATTTAGTTGAAGAGGATTTTGAATTTGCAAAGGGCATAGAAATAGTAAATTTACCAGGTCATACACCAGGATTACTTGGAATAGTAGTTCATTTAGAAAATGAAGGTACATTAATCTTCCCACAAGATTGTGTATATAGTTCAGAAATTTATGGCCCACCAGCTAAGGCATCAGGATTACTTTATGATAGTCTTTCTTTCTTTAAATCAATTGAAAAAGTAAGAGCGTTAGAGAAAAAATATGACGCAAAAGTATTTTTTGCTCATGATGAGGAGTTCTTTAAAACAATAAAACTTGCTCCTGAGTTTTATGAATAAAAAGTAGTAAATAGATAACCACAGTGAAAGTTATAGTAATGTGGTGACTAACCGAAATTCTATATATGTTTGTTCCATAGAACTATAAAAATTTTGCTGAAAGGCAGTTAATGTAGGGTTGTATCCATATGTGCATGCTCCTAATTTTATTAGGACAAGTAAACTTGGAACAACCCTACATTAATTATTTTCATCAGCTTATTTTCTAATGACTGCTCCATATTATGACATTGAAGTTACAAGCATATATGGAATTTCTTTGTTTTTATATGCATTTAAGTATAGTAAATGTTTAATGGAATTTTGTATGTGATTTACTCTATTGTTTAGACAAAACAATAAAAATACTATGTAACATAATATTTAAATGCTAAAATATAAGTAAAGAATAAAATATAAAAATAAAATACACTATCAGATATAGATTTGATATTTTTTTGAATGTGTCTGGATATATGGAGGAAAGAAATGAGTAATATTAATAATGACAATAATTTAGGAAACATAAGGAAAGCAAGAATTGAAGATTTAGAAACTATAGTAAAATTCAATTATAACTTAGCAAAGGAAACAGAGGATAAAGAACTTAATTTAGAAATTCTAAGCAATGGTGTTAAAGCGATGATAGAAGATTCATCAAAAGGACAATACTATGTTTATGAAATAAATGGTAGAGTAGTTGGACAAATTATGTTTACATATGAATGGAGTGATTGGAGAAATGGTATGTTTCTTTGGGTGCAAAGTGTATATGTAGATTCTGAGTATAGAAAAAAAGGTATTTATAAGAAGTTGTATCATAATGTTAAGAATATATGTGATAATAATGATGGAATAGCTGGCATAAGATTGTATGTAGAAAAAGAAAATATAAATGCTAAAGCAACGTATGAATCACTTGGGATGAGCGAATGTAATTATAATATGTATGAATATGAAAAATAATTATTTACATTATTAAGATAAGTAATCATATATGACTAGATTGCTGCTTAATAGCTGTAAATAATAGTTAAGTTAGCGGAAAGCTGCAATTTTCATTAAAGACAGCTTCTATAAGTTTTGTTCATATATATGTTGCAATAATAAACTTACATTTAAACTTCTAGTATGTTAAGTACCCTATTAAGGCAAAATGTAGAAACTAATTGCAACATATATAAATCATATTTTACAATAGAAGGGAAGTGAGAATTAAGGGAGAGCGTATTAAATCCTCTCTTTTAATAATATTATGAATAATAAAAAGATAGTAAGAGATGGACATATGCACTCGCCATATTGTCCTCATGGAACTAAAGATAGTTTTGAAATGTATGTTGATAAAGCATTAATAGAGGGATTAGAGGAAATAACATTTACTGAACACATGCCTTTTCCATGTTATTTTATAGATGACAAAGAATTTCAAGATGAATGTGCTCCAAATGAAGAAGTAATAGAGAAGTATTTTAAGGATGTTGAAGAAATAAAATTAAAATATAAAGACAAAATCAAAATAAATATAGGACTAGAAGTTGATTTTGTTGATGGATATGAAGAAGGAACTAAAAGACTACTTAATTCCTATGGTCCAAAATTAGAAGATGGGCTAATATCTGTACATTTTATAAAAATGGGCGATGAATATGTTGCTATTGATGGAAAAGAGGGCTTTGAAAGAGCTTTAGAGTTTTATGGCACTACTGAAAAAGTTTATGATAAGTATTATGAGACTTTGCTTAAAGCAATAAAATCAGACTTAGGGGAGTATAAGCCTCATCGTGTAGGGCATCCAAATTTAATTAGGATTTTCAATAAATTATATCCATTAGAATATAAAAACAAAGAACTTTTAGAAGAAATAGTAAGAGAGATTAAATCAAGGAATTATGAAGTAGATGTAAATACAGCTGGCCTTAGAAAGCCATATTGCGGTGAAATCTATGTGTCAGATATTTTTAAACATTTGATAGATGAGTACGGGATTAAAAAAGTATATGGATCAGATTCTCACACAGCAAGTGATGCTGGAAGAGATTTTGATAAAGAATAAATTTCGGATAGCAGCAGTAAAACTATATTGAGGAGTGAGGTATGTCATTAGAAGGTATTAATTTTATTAAAGAAATTACATCTTTTATCTTTGTGGAAGATAAGCCAGAATACTGTGATATTATTTTTATACCTGGTAGTGCATGGCCAGAGCCAGCAGAAAAAGCTTCAAAACTTTGGTTAGAGGGATATGCACCATATATACTTCCATCAGGAAAATATAGCATGTCAAAAGGATATTTTCCAGGACCAATAACTAAGGCTGAAATATATAATGGAGAATATAACACTGAATGGGAGTTTATGAGAGATATAGCCATATCAAATGGAGTTAATGGTGATGCAATATTAAAAGAAGATAATGCAACTTGGACAAAGGAGAATGCCTTTAAGTCAAAGGAAGTTACTGATAACTATAATTTAGATATAAAAAAGGCTATAATATGTTGCAAATCATTTCATGCCAAGAGATGTCTCATGTTTTATAGTTATGCATATCCAAAGACAAAATTCTTTGTATGTCCAATAGATGTAGACGGAATAACTAAGGAAAATTGGTTCAAAACTGAGAATGGAATTGATAAGGTTATGGGAGAATTATCTCGGTGCGGAGGACAGCTTAAGAAAGCAGTTCCTACTTGGTCCTAAGTATTTTAATAGCTCTAAAAATATTACAAGAAGTTTAGACTTAATTGTGAAGTGTAACATATGTACTTTAAAAATCTTAATTTATCAACGCCTATATTGAAATATCACACAATACAAATAATTGTATAAAGAATTGATAATAATACTATATAATTCATGTTATGAATCCCATAAGAAGCTTGATAGTTGCTTATGGGATTATCTATTTTTGAAAGTTTTAATATTTTATAAATCTAGTGAAAAAAGTATACGATTTTGTAACAATAATTTAATTACTGAATAAAGTGACTATATAGATTGTTATATATTTAGTATTAAAATAAAGTTAAGATATATACTTTGGATTGACAATAGATAGATGATGTTCTATATTGTATATAGATAGATGTCTATATAGGAAAGGCGTGAATTAGAATGAGCTATGAAGAAAATTCAAAAATTTTTAAAGCATTATCTGATCCAAGCAGATTAAAAATAATTGATATATTATCTTGTGGTGAAAGATGTGCATGCGATATACTAGAATACTTTGATTTTACTCAGCCAACCCTTTCGCATCATATGAAGGTATTAAGTGACTGTAGTCTTATAGAAGTTAGAAAAGAAGGTCTTTGGAATTACTACCGATTAAATCTTAATAATTGCAATAAACTTACTTTATTTATGATGAACCTCGTAACAGAAACAAAAGACTGTATTTGTAAGGATAAATCTAAGTGTACTTGCAAATAAGAAGAAAAAATTAGATGTATCTATAAGTGAAATTTAAATATAAAAAATCATATTGTAAAGGAGTTAATAAAAATGAAAAAAATGATTATTTTTGATCCAGCTATGTGTTGTTCAACAGGTGTTTGCGGACCATCTGTAGATAAAGAATTATTAAGAGTTGCAACTGCACTTAATACTTTGAAAAACAAAGGTATAGTAGTGGAAAGACACAATTTAACAAGTAATCCTCAAATATTTGTAGATAATAAAGTGATAAATGAAATTTTAAACACTAAAGGTGTTGAAGCACTACCTGTAACTGTGGTAGATGGAGTTGTAGTTAAGGAAGGAAGGTATCCTACTAATGAAGAATTTTGCATCTTATTAGAAATACCAGCAGATACTTTAAAGCTTAATATAAAGAAAGCTAGCATAAAAAAGCCTGCTAAAAGCTGTGGATGTAAAGGTGGATGCTGCTAAGAATAGTGCGTAGGTTCATTAGAAAAAGGTGAGTAAACTTGAGTGGAAGGGAAGATAAATCATGTTTAAACTGTTTGATATTGAAAAACTGAACTTAACTAAGTATCTATTTTTTACTGGAAAAGGTGGAGTAGGAAAAACTTCAACAGCTTGTGCTGTAGCTGTAAATTTAGCTGATCAAGGAAAGAAGATTATGCTTGTAAGTACTGATCCAGCATCAAATCTTCAAGATGTATTTAATACAGAGCTAAATAATAAAGGCGTTCAAATAAAAGAAGTTCCAAACTTAACTGTTGCAAATTTTGAACCAGAAGCTGCGGCAGCTGAATATAGAGAAAGTGTAATAGCCCCATATAGAGGAAAGTTACCACAAGCAGTAATAGATAATATGGAGGAACAATTATCAGGTTCATGTACTGTTGAAATTGCAGCATTTAATGAGTTTTCAGGAATGATAACTGATGAAAAAGTATTCAATGAATATGATCATATCATTTTTGATACTGCACCAACAGGGCATACCTTAAGAATGTTACAATTGCCTTCTGCATGGAGTAATTTTATTGATGAAAGCACTCATGGAGCGTCATGTTTAGGTCAGCTTGCAGGGCTTGAAGAAAAGAAAGAGATGTACAAAAGTGCAGTAGATACTTTAGCTGATGGAGAGAAAACAACACTTATACTTGTATCTCGTCCTGAAACTTCTCCACTAAAAGAGGCAGAAAGAGCGTCTAGTGAGCTTCAAGGAATTGGAGTGAATAATCAAATATTAATTATAAATGGTGTGCTTCAAAATCATGATGATGAACTATCAAGTGCTATTTATGAAAAACAGCAAAAAGCTTTGAGCAATATGCCAGCTAAATTTAAGGATATCGAAACTTTTGAAATTTCACTAAGACCTTATAATATAACAGGTATTGAAAATGTAAGAGCTTTTCTTAAAAAAGATTATATTAAAATAAGTGAGGAATCTTTAAATGCAGTGGCTATGCCAAAATTAAAAGATGTCATTGAGGATTTATATAATAGCAGCAAAAAAGTTATTTTTACAATGGGTAAAGGTGGAGTTGGTAAGACAACTATAGCAGCATCTATAGCATTAGGCCTTGCTAAAAAAGGTAAGAAGGTTCACTTAACAACTACTGATCCAGCTGCTCACTTAAAATTTGTATTAGATGAAAGCTACGGAATATCTTTAAGTAATATTGATGAAAAGGAAGAACTTGAAAAATACAGGCAGGAAGTTATAGGAAAAGCAAGAGAAAATAACATGACTGATGAAGATATTGAATATATCGAAGAAGATTTACGATCACCTTGTACTCAAGAAATAGCAGTATTTAGAGCATTTGCTGAAATTGTTGAAAGGTCAGAAAATGAAGTTGTAGTAATAGATACAGCTCCAACAGGTCATACATTACTTCTTTTAGACTCAACAGAAAGTTATAATAAAGAAATTTCTAGATCAGAAGGGGATATACCAGAATCAGTTATAAAGTTGTTGCCTAGATTAAGAAACGAAAAAGAAACTGAAGTTGTTATAGTAGCTTTAGCTGAAACAACCCCTGTTTATGAAGCCATGAGACTTCAAAAGGATTTAGATAGAGCAGAGATTCACAGCAAATGGTGGGTAATAAATTCAAGTCTTTATGCAACTAATACTACTAATGAAATATTAAAGGTTAAAGCAAGCAATGAAATTCAATGGATTAACAAAGTTGATGAAATTTCAAAGGGAAACTTTGCAGTGATAGAGTGGAAAGCAGAAGACGTAAGAGGAAATAACTTAATTAACCTAATCCAATAAATTTATTTTAAGGAGAGATAAGAAAAATGAAAACAAAAGTTGCATTTATATGTGTACACAATTCATGCAGATCACAAATGGCAGAGGCACTAGGAAAACTTTATGGAAATGATGTTTTTGAAAGTTATTCAGCAGGAACAGAAACAAAACCTCAAATAAACCAAGATGCAGTGAGAATTATAAAGGAGTTATACAACATTGATATGAATGAAACACAAAAATCTAAGCTCTTAAGTGATATTCCAGAGGTGGATATTGTAGTAACAATGGGCTGTAATGTTCAATGCCCATTTTTACCCTCTAAGCATAGAGAAGATTGGGGTTTAGAAGATCCAAGTGGAAAAAGTGATGAAGAATTTATAAAAACAGCTAAAACCATAGAAGAAAAGGTAAAAGATTTAGCTAGAAGAATTGAAAATAAGGAAATGAAATTAGACTAGTAAATTAAAAATAGGGGGATTTTTAAAATTGAGTAATAAATCATCGAGATTATCATTCTTAGATAGATATTTGACTCTTTGGATATTTGTTGCAATGGCTCTAGGTATACTACTAGGATGGGGAATGCCATCATTATCACAGGGACTCGCAAGTTTATCTGTTGGAACAACATCAATACCAATAGCTATAGGCCTTATTGTTATGATGTATCCACCACTTGCTAAAGTAAATTATAAGGAACTAGGAAAGGTATTTAAAAATCCAAAAGTTCTAGGATTATCGTTAGTACAAAACTGGTTTATTGGGCCAGTATTAATGTTTATACTTGCTTTTGTGTTTTTAAAATCTGATTCAGAATTAATGACTGGACTTATCCTTATTGGACTTGCTAGATGTATAGCAATGGTAATTCTTTGGAACAGCTTAGCAGATGGAGATAGCGAATATGCTGCAGCGTTAGTAGCATTTAACTCAATATTCCAAGTAGTATTTTATTCTGTATTTGCGTACCTTTTCATTACGGTACTTCCACCTATATTTGGCCTTACAGGATATGAAGTTCATATTTCGATGGGACAAGTGGCAACGTCTGTTGCAATTTATCTTGGTATTCCTTTTTTACTAGGAATGTTTACTAGACTTATACTAGAACCTATGAAGGGAACAGAATGGTATGTAAAAAAATTTGTTCCTAAAATTAGTCCATTAGCTCTAATAGCCTTATTATTTACAATTGTAGTTATGTTCATGTTTAAAGGAAAATATATTGTAGAATTACCTTTAGATGTTATTAAAGTAGCTATACCACTTGTAATATATTTCATAGTAATGTTTTCTGTATCATTTTACATTAGTTATAAGTCAGGCATAGATTATCATAAGACTACTACTTTATCTTTTACAGCTGCAAGCAATAACTTTGAACTTGCAATAGCAGTTGCAGTAGCAGTATTTGGAATTCAATCAAGAGTTGCTTTTGCAGCAGTAATAGGACCATTAATAGAAGTTCCAGTAATGATAGGACTAGTAAATGTAGCACTTCACTGGGGAAGAAAATATTTCTCATATTCTAAATAGAAATGATATTGATAGTTACAGTTAATAAAAATATATAGAGCTTGTTGTGAAATATATAGAGTCATTAATTTATAAAATTTGCATATAAATCAATAGTTGTAAGGCTATAATAGTATAAATTGTGCTATTATAGCTTTATATTTATATGTGGAATCTATTGTATATTCGAAAGTGTTTTATGTAATTTAAGAAAGGAGTTTTAAAAATATTATGAAATATTCTTATGAGGAAGGTAATTTTAGAAAAGGAGATATACTAGGGATTACTATTGACAGAAAGGTAAATATTTATTTATTAGATGGTAATAATTTTATTAGGTATAGAAATAATAATAGTTTTAAATACTATGGTGGTCCAGTTGATAGCTCACCATATAATATTACAGTTCCAAGTTCTGGTCACTGGTATATTGTGATAGATTTAGGCGGAGGATCAGGAATTCTAAACTACTCTATAAAAGTATTTAGATAAAATACATATGTATTGGTTAATATGTTATTTAACTATAGATGTCCAAATTATTAATTATACTTATTATGTGAACATATTTACTATATATAAAGGGTTATCTTATCTAGAAATCATAAATATATTTGTGGAGAAAACATTTGAAAATGAGCTGTCAAGATTCTTAGTTGTAGATTGTTCCACTTTAGCTTGTCACACTGAAAGCGGGAGCATGCTAAAGTGGTGAAATCTGCAGCTTAGAATTTTCAGCGATATTTTCATAGCTTTTCGGAACAAAATATTTATGATTTCGGCAAGTTACCGCATAAATATAGTTTTAAAGTCGGATATCTATATATTAATAGGCATTATTTAGCGTACATTTATATATAAATTTACATTAAATTTTGGTAGTATTTTAAAATAAGTAAATAGATTTTGTTTTACATTGACAATAACAGGATAAATATATTATTATATACAAAATATCTAAAATGTAAAAGGAGTAAGATAAAATGGCATATTATTTTAATGAACCATCCCATACTTTTGGAGAATATTTATTAGTACCAGGTTACTCTTCTGTAGACTGCATACCACAAAATGTAAGTTTGAAAACACCTCTTGTTAAGTTTAAAAAAGGCGAAGAATCATTATTAAGCATTAATATACCTTTAGTTTCGGCTATAATGCAGTCAGTGTCAGATGATAAAATGGCAGTAGCTTTAGCAAAAGAAGGCGGAGTTTCATTCGTATATGGATCTCAGTCAATTGAAAATGAAGCTGCTATGGTTGCAAGAGTTAAGAATTATAAGTCAGGCTTTGTTACTAGTGATTCTAACATCAAACCTGATACTACTTTGGAAGAAGTGGTAGAAATAAAAGAGAGAACAGGACATTCTACTATGGCAGTTACTGAAGATGGGACTCCAAATGGAAAACTTCTTGGAATTGTAACAAGTAGAGACTATAGAATAACTAGAATGGATTTAAGTACTAAGGTTTCGGAATTTATGACACCTTTCAGTGAACTTATATATGCGGATTCTAATATAAGTTTGAAAGAAGCAAATAACATTATTTGGGATAATAAATTAAATATGCTGCCATTAGTTGATAAAGATCAAAAGTTAAAATACATGGTATTCCGTAAAGATTATTCAGCTAATAAGGAAAATTCAAATGAACTTATTGATTCTCAAAAAAGATACATAGTAGGAGCAGGTATTAATACTAGAGATTATGCTGAAAGAGTACCAGCATTAATAGAGGCTGGAGCAGATGTATTATGTATTGATTCATCTGAAGGATTTTCAGAATGGCAAAGAATAACAATTGATTATATACATAAGAATTTTGGAGAAAACATAAAAGTTGGAGCTGGAAATGTTGTTGATAGAGATGGATTTATGTTTTTAGCTGAAGCAGGAGCTGATTTTGTTAAAGTTGGAATAGGTGGTGGATCTATTTGTATAACTCGTGAACAAAAGGGTATAGGCAGAGGGCAGGCAACGTCTCTTATTGATGTAGTTAAAGCTAGAGATGAATATTTTGAAAAAACAGGAGTTTATATTCCTGTATGCTCTGATGGTGGTATTGTTCATGACTATCATATTACATTAGCATTGGCTATGGGTGCAGACTTTATTATGTTAGGAAGATATTTCTCAAGATTTGATGAAAGTCCAACTAATAAAGTAAATATAAACGGAAACTACATGAAGGAGTATTGGGGCGAAGGTTCAAATAGAGCAAGGAATTGGCAAAGATATGACCTTGGTGGAGATAAGAAATTATCTTTTGAGGAAGGTGTTGATTCATATGTTCCATACGCTGGAAGTTTAAAAGATAATGTAAGTATAACACTTAATAAAGTTCGTTCTACAATGTGTAACTGTGGTGCTCTTACTATTCCAGAACTTCAAAAGAATGCAAAAATAACATTAGTGTCTGCAACAAGTATCGTAGAAGGAAGTTCTCATGATGTAATGTTAAAAGATAATCACTATAATGCTCAACAGTAAAGAGAATATACTATGAGGTAATTTCAAACTTACAAGATGCAGTTCAACTGTTTCGCAAGGAATTATAGAGAGTTTGCAAATTAAAGTATGAAATTACTCATAGTTAATATTAAATGTTTTAGTAATAAAAAATTAAAATTGACATTATTTAATCCATGTCATATCATATAGTATATAGATTTCATTGGAAGGAAGTATTTTTGTGAGTGTTTAGTATCTTAATTATAGTAATTTAATATTAATTCAAAAAAGAAGTATTTTATACTTTTATTTGTTGTTGAATTAATTATAACTATTAAAAGATACGAGCCACGAATTTGCTTTCAAAAGATAGGTATATTTCTATCTTTATTTGATGTTGAATTTTTTAGCTGTGGAGGTATCCACAGCTTTTTTGTTTATTTAAAAACTTAAACTATATATGTATTGCAATTGTTTTTACACATTTTGTATGCAAGAATTTACTTATCCTGAAAACATACTAAGTGTAATTTTATTATTGCAACATAGATAAATATTTGATGAATGTATACATTGCATTAAATATTGGTTTGTTAAGTAACTCTATTTTGAAATCTATAACCTTATTCGTGGCTTGAATATATAAGAAAAGGAAATGAAAAAATGAATAATGCCACATTAGAAAAATTAAATTATAAAGAATTAAAAGACATTGTAAAATCATTTTGTGTAAGTAACTTGGGAAAAAAGTTGATTGATAAATTAGTTCCAAGTAATAATATAAAACAAGTAAGAAGAATGATTAAAGAAACTTCTGAAGGGAGAAGACTAATCGATGCATCTTATCATATGCCCCTTGAAGGAGTATTTGATATATCTCCATTAATTGAAAAAATAGAAAAAGGTGGGGTTTTGGAACCTTCAGAAGTGATTACGGTAGGAGATTTTCTTAGAGGATGCAGAAAAGTAAAAGCATTCATTAAAGATAAAGAAGGATATGCAGAAACATTAAGTGCATATGGAGAAAATATTACAGACTTAAAATATATTGAAGATGAAATAAATATAGCTATTAGAGGAACCATTGTTGATTCTAATGCTACAAAAGAACTTAAAAAAATTCGTAGGAGCATTGAGCTTTGTGAAGAAAAAATAAAAGAAAAGATAGAGAAATTCATTAAGAATCCAAGCAATAAAGAGTATATGCAAGAATTTTTTGTTAGTATAAGAAATGGAAGATATACGGTTCCTATAAAAGCTGCTTATAAAAATCATGTACAAGGGACTATAGTTGAAGCTTCTTCAAAAGGCACTACAGTGTTTATGGAACCAGCTTCAGTCTCAAAATATACAACTGAATTAATAGCTTTAAAGGCCGAAGAGAGTGTTGAAGAATACAAAATATTATCTACCTTAAGTGAAATGATTTTTCAAAAGCATCAAGAAATAAAAATAAATATCGAAGTTATTTCAGAGTATGACATGATACTTGCAAAAGCAAAATATAGCAAGGAAATAAGTGGAATTGAGCCAAAGCTCAATGATTATGGCTATATAGAAATAGTAAAGGGAAAATATCCATTAATTAAAGAGTGCGTTCCACTGGATTTTGAAATAGGAAATAAATATAGAAGCTTAATAATAACTGGTCCAAATGCAGGCGGAAAGACAGTTGTATTGAAAAGTGTTGGATTACTAACTTTAGCAGCATTAAGTGGATTTCATATAAGTGCACATGAAAATACTGAAATTGCAGTATTTGATGATATTTTTGTTGATATTGGTGATAATCAAAGTGTAGAAAATGCTTTAAGTACATTTTCTTCTCATGTAAAAAATTTAGCAGAGATTTTAAAAGAAAGCAGTAAAAATTCATTATTGCTTTTTGATGAAATTGGAAGTGGTACTGAGCCAAATGAAGGAGCAGCACTTGCTATTGCAATTTTAGAAGAATTTTATCATAAGGGGTGCATTACAGTAGCAAGTACTCATTATGGGGAAATTAAAAACTTTTCGCAAAATCATCCAGACTTCGAAAATGCAGCTATGGAATTTAAAAGAGATACTTTGGAGCCATTATATAAACTTCATATAGGAAAAAGTGGAGACAGTAATGCCCTATATATATCAAGAAAAATGGGTATTAGTGATAATATAATTGAAAGAAGTAGAAAATATATTCAAACGAAAGATTATAATTATAATTTAGTAAAAGAAAGTAAAATTCCTAAAAGAGAAATAGAAAAATCCGAAACTCATGAGTATATTTATAGAGTTGGAGATAAAGTATTACTGCTTGATAAAGATGCAAGTGGAATTGTCTATAGAGAAATTGATAGATTAAAT
>Ga0183101_1000583_pt2 | contig 13603 bp, 13 predicted proteins | sample Biomet3_FD_127790 | JGI IMG/M metagenome (GOLD analysis project Ga0183101, IMG submission 127790) | Microbial communities from bioreactor (seeded with sewage sludge) at LBNL, California, USA - Biofuel metagenome 3 | ecosystem: Engineered > Bioreactor > Anaerobic > Unclassified ... | reverse complement strand
ATTTGGTCAAATGTTCCCCCATCTGAAAAATGAGTCTCTTGAGCTTTTTTCCATCCTCCAAATAAGGAATCATCTATTTTTACAAGATCCAATTTAGGAAATGTATCCTTATATTCCTCAGCAACGTCTTTATCCCTCGGTCTGTAATAGTTTTGAGCTACTAGTTCTTGTCCTTCTTTAGTGTATAAGTAGTCCAAGTATCCTTCAGCGACCTCTTTAGTACCTCTTTTATCAGCGACTTCATCCACTACTGCAACTGATGGCTCTGTTAAAATACTTAAAGATGGAGTAACTATTTCATAATTATCTTTTCCAAGCTGTTGTAGTGATAACATAGCTTCATTCTCCCAAGCTATAAGAACATCACCTAATCCTCTTCTAACAAAACTAGTAGTTGCTCCTCTTGATCCTGAATCTAATACAACTACATTCGAATATAACTTGGACATAAACTCTTTTATAGAATTTTCATCACCATTATATTTTTTTGATGCATAAGCCCAGGCCGCTAAGTAATTCCATCTAGCTCCACCTGAAGTTTTTGGGTTTGGTGTTACAATTGAAACACCATTCTTTGTTAAGTCATCCCAATCTTTTATATTCTTTGGATTTCCTTTTCTAACAAGAAAAACAATAGTTGAAGTATATGGTGCACTATTTTCTTTAAAACTACTTTGCCAATCACTATTCAAGAGACCAGCTTTGCTTATGGCATCAATATCATATCCCAATGCTAAGGTTACAATATCAGCATCTAATCCCCCCATAACTGCCTGCGCTTGTGAACCAGATCCTCCATGAGATTGATCTATTGTTACATCTTGTCCAGTTTTTTCTTTCCAGTACTTTATGAAACTTTCATTAAACTTAGTGTATAATTCTCTTGTAGGATCATATGATACATTCAAGAGCTCCACTGGTTTCTTACTATTATCGCCATTAGTTCCTTGCTTTCCACAGCCGACAAAAGCCCCAGTAATTAGCGTAATAGAAAGCAGCAAACATAACATCCCAGTTTTTTTCACAATATTCTCCCCAATCTTTTTTCATAAATATTTATTGCTCATATATAAAAAATCAATATTCATATATGTTTAGTAGGATTTTAAACAAATGACATCCTAGAAAATAACAAGTTTTAGTATACGTTGCAGTAATAAATTTACACTTAAAGTTTTATTAATCTAAGATCCACTTCATACTTTCGTATAGAAACCTAATTAAATCATACATTATTAAAACTTTATCTCAATTATTATATAAAATAATGCTTTATGTGATGATTGCACTGTTTAGCTAATCATATATAAAGTTTTTTATTTCCTACTAATTTTATAAACTTTATATGAAATATACTATAAGGGAATTTTATGTTTTTGTCAATAAAATTAACTCAAAAATATTAATTTTTAACAAAAATCAAACTTACTAAATGAAAATGTTAAATTTTATCCAGTAAGTTTTTGAAATTGTTATTTTGTAAAATATTATTTATATTTCGAAATCACCAAAATTTGTATCTATGATTATAAAATTAATATTAAATTATTTAACTATTGAATCATTATTTTTTAGGAATATAAATTTGGTCGAATGTTCCTCCATCTGAGAAATGAGTTTCCTGAGCTTTCGCCCATCCTCCAAATTCACCGTCTACTGTAACTAAATTAACTTCTGGAAATGTGCTCTTATACTTTTCAGCAACTTCTTTATCTCTAGGTCTGTAATAATTTTCTGCTGCTATTTCTTGTCCTTCTTTAGTATATAAATAATCTAAATATCCCTCTGCAACTTCCCTAGTTCCTTTTTTATCAACAACTTTATCAACTACAGCAACAGGAGGTTCTGCTAAAATACTTAATGATGGCACTACTATTTCATACTGATCTTTTCCAAGTTGATTAAGTGATAAAAGTGCTTCATTTTCCCATGCTATAAGTACATCTCCTAATCCTCTCTCAACAAAACTTGTTGTTGCTCCCCTAGCTCCTGAATCCAATACTGTTACATTTGAATATAACTTTGACATAAAATCTTTTATAGCCTTTTCATCACCATTATACTTTTTCGATGCATAGGCCCAAGCTGCTAAGTAGTTCCATCTAGCTCCTCCTGATGTTTTTGGATTTGGTGTTACTATCGAAACTCCATCCCTCGTTAAATCATCCCAGTCTTTTATATTCTTAGGATTTCCTTTTCTAACAAGAAAAACTATAGTAGATGTATATGGCGAACTATTTTCTTTAAATTTACTTTGCCAATCACTATTTACAAGACCAGCTTGACTTATAGCATCTATATCATAGCCTAGTGCTAAGGTTACAATATCAGCCTCTAATCCACCAATTACTGATTGTGCCTGTGCACCAGAGCCTCCATGAGATTGATTTATTGTTACATCTTGTCCAGTTTTATCCTTCCAATATTTTATAAAACCATCATTAAATTTTGTATATAATTCTCTTGTTGGATCATATGATACATTCAAAAGCTCTACAGGTTTTTTACTGTCTGAATTTTCACTATTAGCTTCTTGCTTTCCACAACCTATAAAAGCCCCCATTATTAAAGCTATAGAAAGCGTAACACTTAATATTCTTCTCTTCTTCATAACATTTGCCCCTTTCAAATCCATTATTTATCATATATGTTTAGTAGGCTTTTAGTTATAATTGCCTATCTAAATCTCAATTAAAGAATTTATAACAACATCAATAATCCGTATTATTTTATTGGTTATACTGATATTTGTTTTAATTCCTATTATTTCAATGGGAATTATATGATTTATACTATAGTTTATATTATTCACTTTGTCAATACATTTATTCAAAAAAATTCTATTAACATAGAACACAGTACCCACAGTTTTCTCTCCACAAATATAAACTTCAAGAAAAGAACAAAATCATAGGAGACTTTAGAATCTGGAGAATAAAAAAAGTAGTTGCCTTAAACAACTACTTAACATATATGCCGCAATATTTACATTTAATATATTAATAAGCCAATTTCTCATTTAATACTAAAATATAGGTTTATAATTGCAACATATTTAATTATTAGCATTTTATTTTTGCTTTATTTTTATTCCGTGGCACGCATTAGCTGATGAACAACCGGAGCATCCACATCCGCAGCCACTTTCTCCATTTTTAGCTTTTTTTATTTGCTTCCCTATCACAAATGCCATAAATCCAAATATTATACCAGCTAATATAATTGTTGCCACCATAATTATCACTCCTCAAATCTTAATCTAAGTAAACCGTTATACTTAAATCTAGTTGTATAAACATTATTTTGTATAACTTAAATTAGCATTAACTACTTTTTCTTTTGATCCTTTTCTTCCTGTTGCTATAACTATAAATACTACAGCTACTGCAATTATAATTGAAACTACAGCTCCAACTAAACTTCCAACTCCCAATATATAATTACCAACTTGGTTAATAACAAGTGCCACTATATATGCAGTTGCTGTCTGGAATCCTATAGTAATAAATGTCCATTTCCAATTTCCCATTTCACGTCTTATTGTACCAATTGCCGCGAAACAAGGAGCACAAAGTAAATTGAATGCCATAAATGCAAACCCGCTTGCTGCTGTAAACATTGCACCAACATTATTAATTAATGTCGGATCAGTTTCAGATGCATCTGATATTCCATATAAAACACCAAATGTTCCAACAAGATTTTCCTTTGCAACAAGTCCTGTAACTGTTGAAACTGATGATTGCCAATTTCCAAAGCCAAGTGGTGCAAATATAGGTGCAATAATATTTCCTAGGCTTGCTAATATACTATTATCTGCGTCTACCATTTCGAATGACCAATTAAATGATTGTAAGAACCATACTGCTGCACAAGAAACTAAAATTATTGTTCCGGCTTTTGCTATAAATGCTTTTACTCTATCCCACATATGAATGACTACACTTTTTGCGCTTGGTATATGATATTGTGGTAATTCCATAACAAATGGTGAAGGATCTCCAGAAAATAATTTTGTTTTCTTTAATATAATTCCACAAACAACAATCATTATTATTCCCAAGAAATATGCTGATGGAGCTACCCAAGCTGAATCATTAAAGAATGCTGATGCAATTAAAGCTATAATTGGCAACTTAGCGCTACAAGGAATAAATGTAGTTAACATAATTGTCATTTTTCTATCTCTCTCATTTTCCATTGTACGTGTTGCCATAATACCAGGTACACCACAACCAGAGCTAATAAGCATTGGTATAAATGACTTCCCTGAAAGACCAAACTTACGGAAAATTCTATCCATAATAAATGCTACACGGGCCATATATCCGCAGTCCTCAAGTACAGATAAGAATAAGAATAAAAGTATAATCTGTGGTACAAATCCAATTACCGAACCTACTCCACTAATTATTCCATTAATGACTAATCCTTGTAACCAGTCAGCTACATTTGCACTCGCCATCCAATCTGAAGCACTTCCTTGAATTATCTCTCCAAATAACGTATCATTAATCCAATCAGTTCCTATTGTCCCTATTGTTATTGCAATATAATATACTGCGTACATAATAACCACAAAAATTGGCAATGCCAAGAAACGATTTGTAACAATTTTATCAATTTTGTCTGATGTTGTTTCTTTTCCATTGCTGCTCTTCTTAATCGCACTTGAAACTACATCTCCTATAAATGCATATCTATCTGCAGTAACAATACTTTCACTATCGTCATCAAGTTCATTTTCATATTTCTGTATTACTGCTTCTATATCACTTAATATGTTTTCTGGAAGTTTCAAATTATCTATTATGTTTTTATCACGTTCGAATAATTTTATAGAAAGCCAATTAATATTAGTATCTTTACCTTGTATATTACCTTGGACAATTTTTTCTATCTCATCGAAAGCATCCCTAGCTTCTTTTGAAAAAGGCACTTGAAAATTCGGTTTTTTCTTTGAATTAGCTACTTCGATAGCCTTTTCCGCCGCTGCTTTAACTCCATTTCCTTTAAGTGCAGAAGTTTCAACTACTGGACACCCTAGAGTTTTTGATAATTTATTAATATCTATTTTATCTCCATTTTTCTCTACAATATCCATCATGTTAAGTGCTATAACTGTAGGAATTCCTAATTCCAAAATCTGAGTTGTTAAATATAAATTTCTTTCTATATTAGATGCATCCACAATATTGATTACTGCGTCTGGTCTATCATTTATCATAAAATTACGTGTTACAACTTCTTCAAGTGTATATGGTGATAGAGAATAAACTCCTGGTAAATCGACAATTTCAACTTCCTTATGTCCTTTTAACTTACCACCCTTTTTTTCAACAGTTACCCCTGGCCAGTTACCAACATATTGTGATGAACCTGTAAGTTCATTAAACATAGTTGTCTTTCCACAATTAGGGTTACCTGCAAGCCCTATTTTAATTGACATTTCTATTCCTCCTCATCACTATATATACCTTTCTTTATCAATCTGAACTATGGTATATATTTTTTTGTATTGAATTACTCTACAAGTATCATTTCTGCATCAGCTTTACGAAGTGATAATTCATATCCACGAACTGTTACTTCTATTGGATCTCCAAGTGGTGCCACTTTACGAACATACACTTCACACCCTCTTGTTATTCCCATATCCATAATACGTCTACGGACTGGTCCTAAACCATCAACCTTTTTAACCTTAACAGTTTGTCCACATTTAATCTCCTTTAATGTGTTCATTATAAAAATCCTCCTAAACTATAATTCTACTTGCCATTCTTTTATCTAATGCAACTCTGCTATCCTTAACATTTATTATTAGATTTCCTCCAAGTTCAGAAATAATTTTAACCGTTTCACCTGTAACAAACCCTAAACTGTTTAAAAATCTTTTTGTTTCATCATTTCCAGTAATCTTTTTAATATTCATTTCATTTCCCTTATTAGCTAATATTAATGGCATAATGCTTCCCCCTTAATTAGATTCACTAATTTTTGCATAAATTATTTATGTATAATTCCTTATATTTTATCGCCAATTAAAGTCACAATCAATTGATAATGATTTTAATTAACTTCTCTATAAATAATAATAGCACTTTTCACTCTCATTGAAAATGATTTTCAATGACTTTTTTTAAAAATTATGCTTTCATCAATTGGTAACGTTTTATTATTACATTTTTGCTTTTTTTGTTAAATTTACTTAATTATTTTAATAAATTTATAATTGTTAATATTTTATTTGATTCTATGAACTTCAATAATTCAAATAACTTTTTCATAAAAAATAAGAATTCTTACTATAGAATCATATATTTTATTAGCTAAATATATAGAATCTACTCTTATTCAAAAACTTTATTAACTAGAATTCTTAAACATATGCCGTGTATTTCGATATATATTACAAAAATAATTCTTCATCATAATTCTAAAAATATTATAAGAATTTTGGCAGTACTTGTTGTGAATTATGCATTGTGAATTGCAATATATATACATACTGTTATTACTAAATTTCCTCTAAATTTTTTATATGTATTTTATTTAACACACAGATAAAAAATAGACTATCCAAGATAGAGGAATACTCTATTTTGCACAGCCTATTTTCATTTATACTTTATATATATTAGTTAAGTTTCTAAATTTTCAACATAACTTAGCACTTGTTGTGCTAGACTTTAAATATAAATCTATTATTAAAACACAGATATAACATTGTGTGCACTCATTCTTAAATATTAAATCACACAAAATAAGATTAAAGTATTTCCTCTAATGTCTTTCTTATAGCTTTAATAAAGTCAAATGTATTTAATGTTTGAATGTTATCATGCTCAGCAAGTAACGATAAGTCTTTAGTCATTATTCCATCTTCAATTGTTTTAATTGAGGCCTTTTCCAATTTGTCTGCAAAATTAACTAAATCAGCATTATTGTCTAGTTCTCCTCTTTTCTTTAATGCTCCAGACCATGCGAATATTGTTGCAATAGAATTTGTTGATGTTTCTTCACCTTGTAAGTGTTTATAATAATGCCTTTGAACAGTTCCATGTGCCGCTTCATATTCATAGTTTCCTTCTGGTGAGACAAGTACAGATGTCATCATTGCAAGTGAACCAAATGCGGTAGCAACCATATCACTCATTACGTCTCCATCGTAGTTCTTACAAGCCCAGATAATTCCACCTTCTGATTTAACAACTCTAGCAACAACATCATCAATTAACGTATAGAAATATTCAATTCCTGCCTCATCAAACTTAATTTTATATTCATCATCAAAAATATCTTGAAAAATATCCTTAAATGTATGATCATATTTCTTTGAAATTGTGTCTTTAGTTGCAAACCATAGATCTTGTTTAGTATCTAGTGCAAAATTAAAACAAGCTCTTGCAAAACTTTCAATAGACTTATTAAGGTTATGCATACCAAGAACTACTCCATCACCTGCAAAGTTATGTACTAACTCTCTTTTTTCTTCGCCAGTCTCAGAGGTAAATACAAGTTCACATTTACCTTTACCTTCTATTTTCATTTCAACATCCCTATATACATCCCCATAAGCATGTCTTGCTATCGTAATAGGCTTTTTCCACGTTCTAACATATGGCTTAACTGGTTCTACTATAATTGGTGCCCTAAATACTGTTCCATCTAATATTGCTCTTATAGTTCCATTAGGACTTTTCCACATTTCTTTTAAATTATACTCTTTAACTCTTGCTGCATTTGGTGTAATAGTTGCACATTTCACACCAACTTTATACTTTTTGATAGCTTCTGCAGCATCTACAGTAACTTGATCGTCAGTTTCATTTCTATACTCTAATCCAAGATCATAATATTCTGTATTTAATTCGATAAAAGGATTTAATAATTCCTCTTTTATTGCGCCCCAAATAATTCTTGTCATTTCATCTCCATCCATTTCAACTAACGGAGTTGACATTTTTATTTTTTCCATATTTATTGCCTCCTATATTGCTTATATTTACTTTAAAAATCTTTAGAAACTAACTTTCTTTTTCCTTTTAGACATCTTAATTTCTATAAATAATTATACAATATTAACGCCCTATTTTCAAACAATTAGCATTATTATATATGTTTTAATAATAAATTTACATTTAAACTTATAGTAAGCCAAGCGCTAGATTAAGATAGAATATCTAAACTCAATTTTAATATATGTTTTTCCAATGAAATATATATTAAAAAGTAATTCTTCATAATAATTCTAAAAATATTGCTGGAGTTTTAGTCGTAATTGTACATTGTAAATTTTAATATATTGTAATTACTCAAAAGACCACTCAGATATTATAGTTTCTCCTTCTCCTAAGGTAATTTCGCCTTCACTAAACCAAAAGATATCATTATCTTTATTTCCTCTATCTGTAATATTATCAGAAACATCTTCATCATAAGATTCTATATCACTCTCATTTTTCTTTTTGTTTACTCTTTTCTTCTTCTTACTTTTATTTTTTTCAACTTCAAAAATTACAGGAGAATTATTATGTTGATCACTCTCGTCCTTCTTTGCTTCCGTCATATTGCTATTATTATTGCCTTTATTTTCATTGTTTGATTTTTTGGTATTTGCTTTTAAAAGCATTACTCCATTATCTTTATTCTCTTTAATGCTAATTTCTTGTTTTTCTTTTATAGGAAGCACATTCTTCAAGTTTACTTCTATATTCTTATTTTTATCCATATCAGTCTTTTCTAGAATTTCTGTATTATTTTCCTTTTTTACAATTTCAGCTTTTTCCTTAACTTTGATATTTTGATGCTTCACAAAATTTTTCACCTTGTATATATTATTATCTACGATTTCAATCATTTCTAAATTCATTAAAACATCTAATGCAGCTTTTACTCCACTGATATCTCTATTAAATTCTATTGATAAGGTCTCTACTGTATACGGAATATTTCTTGACATATATAATTCTCCCTCTTGATTTACCTTTCCAGCTAAAACAACCATCCTATTCCAGACATAGTGAATAAGATCTCTATTAGACATTCTATCTATTATTTTAAATTTTGTGTCATCATACATATCAACTCTAAATTTTACGTATCTTCTTTCTCTCATATTTATCATTTCCCCTCATATTTATTTCTTAACAAATTAATTCCAAAAAATGTTCTTATATGCAGAAAAGTTCCACATTGCAGCATAGCTGCTCTTTCTATAGGTGCATAGCTGCTCTTTTCAATGTGCGTATCTTCTCTCTTTCATATTCATCATCCCCTCATATTTACATCTTATCGAGTTAATCCAAAAAGGTTCTTACACTCAAAAAAAGTTACTGATTGCAGAAATGTTCCGTATCGCAGCATAGCTGCTCTTTTCAGTAGTGCATAGCTGCTCTTTTTATCGGTGCATATTTATCCTTCCAATTAATATATACGCAAAAAAAGAAATATATAAAGGGTTCTAACAAATTTTTTTATCAAAATTATAATTTTCTAACTAAGTTATGCGTAATTATTTAGACAGCAAAAAAGCTCAGTTACCAAAACTGAGCTTTAATATAAAAATATTATTTTTCTTTTTTGTCTACATCTTCATATTCAACATCAATAATTTCTCCAGTTGTATAGTCATCTACAGGAGTGCTGTAGACTTCCTTATCTCTATCATTATTATAATAGTTATTTAAATTCTTCTTTCTCTTTTTTTCTTTAAAAAATCCCACTATCTTCATAACAATATATATTATTACTCCTGCTATCAGAAGCCATGGAAGAATATGTAGAATTAATGATCCTACTAAAAATATTATACAAATTGTTCCTATAATATACATATATCTTTTAAATTCTCTGTTCATTACACTCAACCTCTATATTACTTAGTTTCTCATTTAGTTAAAAGCATATCTTAAGTATACCTTATGAATATAAAATTTACAACGTACATAACAAAATCGCAGTCGACTTTAGCTAAGTTCCGTATTGTGCTTCGCACTCTTTTCATATTTTTAAGTTCCGTATTGTGCTTCGCACTCTTTTCATATTTTAAGTTCCGTATTGTGCTTCGCACTCTTTTCATATGTGTAGGTTTTTTATGCATTTTATGCTTTATAAGGTATGAATTTATATGTTATTAAAATCGTTACTACAAGCAATGCTGTAACAACTATTCCTCCTTCTGGTCCAAAGCTTCCTCCATTAACTATATTTGAATTAATAGTTCTTATGGTATATATAGAATCTGTAATATTTCCACTTACCAAGAATCCAAAAATGTCACCCTGAAAATAATTCCAAGTTATATGATACCCTATACACATCCATATATTTTTAGTCTTTATGAATAAATATCCCATAAAAATTCCGAATAAAAACAAATTCACGTATGCAAGTAAACTGATTCCATGATTTAATGAATGCATTAGTGAAAAAATTATGGATGATCCTAAAATAGGAATCCATGCTATTTTAGTTTGCTTTAAAACAGTCATGCAATACCCTCTAGCAAAAAGTTCTTCATTAATGCCAACAAATATAAAAACAATAAGCTGTAAAAATAATGTTCTTGAAAAGTTTGGACTATTAAAACCATTCACTAGTTCAACTGATTTAGTACATAATAATATAATTGCAACCATAGTAAATGATATTGCGCCAAATAATAAGCCATAAAATAAATCTTTCCATCCTTTTCTTATATTAATTAATCCAATATCTTTCACTTTTTTTCTATCTAGAACTTTCCAGAATAAAACTACAAAGAATATCATTAGTATACATTGTATCAAATTTAAAAATGCGCCAGGAAAAGAAGACATACTTAAGAGCTGCTCAGTAATATAACTTATACCCTCATCTTGTTTTGACAGCAATGCTGGATTAGTCATAAAAACAAATGCACTATATATATTACTGAAGACAACCGACATTATAGTTGTAGATACGAAGAAACATACGAAAACAAGTATTATCTTCCAACCAGATCTTACTTGCTTACGATCATTACTAAAAATTCTCATTAACATCCTCCAATCAATTTCTCTTTACAATTTTATTCTCTTTTAAAACATATATCTCTAAATCAACCCTTTTTCATAATTTATCCCCTCACTTTGCATAATGTCCGCAGATTTATCTTCAATATAAATTCCTAGAGAAGAACAAAATCGCAGGCGACTGTGGAGCCGGAGATTTTTTCACGCATCTGCCTTTTCGAACGCATGTGAGAAAAATTTGGCAGGCGAATAAGATTTCTTTTTTATTCTTTTTAAAATACAAAAACTAGTCAATCAACCTTTTTTAAGTTATCCACAGATTTTATTGTAATATAAATTCCTAAAGAATAAAAAATATTCACCTCTATATTATATATATCTAGTTAATATAAATTCATGAAAATATTCTTAATTATTAATTAAAATATATATTTCATGCGAATCTATACTGAGTGTGGCGTTACTTTCCCAATATATATTTCGATTCACAATTCACAGTTCACAATGCACATTTCACAATTACGACTAAGACTCTTCAAATATTTTTATAATTATCATGAAGGATTATTTTTGCAATATATATACCATCTATAAACATATTGATTATAAAATATTCTTCATAAAATCCAAGTGCTTACTTATTGCTATCTAGCATTTCTAAATTGAGATTCTAATTTTACCTAAAAAAAATAGAAGTGATACTTCTAAATACTTAGAATATCACTCCCATTTCAATATGCTATTTTCTTAAGAATTCATTAACAGATATTCCTGCTCTTATTCCTTCATTTATAGCTGTAACAACCAATGATTGTCCACGTCTAGCATCACCTGTTGAAAATACTTTGTGTACATTAGTTTTAAAATCTTTTTCATTTGCTTTTATGTTACTTCTTGCATCTGATTCAACACCAAAAGCTTCTTTAATGTAATTTTGTGAACCTGTGAAGCCCATTGCAAGCAATACAAGTTCGGCTTTATAAGTTTTTTCTGATCCTTCAACTGGCACTGGACCAAATCTTCCATTTTCATCTTTCTTCCATTCAACTTTTACAGTATCAACACTTTCAAGATTTCCATCTTTATCTGCATTAAGACCTGTAACTGTAGTCAAATATTCTCTTGGATCTTTACCATAAAGATCTATAAATTCTTCTTGGCCATAATCAACCTTAAGAACTTTAGGCCACTCTGGCCATGGATTATTAGCTCCTCTTTCTTTAAGAGGTTCACCCATTATTTCAAATTGAACTAATGATTTACATCCATGTCTAAGTGAAGTTCCAACACAGTCTGTTCCCGTATCTCCACCACCAATTACAATTACATTTTTATCTTTTGCTGAAATATAATTATTATCATCATGATTTGAGTCTAGAAGACTTTTTGTATTAGCTTTTAAGAAATCTACTGCAAAATGTACGCCTTTAACTTTATCTCTACCTTTTGCCACAAGATCCCTAGGCTCAGATGCACCAGTTGCAAGTACTACTGCATCATATTCATCTAATATTTCATTTGCATCACAATTTTCGCCGATATTAGCGTTAGTTACAAATCTAACACCTTCCTCAGCCATAAGATTTATTCTTCTTAATATAACTTCTTTATCAAGCTTCATATTTGGAATACCATACATTAATAATCCACCTGGTCTGTCACTTCTTTCAAAAACAGTAACTTTATGACCACATTTATTTAATGTATCTGCTGCTGCAAGTCCTGCTGGACCTGATCCTATTACAGCAACTTTCTTTCCAGTTCTCTTAGCTGGAGGATTAGCTTTAACTATTCCATTTTTAAATGCAGTATCAATTATAGCTCTTTCATTTTCCTTTATAGCAACCGAAGGCCCATTTAATCCTGCTGTACATCCAGCTTCACATGGAGCTGGACATACTCTTCCTGTAAATTCTGGGAATGGATTAGTCTTATCTAATCTTTCATAAGCTAAATCCCATTTTCCTCTATACACTAAGTCATTCCATTCAGGAATTAGGTTATGAAGTGGACAACCAGATACCATACCTGAGAATAATACTCCTGATTGGCAGAATGGAACACCACAGTCCATACACCTTGCACCTTGAATACTTTGCTTTTCTGCTGGAAGACTTAAATGAAATTCTTTATAGTCTTTTATTCTTTCTTTAGGTTCTCTATTTTTACCTACTTCTCTATCATACTCTAAAAATCCCGTTGGTTTACCCATTTTTCTAACCCTCCTAATTTCCTTTAATTTCTTGGAAAGTTTTAATTAATGCTTCATCCTCATCACATCCAAGATTCTTATGCTTTTCAACAGTTTCCAATACTCTCTTATAATCCTTTGGAATTATTTTGTGGAATTTAGATTTTTCTGTCTCAAAGTTGTATAATATTTTATTTCCTTTAGGAGAGCCTGTAACTTTCACATGTTCTTCAATTAAGTTCTTTAATTCTTCTTCATCTTCTAAGCTTAACTCTTCTAATAGAATCATTTCTTCATTTAAGTTTATTCTAAAGTTTGGATCCTCTTCATAAATGTAAGCAATTCCGCCACTCATACCAGCAGCAAAGTTAATTCCTGTTTTACCTAAAACAACAACCTTACCACCTGTCAT
>Ga0183101_1002341_pt1 | contig 13604 bp, 12 predicted proteins | sample Biomet3_FD_127790 | JGI IMG/M metagenome (GOLD analysis project Ga0183101, IMG submission 127790) | Microbial communities from bioreactor (seeded with sewage sludge) at LBNL, California, USA - Biofuel metagenome 3 | ecosystem: Engineered > Bioreactor > Anaerobic > Unclassified ... | reverse complement strand
CCTTGAAGAACACAAGGTTGATAGGTTAGAGGTGTAAGCATGGCAACATGTTCAGCTGACTAATACTAATAGGTCGAGGGCTTGACCAAATATATTCACTGTGCAATTTTGAGAGAACAAATCTTTCAAAGGAAACTCACTCAGCAGAGCTGAGGAGTACCATGCTTCTAAAAAATCATAGATCTAGTGGTAATGACGTAAAGGTAACACCCGTTCCCATTCCGAACACGATGGTTAAGCTTTACAGTGCCGATGGTACTGCACGGGAGACTGTGTGGAAGAGTAGGTCATCGCTAGGTAAGTAAAAAATCGCTAAGCAAGTAAATTGCTTAGCGATTTTTATTTGCTCGCTATTTCAAATGCGTCTATAAGCGACTATTAGAGGTATCTCCCTCATGGATTTTAACTCCATAAACAAAGTAGGTAGGGACATAATAATAATCATATTGCTTAGCCATTGATGGTTTATTCTCTCTTTTAATTTATTTAGTAAAATTATAATATGATAATTTTTTTAAAGCTTGCTATATTTTTTCGTTGTATACGATTTCCACAAATAGAAATTATACGAGTTTTTAACTTTATATGGTAAAATGTAAAGAGAAGTTGGCATTTTGTAGATACTATTACAGATTTAAGAAGTGATACTAAGGGAGTAATGATTATAGAAAGAATAAGTGCTTTAGACAGAGCTACAGAATGAAGATATTAAATTGATAGGAGTAGAGGTTAATTGGAAAAACAAAACAGTAAGTATAGATGGGTTGTTTTTGGCTCAGTATTGTTTTCTTATTTTGTAATTGTGAGTCAAAGAACGGCACCGGGATTAATTTCAGATCAATTAATGAAGGATTTTAATGTTACATCATCTATGATTGGATTATTGACGAGTATTCAATTTTTAGCTTATTCTGGTTTGCAAATTCCCATTGGAATATTGTCTGATCGTTATGGTCCTAATTTTTTTCTTATTACAGGGACACTACTTAGTGGTTTAGGTACTTTAATTTATAGTGTTACAACAAACATATTAGGTCTACTTCTTGCTAGATTATTGGAGGGAATGGGAGATGCAGCAATTTGGATTAACTTGGTGTTAATTTTAAGTCAGTGGTTTAGGGCAAAAGAATTTATTGGATTACTTAGTTTAGCTGCAATGAGTGGAAGCTTTGGATTTTTGATGGCAACTGTTCCTTTTTCAGCATGGATTTCTTTATCAGGTTGGAGGGTTCCATTTTTTGTAACAGGAATTATTTTATGTCTTTGTGCGATTCTTCTTTATTTTGTCCTTGTTAGGAAACCAAAACAAATGGAAAAGAACCATTCTGTAACTAATCCTGTTGAAAAGGAACATAAACGTGAAAAAACTAGTATTATCTTAAGGCGGATATTTTCCCATCGTCAGGCCTGGGCAACATTCCTATGTCATTTTGGTCTTGTAGGTACATATGTTGGGTTTATCGGTTCCTGGGCAGTTCCATATGGAATGCATGTATATGGAATGACCCGTTCAGGTGCAAGTCAGCTCATCATGATTGGTCTTATTGGTGGTCTCATTGGTGCTCCTTTAACTAGTTTGATTTCCACCCGATTAGAATCTATCAAAGGCCCCTATGTTGTTGCCCATTTTGTTAATTTTGTGAGTTGGGGTGCTTTTATTTTCTTTAGTGGGAAACCGCCATTTTTTATGTTAGTTATACTTTTCCTAATTATTGGTTATTGCAATGGAGCAAGTACTTTGACATTTGCGGCCGTCCGACAATCCTTTCATATAAAAGAGGTAGGTGTTGTCTCGGGATTTGCAAATATGGGAGGATTTTTAAGTGCCGTTCTGTTGCCAAGCATTTTTGGAAAAGTATTAGACCATTTTCATACCGTTTCAAGTAATGTTGGATATCTTTATGGTTTCATTATACCGGTCATATTCTCAATGCTAGGCTTAGTCGGAGGAATTCTTCTTAAGGAACAACATCAGTAGCAAACTCAGGCAAGACTCCGCAAATACTCCAGGGGCGTAAATTTTGGCAATTTGGCAGTAATCAATAAAAGGAATATTTTATAGTTTTGAAAGTCTTTTGTAACTAAAATTTAAAAAGTGTTCTTTTTTATATAGATTACGTAAAAAAAAGAACAAATGGTTATATAAAACTGAAAATTATACAAATACTATAGTTAAGTAAAATTTGGTATAATTAATAGAAGAAAACTTAGTTAATTTTAATTATATTTGAGCAACAAAAGTTGTTAAAGGAGAGGTATAAATGGCAGATTTTAAATTTGATATTAAAAAGAGTTTAGGCACTATATCAGAAAGTACAAAGGGGTGGAAGCGAGAAGTTAATGTAATGACCTGGAACAATAAAAAGGCAAAGGTAGATATTCGTGAGTGGGATGAGAAACATGAGAAAATGGGAAAAGGAATAACATTAGGTAAAGATGAATTAAAACAGTTAAAGGATATTTTAAATCAAATTGATATTGATGAATTGGATATTGAGTAAATGCTTATTGATAACTGCTGACTGGAAATTAGTGGTCATTAACTATACTAGTGATGATATTTGGAGGTTATGTTGAATTTAAGAAAGTTATGTGGTATAATTTTCTTAAAAAGGGGAGCTTGTTCTGCAGGCTGAGAGGAAGTTTATACTTCGACCCGTAACTTGATTCGGATAATGCCGACGTAAGGAAATATTTAATTTATACTATTTGCTTATATATTTTGAGTGTAAATGGAATATGCCTTATCGGTGTATTCCATTTTTTATGCTTCAAGGAGTATATCTTTGATAAGCGAAGGGGGAGCGCCCTTAGCTTTATGGCAAAAATACAACTAAATAGCGAGGGAACTTGTGTTTCAAGGTGAGAGGAAGCTTTTAAGCTTCGACCGATAAGTATGGCTTATGTCATATAGGGAAGTGCTATTTAGTTACGCTAAAATTATACCTGGATAATGGTGTTTATTTCCTATATGACAAAGCTGGAAAATAAATATTATTATGGAGGTATTTTATTATGGAAAGAAATTCAAAACTATTAAAAAAACTTATGCTAGCAATGATGGTGGCAATGGGAGTTGTAATTTCACCAATTCTTCGTATTGAAGGAATGTGCCCTATGTCCTCTGTTATTAACATCGCATGTGCTGTTATTCTTGGACCTTGGTATGCACTACTTAATGCTACATTGATTGGTGTGATAAGAATGGTTCTAATGGGAATTCCGCCTTTAGCTTTAACTGGTGCAGTTTTTGGGGCTGCTTTGTCTGGAGTTTTATACAGACTATCTAAGGGAAATTTGATTTTTGCGGTTATGGGTGAGGTTATAGGAACGGGTATTATAGGAGCTATAGCTTCATATCCGGTTATGACATTCATTTGGGGCAGAACAGGGCTTGCATGGATGTTCTATGTTCCTTTATTTTTTATGGCGACAATTATTGGAGGAACAATTGCATTTGTTTTTCTAGGAGCATTAAGTAAGACAGGTATGCTTGCAAAAATTCAGAGAAGTTTAGGAGCGAAAGTTTATGATAAAACAAGACTTAACAATACACAACCTATTGCAAATAAAACAGAGTATTAAATTAAAAAAACCCCTTATCCATTGTATTACAAATCCAATTTCAATAAATGATTGTGCAAATATGGTGCTTGCTGTTGGTGCAAAGCCCATTATGGCTGAACATCCTTTAGAGGTTTCTGAAATTACTTCTGTTTCTAAATCACTTGCAGTTAACCTTGGGAATATAACGGACATAAGAATGGAATCTATGTTGATTTCAGGTAAAACAGCCTTTGAAAAGAAAATTCCACAAGTAATTGACCTTGTAGGTGTGGGTTGCAGTAAACTTCGATTAGATTATGCAAAGAAATTTATTTCAGAATGTCATCCAAGTGTTATTAAAGGTAATATGTCTGAAATAAAAGCAATCTGTGGTATAAAAAGCAACGCAAAAGGAATTGATGTTGGAGTATGTGATATTGTAACAGAGCAAAATTTTGATGAAAGTATAGAAGCTCTAAAGGAGTTGTCGTTGCAAACCGGTTCCGTTATTGCAGTAACAGGAGCGGTAGATATAATAACAAATGGGACTGATACATATTTAATAACAAATGGTTGTGAAATGCTTTCAATGGTAACGGGGACAGGCTGTATGCTTACTGCACTTATAGCAAGTTATATTTCTTCAGGAAATATATTGGATAGCACTGTTCTTGCAGTAGCTCTTATGGGCATATGTGGTGAACTCTCTCTTAATGTTAAGGGTACTGGAAGTTTCAGAACTGAGCTTATAGATAATATGTTTAGTATTTCTGATGATGTAATAATAAAAAAAATAAGATATAAACTAAAATGAAAATAGATGATTTATATATAACAAAAATAAAAGAAATTATTTGTAAACCTTCGGAGTGATAATATGCAATTAAAGGGTACAGAAAAAGTCTGTACCCTTTAATTGCAATATTTAAAACTTACTTAACAGATTTATTTCTTTTTCTTCTGTAGCAGCCCTGAATAAAAAATGTTATTTAAGCCATTTCTAGTTTAGCTGTGAACGTGTCTGAAAACTTCTGGAACTTCTTTATAATCATTTGATTTTATTTTATGCTATTATAAATCATTTCCAAATTATCCTTCATGCTTTGAAGATAATCCTTGTTATCTTCTTTACTTTCAACGGTATATATTTTTTCTACTTTTGCCCCAACTTCTTTAGCAAGCGTATCTGAAACCTTTGGGCTTACCATATCTTCTACAAATATTGTTTTTATTTTATTTTTCTTACAATAATCAACTAACTCCTCCATTTTTTTAAGGGTTGGCTCACCTTCTGCAAATACATCTTCTACACTATTTTGTTTCAAACCAAAATCTCTGCACAGATAAGCAAAAGCAGCATGACCTGTAACAAAATTTTTATTAGTTACTGTATTGAACTTCTTATTGTAATCATTATACAAGTTGTTGAGTCCACTTGAAAAATCATTATAGTTTTTTTCATAATAAGCTTTATTTGAGGGATCAACTTTTATTAAGGCTTCTTTTATGTTTTTTGCTTCAAACTCTGCACCCTTTAGGCTTATCCACACATGAGGATCATATTGACCGTGCTCTTTAATTTCACCTTCATCAGTATTCTTAATTATGTCAAAACCCTTAGATGCTTCAACAACAGTTAGTTGTTTGTTATCAGCAGCTTGTATGGACTTATCCACCCAAGCTTCCATTCCACAGCCGTTATATACAAATATCTTTGCTTTATTCAAATCTTCAAGATCCTTTGGTTTGGGTTCGAAGTCATGGGGTTCCGTTCCATTAGGTATTATTGTTTTAATCTCTACCTTATCCTTGCCTATTGCTTCAACAAATTCTCTCATAGCATTAAAAGAAACCACAACTTTCACTTTTGATTGAGAGTTTTGTGCTTCAGCAGATTTATCACTAGTACTTACACTGCCTCTACTGCAGGCAGAAAAAGTTACAAAAGTAAATACTGCTAGCAGCGCTGAAATTAATTTTTTAAACATTTTACCACTCCTTAAATTAAGTTGTTGCAAATTATTCGCATTTACATATATAATATACTTATATAAATTTTATATGTCAATAGTTGCCAATGGAAAAGTTCACTAAATTTTTCTGTTAGAAAGGAAGTCAAAATGGAGAGCGGTACTGATTTTTCTACAAACAATAAAATATTAACCATAATTATTGGGTTAGCTACTCTATTATTATTTTCGATTAATATTCTAAGAAATATTGTCATGCCCCAAATTAATACTGATACGTTAAACAACTTTTATACAATATTTATTAGCATAGTACTAGAAGGCTTACCCTTTATTATAATTGGAGCATTAATATCATCATTTATTCAAATCTTCATTTCAGAAGAAAATATAATAAAGATTATTCCTAAAAATAAGCTTATGGGGCTATTTTTTGCAGCAATAGTTGGACTAATTTTTCCAGTATGTGATTGTGCAATAATTCCTGTAACAAGAAGACTTATAAAAAAAGGAATCCCCACTAGTCTGGCTATTACTTTTATGCTTTCTGTTCCAATAGTCAATCCTATAGTTCTAGTTTCTACTTATTATGCATTTAAAGGAAAAATATATATGTTGTTTGCAAGATTAATATTTGGAATTATAGCCGCTATGGTTATAGGATACTTAATAGATTTGCTGCATACAGGAAAATCCTTAAAGTACAGCATTCAATTAAACAATTTTACACCTAGCTGTGGGTGCGGTTGTCATAATCATCAACATAATAAACAGGTACATAAATTCCACTATTTATTTGATATAATTGATTACACAAGCTCTGAAACCTATGATACAGGTAAGTTATTTATTATAGGTGCCCTAATATCAGCACTTGTTCAAAGCTATATACCGAAAGAATATATACTTTCTATTGGCCAGGGCAATTTGTATTCTATAATAGTTATGTTCGTTCTAGCTTATATTTTATCTATTTGTTCTCAAACAGATGCCTTTATTGCTAGGGCTTTTCTTGGTCAATTTACTATAGGTTCTGTTGTCGGTTTCTTGATATTAGGACCAATGCTTGATATAAAAAATACACTAATGCTTACTGGAACATTTAATAGGAAATTCACAATAAAGCTTATTTTTCTTATAATTTCCATATGTTTCATTATGGCTGTATCCGCAAATTACATAATACCTATTAGTTTAAAACTTCTAGGAGGTGTCTAAAATTGAATAATAAAAAACTTAATTTTAACTTAGGAGAGTTTACTTGGCTTATACTTATGCTTGCAATTTCATTTTATTTCTATAGATTAGTTCACACTAAAAATATCTACATGTTTATAAATCCTAATATGGTCAAATATGTTGTATTTGCTTCTGGCGCTCTTTTAATTCTTGCTTTTTTTCAAATTCCCAAAATAATAAACACTTTAGAACACAAACCAAAATTCGGCTATTTAATATTTATGATTCCAATAATCATTGGAATTTTAGTTAATCCAGTAGGGTTGACTGAACAGGTAACACAGGTGAAAGGTGTGAATATAGTAGAGGATACTACTACAAGAACCAAACCAATAATTAATTCTGATAGTACCATTCATCAAGAGGGGCAAATTGTTATGGAGGATAAAAACTATTTTACTTTTCTTACAGGAATTGCTGAAGAACCAAATAAGTTTAAAAATTTTAAGATAACCTTAACTGGTTTTGTATATAAAAATAATAATATAAAAAATGGTCAATTTATTATTGCAAGAATGCTCATGACCTGTTGTGCCGCTGACACACAAGTAGTTGGTTTTTTATGTGATTACAATGAGCAAAACTTAGATAAAGATGCATGGGTAGAAATAACAGGAGTGCTTGATACTACAAATTACACTGATAGTAACTCCAAACAAGATTCTTTAATTCCATTAATAAAAGTTCAAAGTGTAAAAAAAGTAGTTCCTCCTGCATCAAAGTATATTTATATTAACAATACTAACTAAATCTTTTACACCACTTAGCAACAAAAATTATCCTCTCCATTTCCAATTTTTGAAAAGTCAACAGTAACAGAAATGATTAAAGAGGGAGAGTCTATAGAAAAGATTAAAAAGTATACAAAGTTAGATGAAAACAAAATTTTAGAATTAATAAAACAAATAGGAAGTGAAAAAGCATCCATAGATTTAATGCAAACATATGGATGCTTTTTTATTTATTAAAATATACTTTTAAGTAAAGTTTTAAAACCTTAGTGCGCTAACATTGCATAGATATGCTAAGTTACTTAAGATTTATATATCTAGTTTGTATAATAAGCTAATGTATTGCCAGCAGCATCAGTTAATCCAACTACCATATGGAGAATTGATTCTTCTCCTTCTGATGAAAAAATATCATTTATGCCGCTATTAAAATACAGTTCATTAGGTGTGACGCCCTGAAGCATATATGGAGCGCCCTCTTCATCTAATTCATCCATAGAAATAAGTTGAACTCCTGTTACACTTTGCTTAATACTTGATGGAATTTTATCAAAATTAAGAGCTATTTTATCGATATTGTTGTTTGAATCTTTAGTAACTATTACGCAATCATCTGTTAGTTTAATCAAACCATCTATATTGTCGGTAGTGTCTCCAGTATTATTACCAGTGTCATCACCCGTAGTAGTAGTAGTAGTATTATTATTATTATTAGTATCTTCTGTGCTACTGCTAGAAGTATTTTCTACAAATTCTGAAAGGCTAATATCATTGCTGCCATCTTTCTTGATTTTTGTTCTTATATCTGCATTCATGCTTCCATTATCAAAATATTTATGATAATAAACACTATCAGCACCTACATTTATATCTCTAGAATAGGAGTCATTTAGTTTTTCACTTCCTGTACCATCAGTCTTTATTTTATATAAAGTCCCTACGCTTGCAGTTGTCTCTAAAGTATATCCTACAGATATAGTTATAGGTTTAGAATCATTACAGTAATAAATCCATCCATTGCTAACATTTATAGTTTCAGCTGAGTCATTACATACCTTTGTACTTTCTTTACCATCTAATGAAACTTTATATATTTTATTGTTATCAGAATGATTTATGTAGTATACATAGTTACCTACTGTATTTAAGCAATAACCTATATTTTCAGTTAGTAAAGTATTATTTGAGCCATCTAAATCAGCTTTATATACTTTTCCTGCGGATGTTTTAACTATAGCTTTTTTTACATCTTGTTCTTTAGTACTATATATTATATTTTGTCCACTAATATTAAAATAGCTAATTTGAGTATCTATAAGTTTCACTTTATTATTACCAGTTAGGTCTGATTTATAAAGTTTATAATCATCTCCAGCATTTATGTAATAAATATTATTATCAGTTACAATATACTCATCAATGTTACTAAGTGTTTTTGTAGAAGTTGCACCATCAGAAGATAATGTGTACAAGTTTGTTATATATTTTTTAACTGTGTTATTGGTCTTATAATCATAATCTGGGTTGTTTTCGTAGTATTTTTCATAATAAATAGTATTATTTATGAAACTAATATTTCCGATTTCTCCTAAATCATTTTTGTTCATTTTAACTATATTTTGTTCACTTTTATCCATTCTATAAATATCTGCTGCGTCCCAATACTTACTATTTAAAAAATATATATAGTTATCTGTTTCTGCCAATAGGCCTCCATTTACACTGTTACCAGCAGTATTGCCTAGAACAGTTTCTTTTTGTAAGTCTTTGCTAATTGAAAAATTTACGTTAACATTGTGGGCTAGTTTTTTGCTTTTAATATTTCTTATATTATCGTTTAGTGTTAAGGTATAACTTTCCCCGGATTTATATCCATCACTTGGCGGTGATACTAAAATGGTCTTTCCATCTGAATTTAACTGTAAACTGACAGGGACTATGTTACCATTGCTATCCTTTATTATTATTCCTGACTTGCTTAATTCATCAAAGGTTACTTGATCGGTAAACTTTACAGTCCATGTTTTGTTTGAACTTACTACTTGGTTATCTTTGAAGTTTGCAGCCTTTACTGATGAAGCTGAAATTATTGATAGGACTATTGCTATAGAAGCTGTAAAAATTCTGACTCTTTTCATATATATTCCTCCATATCCTGTTTTTTTACAATTTATATATTCGACTTTTTTTTCAAAAATCCTTCTATAGAAATCATATTCTTTAAGAAAAAATTATTGACATAATAAATAAAAGGGGATGTCTCAGAATAGTAAGAGATAGCCCCATGTAGTAAGTATATAACAAGTTTTAGTTATTAGTGCTAGAAGATACCAGAGAAGTATCCGTCATTTGTATCTCTACTTTGTTTGGGTAGTTCTCTATGTGCATACCTTTCTGTGAGAGAAACGAACACTTGCTAAAGCCTAAACAGGAAATAAAACTCTGGCTATGTATATGGCTGAGGTAAGTGTAATACAACTAAAAATGGTAGACACCATCACTTGCTGAGATGCAAAGTTCTGGTTGTTGTCAAATTCAACAGCAATTAAAGCTGTATTTACAGCTGTTGGTACTGAATAAGAGATGAAAATTGTTTGTGCAATAACTCCATAGAAGCCAAATATACGTATTAACACTGCTGCCAGTATAGGTCCTATGATTAGCCGTGTAAAAACTGCTATATTTACATTAATATTTCTAAAATCAAATTCGGTTTTTGAAAGTTGAACTCCTAATGTTATTAATGCCATAGGTACAAGTCCATTCTTTACATATTCAAGTGTACTCCATAGAGGTGTTGTTGTTATATCAACTTTGGCATATTTAAGTAAAAGTGCAAGTGGTATAACATATATAGATGGCATAGAGAAGATTTTATGTATTGAATCTCTGATACTCATTTTACCTCTTCCCGCATTATAAAAGCCAATAGTATACATCGTAATATTCATAAATACCAGAATCATAATTTGAATTGTAAGAGCTTCACTTAAATATGGTGTCTTGCCGTTAACAACAAAGGGTGCGCTGCCAAAAATAAGTGTAATAAGAGATACACCTATATTACCTGAATTATTAAACATAATAGAATTTTTAAAGGCATTTGTTTGACCCACATCATATTTACGGATTTTTGAAATAATTCTAGCTATTAAATCGTTAAGTATTAAATAGAGTATACAAAAAAATAAAATTTTAAGCATCTGAGGAGATAAATTAGTAGTATAAAGATTATAAAATATGAAACCAGGTATAAATAAATAGAAATTTAGTTTGCTAAGAGTAAATACACTCAAGTCAAATTTCTTGCTTATTATATAACCAAATGCAATTAATATAAAAACTGGTATAATATTATTTCCTAGTATGTGTAAAAAAATAGACATTTTTAAAGTCCCCCTAAATCTATGTGTGTTTTATCCCTTTAATTTGATGTCATTAGTCTAAAATCGACAATTAAAGAATGTAATTCTACTTTATTTTACTAAATATATCTATAGTACGCAACCTTCGGTGTTATAGCTGTGAGTAGAAAAAGTGACATATATAAGTCCACAGATGATTAAACTATACCCTTTGTTAAATATACAATAAAACAGGATGTCAACCTAGAGTTTAATTTCTAGGTTGATTTTTTGGTAAGGCATAGTGTCTGTAGTTAAATATTCATATAAAGATGGAAGTATTAGAGCGGGTAGTCATCGGATAAAAAGTTAAATACAATATAGAAGTTTTATAAATTAATGAAGTATTGTAGGATTTTCCATATTGACAATATTGTAATTGAAAAATATAGTATTATTAATAGGGACATATTCGCTTGTGACGTATAGTTAAGCAGAGAACCAAAATCTACGATTTTGTGTGAATCGGTCAAGCAGATACCCCCAATCTATGATTTGGTGGTAGTCGCTTACTCTGTGAGTACTCCTCGGACGGTAGGAAGAGGAGTTTCATATAAAGATGGGAGTATTAGAGCTGGTAGTCATTGGATAAAAATATTAAAAAGAAAGATGAGGTGAAAAGCCTGATTTTAGAAATCAGGTTATTTTGGAAGAATTAAGTAGTTTAAGAGAAAAGATTGATAAAATAGATAGAGAGATGGTTAAACTTTTTCAGGAGAGAATGGAATTAGCATGTAAGGTTGCTGAATATAAGAAAAATAACTCAATGGAAATTCTCAATGTTGAAAGAGAAGAGCAGGTTATAAAAAAACAGTTGAGTAATCTTGAAGATAAATCAATAGAAGAAGAAACAGAAGCTTTTTTCAGAAATGTTATGTCTATAAGTAGAAGTTTACAGCGTAAAAAAATTGAGAATAGTGATGTAATCTTTGATAATGTAGTCAATAAAGAAAACCGTAAAAATGAATCCTATGTAGTAGGTTTTCAGGGAGTGCCTAGTTCTTTTAGCAATGAGGCTCTCATTGGATACTTTAGTGAAAATGCCAAGACACTTAATTTTGAAAGTTTCAAAGATGTGTTTGAAGCATTAAAAAAAGGAGATATACAGTATGGAGTTTTACCTGTAGAAAATTCATCTACAGAGGGTACAATTGAAGTTTATAATTTATTAATGGAGTATGATTTTCATATAGTAGGTGAAAAATCTGTTAAGGTAGAGCATGACCTTTTAGCAAATAAAGATGCACAAATGTCAGATATAAAAGAAGAATATTCACATAAGCAAGCTATAAGTCATAACAATAATAATTATACAACCCTTATCATTATTGCATCAAAGCTTGAAGTGGGTAAAAATTGTAATAAAGTAAGTATAGTTATCGCTTTACCAGATGAAGTAGGAATTCTTCACAACATTACCAATTATTTTTATAAAAATAATTTAAGTATGACTAAAATCGAATCACGACCGGTAAAGGATAAGCCTTGGGAGTATTTCTTCTATATAGATTTTTATGGAAATGTATTAGAAGAAGACACAAAAAATGCTCTAAAGGGTATAGAAAATAAAAGTACCTATTTTAAACTTTTAGGAAATTTTAAATCCGAAAAAGGGTTAATATCAATGGAAGAGGCCTTTAATAACATTGTGTTAATTGGTATGCCAGGTTGCGGTAAAACTACTATAGGAAAAATAATAGCTGAAAAACTAAAAAGAAAATTTATAGATATAGATGAATATATAGAAAGAACAAACAATGCAACTATTAGTGAGATTTTCAAAAATGGTGAAAAACACTTTAGAATGTTGGAGTCTAAGGCAGTTGAGGAATTAAGCAAAGAAACTAATGCTGTGCTTGCTACAGGTGGAGGAGTAATAAAAAATCAAGAAAATATTGAAAAGCTTGCTGAAAATGGCCTTATAATTTTTGTAGATAGACCGGTGGATCAAATAGTTTCTGATGTGGAAATACAAAAAAGGCCTCTTTTGAAAGATGGAATTAAAATAGTATACCAGCTTTATAATGAGAGGTATGATCTTTATATAGAAAGTTCTCACCTTCAAGTTTATAATTCAGGAACTTTGCATGAAATTGTAGATAAAATATCTGATATTTGTAAATAAATTAAAATATGTCTTTAATAGGGGGAGGAAATAATTATGAAGAATAAAGTAATAGCTGAAATGACTATGGAAGAAGTGGAACAAGTATTACCAAAAGAACAAAGCGAGATGGTATCAAGACTAAGTAAATCATTACAAGTACTTAAAGGAAAACAAGTTTTACTAAACACTAGTGGCGGTATAATGACAAATCAATTATATGAAAATTTTGATTGTAACTTTTTTCAGAATTGTGAAAAAGAAACTTTACTAGATTTTCAAGACGAAGATAATGAAGAAACTCCTAATATTTGTATAAAGCTAGATGATATTTATGATATTACAATTGATGATAATGTTGAGAGTATAAAAATTGAACTTACAAATGAATTTACTATTAGATTAGAACTGCGACTATAGATGAGGATGAAAATATATAAAAAATCCAATGCTTAATAATACTAAGCATTGGATTTAAATTTACTAAATACAATATCCAAAATACCGGTACTCTAATTTTGACACCTATCTCTTGATAGGTGGGTGTCAGCATAGATGTTTCAATCGCCTTCAATGCCGTAAAAGGACTCACAAGAAAGTACATTTCCTC
>Ga0183101_1000447_pt3 | contig 13639 bp, 28 predicted proteins | sample Biomet3_FD_127790 | JGI IMG/M metagenome (GOLD analysis project Ga0183101, IMG submission 127790) | Microbial communities from bioreactor (seeded with sewage sludge) at LBNL, California, USA - Biofuel metagenome 3 | ecosystem: Engineered > Bioreactor > Anaerobic > Unclassified ... | reverse complement strand
GGCGTCGCTCCGGCAGTCGTCACCCCGGTGGAGACGGTGGCAGCCGGGTTCGCCGTCCTGGCCGCGACGGTGGACGTGGGCGAGCACGCCGTGACGCGTCTCTGCGCGGCATTCACCCGGACAAGCCGGGGCGAAGCGCGGTTTGATCGGACGAGCCAATTCGCAACGGGATTTTCGAAACGGAGCCAGTTCGACGCACAATTTGGCGTCGAGCAGCTGTAGGAGAGAGAGGATGCAGCGTAACCCGCATGTCGGCGAGCTTGGGCGCTCCATTGATGTCGTTTGCAGGGACGATCTGTCCACCGCAACGAATCCCTCTTTTTTGGTGCAAAAGCCAAACGGCGATACCGTCACGTGGGAGGCGTCCGTTGTTCAAGAAGGTGATGCTTACATTCTTCGATATATCACAAAAGACGGCGATTTTAATGAAGCCGGTCCTTACAAAATCCATCCGTACATCACGGTCGGTGGCTGGACTGGTCCGGCGGATGACGTTTTGACCATCACTGTCAAAGAACTTTTTTCGTAGGTAACTTATGAGCGACAGCATCTCCGCAACGTATGTCAATGCAACGACATTCACGGCGACCACCGACGCCGATGGGAAAAAGGACTTGACCGGACAGTGCGCTATCGGAACCCGCATCAGGGCCGACTGCGGCACGGATGGCTACAAGCATGGCGTCGTTTCCGCTGTGAGTTACAGTGACCCGACCACGACTATCGAAATCTCCGGGGACAGCCTCACGGCCAACCTCACGGCGTTCTGGCACGGCAATGACTCGCCGGATTCGGTCGCCAACCACGAGCACAAAGGCCCGGCGGATGGCGGGGCGATCCCACGCATTTATTCCGGCACGACACCTCCGACGCCCGGCGCGTACCCCCCTGGATCGATCTATATCAAATACAGCGTATAGAGGCATGTCATGACGACGACGATTACGCATACGGTCAAGCCGGGTGGCGGCGGCGATTATACATCACTCGCCGCATGGCAGGCTGCTCAAAATCGTGATCTTGTAACGGCTGACGAGTGCGAGGTGGTGGAATGCTATCCTGGCACCGATACAACGGCACTGATTATTACGGGATGGACAACAGATTCGTCGCATACCATCACGATCAAGGCGGCGGATACGGCCAGGCACAAAGGCGTTTTTAGCCCTACAGACTGCTATGCCCTTGACCTGAGTGCAAGCACGTCTGCATTGTGTTTTACGTTAAGTAATATCACAACCATCTATATTACTATAGACGGATTGCAATTCGCCTGTGCTAAAAATGCCGGTTGTTGCTATTGGGCCGGGGTAGCTGGCCGGCAGATTATTAAAAACTGCATCATTAAAGGGAATCTGGCCTGGACATCTTCCAGTAAAACGGCCCTGAGCCTACAAAACATGCCATCAGACACAGTGATATTTATTATAAACAATATTATATATAATTGTGCTGTCACAAATGGGGGGGCTATTGGTGTATGGAATTATACAAACGGGGTGTTTATTTTATATAACAATACAATAGCAGATTGCATCAATTTTATTTGCTCTAATGTTTCTTCGGCAAAGGTTTTGTTAAAAAATAATATAGCAAGCCTAACAGGCTCTTTTGTCAATGGTACTGTTGTATCAACCGGGTCTACAAATAATGTTTCAAATTTATCGTCCATTCCAGGAAGTAACACCAAGACAGGGAGTGTTAGTTTTGTTGACGCTGACAATGACAATTATTTGATAAGCGCAAGTGATACCGTTGCGAAAGGATACGGTATGAATTTATCGGCTGATTATATTTTTCCGCTCACAACAGACTGTCTCGGGCAGCGCAGAGCCGGAACTTGGAGTTGCGGCGCCCATGATCCATCCGGCACATCGGCAGACGAGACAAGCGTCTGGGTGTGGGATGGATCAACGTGGCATCCTGCGTCAGAAATCGCTGTTGTTACTGTTTAAAATTAGTTTGCAATATATAGATAAGACGTTCATAGTTTGGTCGTCCTATCGTCCTGTTCCTGCCATACCCGTTTGAGCCATGCCTGCCTGTCACCTCCAGGGAAGCCCTTCAGAGCGATTTCAAGCTGCTCCGGGGTACGTGTGTCCACCCAGGCCTGAAAACGCGCCTGAGCGGAAGCTTTGGCTGCGAGAGACATAGCCTTGGCCTCCTCCTCCTCATCGCGCAAGGCCTGCTCCTCAGCGGAGACGTAGCCCTTGGGCCGGCGGTAGTAGCCCGTCTGGGCAAGGGAGCGAAAAACCCAGGCGCAGGGATCGGCTACGGGCTGCCCCTGCTTGTCGAGCATGGCGCCGTGCTCAAGCTCCCATTCGGCGTGATCCAGGCTTTGGACGATGCGTTCCGTCGATTTGCCCACTCGGGTAAGGCTTCCCTCGATCTGGGCGAGCTGATCCGGTCCGAAGCCGGAGCGGGCGAGGTTGGTCCAATGGGTATTCATGTCCTCAAGAGAGATAGATAGATTTAAATCTTTTCTATCTATCTTAGAGGTTTTTTCGATTGGCACCTGCTCGTGCAGCTGCACATGCAGCTGCTTATTATCATGCACGACTTGGTGCACGGGTAGTTGCATGACTTCATGCATACCAAAAATAGCAGGCTCGTTTGTGCTAATAATTAACCCAGCTCTTTGACCATTACGCCACCCCTTTGTGTTGATCCAACCCTTGCTATCGAATTGGTGTATGATATTTTTAGTAGTTCCCGCCGGGACTTGTGTTGCTTCAGCTAACCCCTTCGTAGTGCCTTTCCAGTACTTAATTTTTAATAGGAACTCCAATATCGCCCTTTGTCTATTCCCAAGCCCTTCCGGTAGTTCATGCACGACTTGGTGCACGACTTGGTGCACTGGGATGTGAACGTGCAGTTGCTCGTGCACCTTCTCGTGCACGAACTCGTTAACCTGCACGTGATCCTGCACGTCCACTTGTGCAGGTTCACAGGCAGGTGCACGTGATCCTGCACGTGCACCTGCCTGATCTTCTTTGGTCTTGGTGCCAGATGTGGCATCTGAAAGGTGGTCAACTTGCCTAGTTAGGGTGCGTGGTTGGTTTCCCGGCTGGGTGGATAGATTGAAATTTGGCGCGTCAGCTACGGCTGTTTTTCGGTTATGTTTGTCCTCCATATCCTCAATTTTAGCCGCATTGGCCGCAGCCTTCTCAGCGAGATTCGCTTGCGCGGCGGCCTTGAGCTTTTCGGCGAGGGTCAGCGCCATAGCTATCTCCCGGTGTCTAGAATCCCGAGGAGTTCCTGAGCCAGGGCGCGAAAGGCGTTTGCCCCGGGAGACTTCCCGGCATGGCGAATCACGGTGCTTCGGTGGAGTTCAGCCTGCTGAATGTCCGTGTTGAGCGGGACAATTGTCTCGAAGACCTTCGCGCCGTAGGATTGCTGGATCTGGTCTATCGTTACCTTGGACACGGCCGTACGCCGGTCGGCCTTGTTAATAAGTAGGCGCAAAAACCGGCCGGACTCTACGCTGTCGTCTGATTCGGCGATCTTGGCTATGGCGTCGATCGTCCCGTCCAGGCCGTCCATGGCGTAGCGACTACCGGCCTCAACCGGGACCAAGATAAAATCGGAAGCAATGATAGCCTGAATGCAGAAAAGCCCAAGATTCGGCGGGCAGTCGATGATAGTCATGTCAAAATGATCGATGGCGTAGGCTCGCAGACGGTCGCGCAACAGGAACCATCCGTAATCGTCACGCCTGGAAAGGTCTGGCTCTAGGGCCGCGCTTAGGGCTTTGTTTGGCAGGATTGACAGTCGCTCATATTCGAGGGCGGCCATGATGCAGGACTCAATCGGTGCGCCGTCACCTTCGAGAAGTTCCGACAGGCTGTTCCCGCCCCACGGGTTGTCAAGAAACGTCCCCGTCAGGTTGCATTGGCTGTCTGCGTCCACGAGCAGAACACGTTTTTTCTTATTGGCGAGAGCGTGGGCGAGGTTAGCCGAGGTTGTTGATTTTCCAACACCGCCTTTGTTATTTGAGATGGCAAGAATGGTTCCCATTTGTTTTTCTCTCCCCGTAGTTTGTTTCGGGAATACCATTGAGAACCTCGGAGGATCAAGGGAAAATGGGTAGTATTTCTATTTCGGGTGGCCCCTTAAAGTCCCTTTAGCCCCTCCATAATCTCCCGCGCCAAGCTCACGCTGATCCGCAGCGGTGGCGTCGTGGCCGGGTCGCCTTGTGCCTGGACGGGGATGCCAGAACGGGTCAGGGCGGCGCGGAGACGGTCGATATTTTGTGCCTGCTCATCCAGCCCAATCATGAGGCCATCAACCCACGTGGCGTATCTGTCGGCAAGCAGACGTTGTGTACCAGCCTCAAACTGTAGGGCTACGATTGTGGACAGGGCATCGGAATGGCCACGGGGGAGTGTATTCCATGCTGCGATGGCGTCTTCGTCCGTCTCTTTCCATGGTCCGTGCATAGAACAGTCTGGGTCATCACATTCACCCCAACGAAGGTTTGACTCTTCGTCCCGAAACAACATGACGCTTTTAGTTCCACAGGCGGGGCACGGCAGCAAATTATCATCCATGGCGAGCCTCCTCTTTCGCTGCCTTTATCTTCAATCTCCGGATTGAGTCTTCGAGGCTCTTTTTCTCTTTCGCCAGCAATTGGACTTCTCCATTGAGTTCGTTGCGTCTTCGCTCGTAAAAACCGACCGCCCGACATATTCTCAAATCTTTTTCCGCCCACGACCTTATGATGTCCCAGGCTTCGACCTGTGCTCCGCACACGTCGCATTCGATGGTCCTCGCATCAAGGTCCACAACAAGAGAATCGTGTTCGCAGCTCGGTTTGTTGACGCGGAACGACAGGACCATGCTCCCTTTGACGCGCGGGACCGTGGGCTGGCGAAACTCAAGAACATTGTCGATGCTAGTATCGTCATCCATGGCGGGCCTCCTGGTATACCCTGGCCAAACCGTAGGCACTGCACGGATGGTTACAGCCTTCGCATTCGCGAATTTGGTGCTCCGCCAACGCATCCGCCCTCTCGACCACTGGCCGCAACGCGTCCCGCTCAACAATCGCCAAACGTCGGCTTGACTTGGCGGCCTTGTAGCCGATCTGCAAAGTGTCCAGCTCCTGACGCAACCGCTCATTTTCTGCCAAAATCTCCACCATCTGCGCGTCCTGCCGCTTCATGGATTCCAAGTTGCGCTGGTTCCCGTCCTCCAGTCCCGCGCAACGGCCTTCCAAGCGTGACTTCTCGGACAAGAGGTTGATGTACGCCGCGCACGGCTCGAAGCCGCACGGCTGGCCGGATTCGCTGTGGGACCTTATGCACATGATTATGCTCCATGAATGTTATGGCATACGATGGATAACGCCAGCCAAATTCCACAAAGTATCATGGGGATAATGAAGTTATTGTATCCATATCCCCAGGCGATGGACGAGAAAATAAGGCAGGCGAAAGAGCAAATGTCGAAAGTAAAACGAACTATTTTTGGGAATGACATCACTTCTCTCCCCAAACAACGCGCCTCGCAACACGTTGCATTTCGTCATTGTTATCAAAAGAATACTTTCTAATAAGCACAATACCTACAAACCAATTTTCTTTGAATAAGTGTTCTTCACCCATGACACACTCGTTCTTCCCGAACCACCACAAAGGCAGTGATGGCTCAAAAAATTCTAGTAGCCCTAGGCGGATTTTGATGAGTTTCACTTCTCCCCCTCCGCCTCGACGTCGGCATACTTCTCCATCAGGTCCTTCAGCCTTGTCTTCCGGCCGCACGACTTCTCTTCCCGGCAGAACCCGTCCCGCTCACACGCCGCGCCGGCCGTTTCGAACACCACAGGCAGCTTCTCCCGACAGATTCCCAGCATGGTGTTGGCGAGGGCTCGGATTTCCCACTGGGCCCGTTGGCAGCAGCGTTGCTCGAAAAAGTGAAGCAGCGACCGGCAGTTCATGGTCACGACGATGCGGGTCTCGCAGGCGTTGGGCAGAACGAAACGCGCGTCTTCTGGCGGAATACCAGCGTCCGTAAGCCTCGCATAGAAACGAGCGACTTTCGCCATGTGAATGATGTAGTCCGCTCCCATTCCCGATTCTTCGATACTTTTCGGCAGAATGTAACCAAACTCCTCGCCGGCCTTGACATACCTCTGCGATTGTTGACTATAGCTGGAAATGCGGTGCCGCACGAGTTGATGGGTAAGCGCCCGGGACACGCCCGAGACGGCGAAGGTGAAGGAAACGTGCTCGATAGGAGACTCGTGGCCCGAATCCAGGATACGGGAAACGAACTCGGCCTGCTTTCCCTTGTCGATTTCGCCCGAAAGCAGGCGCGGCCACATGTCCGCCACCGAACCCGCGTGATAGCACTGCCGGAAGGCTGCATAAATAAGCGACAAGGCGTCTGGGGTCATGGACAGCAGCGACACGCGTAAAGTTGTTGCCGGCATCTATTCCTCTCCATCCTTCCGTAAAACTTTCCACGCGGCAAGAGACATTTGACTATTCAAGCCGTTATGTCGGTAGTCAATTGCTCCCAAGAGAGCCTTGTCGAGGCTATTAAAGAATTGATTCGTGTCTTTCCCGTTGACATATGGATGGAACAAAACGATGTCATCCCGCACATATTCGACGATTGAATACGGACCGATTTCATGGACAAGTGGGCATCCGCCCCAAACCCATTCAGCTTCGGCCCCCTGGATTCGGATATATTCACGTCTCATTTATTCCCCCTCGAACTTTTCCTTGAACTCAACAAACTCCCGGACAAACACCAGCCTCGGGAACAGCAACGCCCGGATGATCCGTGACCACCAGCAGTGCCTGATGTAGACCACAACTTTCGTATCGGCACGGGCGTTGGTGCAGTCTAGGCCGATTGCAAGCACGTCGTAGCGGTCCTTCGTCTTTTTGTTGATGTAGGGCATTGACGTATCACTCCCTCCCTTCCGAAGTTTCGTTTTCGCCGGGCGTGGTCGAGTCATCAGAGAACCAACTTTCATATTCCCCAGCGTCAAGACATCCATCCAAAACATCTTGGGCTTGGCCTTCGTCTTCTTCACTTCTCCCTATAGCCACCGGGCAACGGGATGGGATGCAATGACCACCAGTAGCAAGGCATCCTGGCCCGCTATATGAAGTCCCATAAGGAGCAGCGACGACGTAATGGTAATACTTACAATCTTCCATATTCTACCTCCGCATTTTTCTTCACATTCCGATGGAACACGACGTGATACCCATGGACCCCGTCTCGTTCCCCGCTTCGGTGGCCATTCCCGAAGTAACCAGACACGGCCATCCATCCGTCCACCTCGAAAGGTGCAACGGCCTGATTTGCATTATCGCTGTACTTTCCCGGAACAAATTCCGTCTTTGTTTCGTGGGTAGTTCCGACGTTGGCCAATCGCTCGGGAGTGGTTTCCAGCACGCATTCGACACGGCCAAGCCCGGTCAAGACACGGGCAAAGTCTTCAAGGCTGAGATGGATCGTGAGAAATTCGCAACTTGCGTCCGAATCAACGACCGATATAAAAACTTCTTCAACGTCATCACCTCGTGCAGGCCTGGAAATGGTGATCTTACCTTTAAGCTCCATGAGTCGTCTCCTTCTCGTCGTCGGCGTCCAGGGCGATCATGTGCGGGCGGTAGGCGGCGGAGGGGGTGATGGCGGTCATGGCCTACCTTCCTTGCCGCATGTCAGCCAAGGCCCGAGTCAGATCGAGACTGGCACGAATAATAGAAGCATGTTCCTTTCCTTCAGGAAGGCGGACAGACCCATCAATGGTGGCACTGTATTTCTTGATCCTGGCCAGGAATACCTTTGCCAAAGACTCAGCCTCGCGAAGCGTTTCAAGTCTTGTCATCCCTCCACCCTCCTCACTTCCACCGCCCACGCCCAGGACGTTTCCCGGGGGTGGAGGATGAGGCTACGCGTTTGCATTGCCGTTCTCCTGTATGTATGCGCTGATGATCTCCAGGAGTCGCTTGTTTGCCACAACTGGGTCCATCGCCATCCATTCCCGGTCCTCAAGCACAGCGACCGCCTCATCAACAGAAAGCCCGCCTCGCTCATGGAGCCGTTGAACAGTCTGGTAGTGGTTCCGCTGGCACTGCGCCTCGTGGCGCAGGATTAAATCCCAGGGAACGCCAACAACCGCGCTGGTCATGCCGGCCTCATTAAGCCGGCGCACGAACTGTTGATGTTCATAGCGGCTGAGGTGCTGACCCATAATGGTGAAAATTTTGTTTGGCGAGAGGATGAGGGAGCGGGTGGTCATGACAACTCCCCAGACAACACGGCATCAAGCATTTCTGGCCCTCCTGGGATAGGTCCGATACCGAGTCCGATAATCGCGGACTCACCGCATCCGGTTAATTGCGCCGCGAACTGACGTTCTGTTTCGTGCGCGTTCTCCGGTCGCATCGCGCAGCTAAAACAGATATCAACTCCACCAGGACCGTATGGTCGAGTGTCGGCAGTCTTGCCGCAAATGGTGCAGATGCTCATCACTCTCCCCTCTCCCCTTGCGCCAGGGCGTAGGCGGCGATTTCGTCAGCGCCTGCCCCTATTTTCGTGGTGCCGCACTCCGGGCAAACAAAGGAAGGCAAGCCATCGCAATGCGCTTGATAGATTATATCATTTAAGTAGCCCATCCACCCGCACTCCGCACACACTGCATCGCTGCCGTCCCTGATATGCTCCAGGGCCGTCTTGTAGATCGCTTCGCGGGTGATCATGACTTCTCCTTTTTACAAAGCAGCATCAAATATAAATTATCAAGTACATTGAAAATATACTTTGCTAAACCAAGGTCGATATTTGTTGTCCGTTCACAAGTGCAACACGGTCCAGGTAGCTTCTTTAAACACTCCGTCTTCCCTGTCTCTGGAGAATAAACTTCCCATGGGCATGCATCCATGATTACAAATCCTTTATCTCCTCGCAAAAGACACGAAGAGCAGAAGCTACCGCCCCGCCAGTAAAGTTGACATTGCGTTGGATTTCAAATTTAAGTCTCAACCTGTCAACAACCTTGCAAACAGTTACAGCGACCGATTCTGCTCGTTCCGCCCGCTGCCGCATGGCCGCAAGGGATGACTCGGCGGAAGAGGCGCGGTGAATCAGGTCGATATAGTCCTGGCAGTTCTCCAAAGGATGACCATGGTCGTCTTTGAAGTTATACTTTTTAAGACTGTCCATCTTCATCCTCCGTCTTCTTTGGGCCACCATGCTTGGGGCAAGCGAGGCCTGGAACGTATCCATTGTATCGCCCGTCGAGGCGCTTCACTTCCCCCGTGTACGCATCACGGAAGGTTTCGCAGTCAGGTCGGAATCCGTAGGCCGGTTCGTCGCAAAATCCAGAAGGGCAACCGTCAGACCACATAGGGACGGAACATTTTCCAACTCCATTGGTAAGCTCTTGGTGGTGCTTAGACATGACACTCATTTTACACCCTGCCTTCTTCTCCGTTCGTATTCTTCCGGTGAGCACAGGCGCTTGCCGCATACAGCGCACTCATAAGTATCATTCCCTTGAACGGGATTACCAAGCCTTCCCGGGCCACCACCAATAAATGTTGTGTCCCAAGAGTGACGGATTTGTCCTTGAGGATGATCGGAACAAACAGAAGGAAGTTCTTTATCACTCATCACCGTCCCCCTATCTTGGCGAGTGCGGCGCGGACCACCTTGATCGTGCCAACAGCATCGGCAGCGTGGAGAGCACCGAAAGACGGCGTGGCAAGAACTTCCTTCAACGCCTCCACCGCCGCCGCCCGTTCCCGCACGGCGGCGTCACGCTCAGCCGATATCTTTTCCAGCGCGGCCATAAAACCATCGCGGTCGCACTTCACCGCATGCAGTTCGTCTTTCAGCCGCTCGACCTCGGCGGCGTGGGCCTTGGCATCGCGCTCCAAAATCTTGATGACGCCCATGCGGGTACGGACGATCCCGGCCAACTCCGACAGCATCGGCTTTTCATCCACGCCCAACGCAGCGCGGATGTCGGCAAGGGTGGAAAGAAGGTTGTGGAGATCAGCAGCCTTGTCGGCAATATGATCGGCATAAAAGACGAATCGGCCCTTATCGCGCATCTTCGGATGGAGTATGTCATATCGCTGGATGCTCATTTCTCACCTCGCGCCGCACGGAGGGCGTTGTTGAGCTCGCAGTCTGAATCGTGCCCATTTCCTTTTCGTTGAAAACAGCAGGGGCAAACCGCCTTCCCGTGTGGGTCTTCCATATTCCACTCAACAGACTTCAACGCCTCGTACAGCACGGGAGAGGCCCGAAACAACGTCGCCACGCCCGCGCATTCCTGGCGTCTGGCGTCGTCGTCTTCAGCGCTCCCGTCGAGGACGGCAGGGATAACCCGGCACCCCCACCGGAGGCTTCCGTCGTCGTTCTTCTTGCAAATCGATTCGGGCATGTTGCCCATGGTCTCAAAAGGCCCTTCAGTAAATTTCTCGCCCATCCTCTCCCCCAGCAAAAAAACCGCCCATTGGACGGTCTGTAAAAGGTGGTCTTCAACCGATGCTGTGAGGTGGCCAGGCGACACTCTGGCGACCCCACAAGCGATTGTTTGATATCTAGCCAGCTACGGCTACGGATGGGGCTACCGTGGCGGATAAAGGGCACAGCCATGCTTCCCTGCGTGTCTTCTTCCACGCCGCACCCCACAGCATCGGCAGAAGCCCCGTCGTGGGACGGGGCGGGTGGTTAGGCGATGATGTGCATGTCCTTCAGGCGTTCGGAGAGCCACGCCTTGATGTCGAGCATAGCCTTGTTGCGCCACGCCTCGCCATCGGCGACGAACAGCCCGGGCTGTCCTTCCTTGGACAGGCGGAAGAGGAACTGACGGGCCGGCTGGTCGATTTCCTGAAAGGTGCAGAACGGGTGCAGGGTCACGCTGGGCTTCGTCTGGCGTTGGGACAAGAGCCGGGCGCCGGCCTCCATCGTCACGGTCTGGCTCGTGCCGTCGTCCTTGACCCCGGCGCCGGCGTCGATCTTGATGGCCGCGACGTCGGCCAGAAGCGCGTCCCGGTCGCCAGCATCGGTGAACATGGCGTTCAGGCCGATGATGAAATCCTCGCTCGACATGAAGGCGCCAAACTGGAATTCCGGCAGAATCGGCTCGGCCACGGCGATGACTGCGCGCTGCTTGAACGGGCCGAAGACGGCGGAGCGCAAGAAGACGGACACCGGGGACGCCACCTGAACCAGAAGCGTTTCCAGCTTGAGTTCGTCCACATTGGCGCCAAGGTAGTCCACCAACCCGGTCAGGGTGCGCAGTTCCAGGCGGGGAGCCTCGGGCTCCTCAATGGCGACCAAGCTGCCACGGCGGTACATGCGGCCGGCAATTTCGACCTCGGACCGGCTGAAGTTCTGGTCTTTCAGGTTAGCGACGAAATTCAGGGCTTCGGCAAGATTATCCACGTGCGGCCTCCTTCATGGCGGTGACGTTTTTGGGTTTCTCGATGGGCAATTCGTACTGGTCAGGCCGGGTGCCGATCTCGGGGATGAACAGGGCCAACTCGCCGTTGCCATCGGCTTCGACCATGGACGTGACAGAGACCGGCTTGACCGGGGCCAGGGTCATTTTGACGGCGTAGGTCATCTCCGGGAAATTCCGCTGCTCGTTCGGCTTGAACGCGACTTCGATGACGAGCTTGCGGGCCTTCTTGAAATCCGTGTTCGGGTCCTGAATGTTGGCCACGATCTCGGCCAGGGCCTTGTCGGCTATTTCGGACAGGCCATCCCTGCCCAGACTTTCGTAGTCCAGTTTGACGCTCACGCTATTCTCCTTGGTTATTGGCTTGGCTCCCGGCCGGGCTCCCTGTCCCGACCGGTGGCCAAATCAGGCGTCTCTTCCCATCGCCTCGCCCACGAACCGGGAAACCGGGCTCTCGTAGACGCGCACCTTCCCGTCCCGTCCCGCCTTCTCGCTGCGCTCCGGTCGCACGGCCAGGGTCAGCGCATCCCGGGCCCGGGTGATGGCCACGTAGGCAAGCCGGCGCTCCTCCTCGATGTCGCCCGCGTCCACGGCACGCTTGCTCGGCAGGATGCCCTCATTGCAGCCGGCGAGGATCACGTAGGGCCATTCCAGCCCCTTGGCGCCATGGATGGTAGCCAGGGTGACGACGCCGGGGCCGTCAGGATCGGCGGCCGGGATTTCGTCCTGCACGTCGTAGGTGGAGAGCCATTCGAGGTAGGCAGAGACGGTGCGCTCCTGCGGCGGGCGGCCGATGCAGTATTCTTCGAGGAAGGTCAGCACCTCGACGTCAGGGAGCGGCTCTTGAAGATCATCGCAAGGCCCCATCACGGTATCGAGGTCTGTTTCACCGGAATGGGTTGCAAAGAAACGCGCGGCATCCCCGTTGGCGTTTTCATCCCACGCCTGAAAGTGGCTTTTATCCTCCCGAATCGCCCGGGCCCGGATGGTGGTGTACTCGTCATCCGAAACGCCCAAGGCTTCCCGGATGAGCAGGAACGCGAAGTTGTCGAACGGGTTCACCAGCAGCTTCAGGAACGCATGGAACCGCCGGAACTCCTCGGTATTGGTGAGCGCCGCCTTTTCCCCCACATAAATGTATCGCACGCCCATGGCGTCGAGTTCTTCCGCCACGCGCTGGAGCAGCTTGTGTTTGCGGGCGAGAACGGCAGTTTCGCGGGGGAGAAACCGCTCTGGTGTCGCGGTTTGGACCAAGCTGGCAATGGCCGCGCTATCCATACCCCGGCGAGTATCGACAAGCGCCCCGTCTTCCCGATAGGCGGTCATGGTTTTCGGCAACCGGGCCCGGTTGTGTCCAATCAACCGATTTGCCGCTTCGACCACCTGCCAACCGGACCGATAATTTCGTTCCAGGCGCAACACCTGGAACGTGTCCCGATTCTCGATCAGATATCCCGGAGAAGCCCCGCGCCAGGTGTAGATGGACTGGTCGATGTCCCCGACCGCGAACAGCGTGGCCGACAACCCGGCGGCCATGAACTCGACCAGCCCCCATTGCAGCCGGTCCAGGTCCTGCACCTCGTCCACCAGCACGTGCCGCCAGCCGAGGTATTGCACCACCTGGGGCAAGAGCAGCATGAAGCCGGTGAGCAGGCCTCCATACGTCAAGGCGTTGTTCTCGCGGCACCGGGCCGCGAAGGCGCGGAAGAGGTCGAAGGCCCCCTTGTCGAGTTCGGAAGGCCCGATGCCGGTCGAGTAGTACATGGAGAAGACAGCATCCACGTCTTTCTTCGGAACCTTCCACTGCTTCCCCTTGAGCACGCCCATTTCCGTGGCCACCTGCCGCAGTAAGAAGTCTTCCTCCCACTCGCTGTAGACGGTGATGTTGTTCGGCCGCAGGCCCAGGAGTTCCCCGAACCGGCGCAGCTGGATCAGGGCCAGGGCGTGCATGGTGCCCATGGTCACGCCGTAGGCCTTGTTGCCGATCCGCTTCACCAGCCGTTCTCGCATCTCGGCGGCGGCCTTTCGGGTGAAGGTGACGGCCACGATCTCGGACGGCGAGGCGTGGCACTCCTCAATGAGATACGCAATCCGCTCGGTGAGCACGCGGGTCTTGCCGCTGCCGGCCCCGGCCCGGACCAGGGCCCGGGGCGCGGCGGGGGGCACGGCGGGCAGCGGGGCCGGGGCGGGGCGGGCGGG
>Ga0183101_1000183_pt3 | contig 13640 bp, 15 predicted proteins | sample Biomet3_FD_127790 | JGI IMG/M metagenome (GOLD analysis project Ga0183101, IMG submission 127790) | Microbial communities from bioreactor (seeded with sewage sludge) at LBNL, California, USA - Biofuel metagenome 3 | ecosystem: Engineered > Bioreactor > Anaerobic > Unclassified ... | reverse complement strand
GCGTACCACAGATACTCTATATTTCGTGCAATCCGAAAACGCTGTGCCAGAATATCAAATATCTGGAGCCGTACGGCTACAAGGCAGTATATATGAAGCCATTCGATAATTTCCCAATGACAAAGCACGTCGAAAGCGTGAGCCTTATTGAGAAGACGAGCTTGTAGCGAAGTATGAACTTAGAGACACAGCTTGCCGGAGCGGTCGGATCACTTCGTGATCCGGGAACCGCGAGACGGTTGACGATAGCATTGATGTCAAAGGCAGGCTGCGGATCAGTTGTTTTTTGCCGCTTAGTGAGCGGATTAGATATTAAGACATTGGAGGTTGATATATGAAAATATGCATGGCTCAGATGAGTATGACAGATAATATGGATGAGAATCTGAAAAAATCTCTGCACTTTTGTCGGGAGGCATCGGGCAGTGATCTTCTCATCTTTCCGGAAATTCAGCTGACACCGTTCTTTCCGCAGTATCCAGGGAAAAATGTTGACAGGTATGTCACAAATGTCGAAGACAGAAATGTTACGGCTTTATGTGAACAGGCAAAGCATAGCCGCATGTTTCTTTCGCCGAATATGTTTATTGAGGAGGATGGAAAGAGGTCTGATTGTTCTCTATGGATCACTCCTGACGGACAGATAGAAGGCTCTGCCTCTATGGTGCACATTTATCAGGGAGAAAAGTTCTGTGAGAAGGATTACTATTCTCCGTCAGAGGATGGCTTCAAGGTCTTTGATACACCTTTCGGAAAGGTTGGAATTGTCATTTGTTTTGACAGGCATATACCGGAGAGTATTCGTACCTGTTCCCTGATGGGTGCTGATCTTGTCATTATTCCAACCGCAAATACGAAGAAGGAACCGCTGGAAATGTTTGAGTGGGAGATACGCGTGCAGGCAATGCAGAATTCCGTATTTATCGCCATGTGCAACCGTGTCGGAAAAGAAGATGAAATGGAATTCGCCGGGGAGTCGCTTGTTGCAGATCCCTGTGGTAATCTTGTGATAAAGGCAGGAGACAGGGAACAGCTTGTGGCGGCGGACATTGATCTTTCCGCAGCAAGGAAGAAAAAAGAAGAAATTCCGTGGCTTACACTCAGGAGAAAAGAATTGTATTTATAGGCATATTTTTGGTGATTATATCCTGTTAAACAGATAGGTCTAATAAATGACAAACTATCAACGGGGAAAAATGATATGGAAATCAAAAGAATAGATGCAGAATTCTCTGTGTGCAAGGTTGAAGAGTATTCTTTATCTGATCTCGATCATGAGTACTGTTTCACAGGAAAAACAGACGATGAAAAATCCCTTGTCTGTCTTACAGCGCATGTTCCGCAAAATACGACAGAACGTGATGACGGATGGAAAGCATTCCGCATTCAGGGCGTGCTGGATTTCTCTCTGATAGGGATACTGGCAAAGATATCAGGGATACTGGCAGATAAGGAAATCGGGATATTTGCAGTATCTACTTATAATACAGATTACATTCTGGTGAAGGCATGTAATTATGAGAATGCGCTGACGGCATTGTCAAATGCCGGTTACAGTATAGTATGACAGATAAAACACGGCGGCAGCATTATTATTAAGACTCTTCCTTTGTTCCCTAAGGAGTGTCAGTAAATCAGATACCCTATAATGATACGCTATTATTGAAAATGATAGTCAGGTTACCGGTCGGGTAAAATGGACAGAAGGCAAAGGCGGCGAAAACGCAGAAAGCGCTGCTCATGCAGTGAGATGAATGCTGGAGCTATGAAAAATATGCCGGAGATTATTTTGTACTTTCGGGATGCGGCCCGACGTGTATGTCAATGGTATATATTTACCTCACACATGATACAGTTAAATCACCGGCATTCATGGCGCGTTTTGCAGAAGAAAACGGGTATTCTGCTGACAGCGATGGAACAAAGTGGTCTTTTATCTCAGAAGGCGGAGAGAGACTTGGTCTTGATGTTACTGAAATCACGCTTGACAAACAGCGAATTGATAATAATCTGAATGTGGGCAATCCTGTTATATGTCGTGATAAGGCTTTCAGACTTGAATCATTAATAAATGAGTTTTTGATATTACCCGTTATAATCTTCAGGAAATAGAATTGTCAAAGAAAGAAGTCAACTTATCATATCTTCTGAATCAGCTCACGGAAGAATTTTATCCTATATTGAATCAAAAACAATTAACGGTACAATTGAATTATTCCGCTGATGTCATGATTTCGGCGGATCCGGAAAAACTGGCGCGGATATTTGATAAATTTTATCGTTTGGCTGATTCACGTTCGTCTTACAGCGGGGGCGCAGGACTGGGTCTGACGATTGCCGGAAAGATTGTAACATTGTACAGCGGGGAAATATCTGCCAGAAGTGAAAATGGCCTGACGACTATTTCCGTAATACTTCCGTCAGGTGCAGGACAGAGGTAAAAGATAACTGAAGGTAAACAGAAAGGGAGAATGAAATGATAATTAATCAGAAAGAAGCAGAAAGCGAAGCTTTGAGAAACACGGCAGTACAAATGATGGCGGCCATAAGAACGGCACCGAAGGGATGCGGCATGGACAATGTCACGGCAGTCATTGTCAGCGGAGAAGATAAGCAGAAACTCGCGGACAGTATGATGGAAATACATGAAGAAACAGGTCTGGATTTCATGAAGCGTGATGCAGAAAATGCGGCGCGATGTGATCTGATGATCGTGGTCGGAGTGAAGGATATCCCTATGGGGATGCCTGACTGCGGACTTTGCGGTGCGCAGGACTGTGCGGAAAACAGAAAAAGATCTTCACGCTGCGTATTTAATATTACAGATCTCGGTATCGCGCTGGGTTCAGCGGTCTCGGTCGCTGCCGACAGCAGGATAGACAGCCGTATATTTTATTCTGCAGGGCAGGGGGCGCTGCGTATGGGTATTTTCGGCGATGATGTGAAAGCCGCCTACGGAATAGGGCTTTCAATTTCAACTAAAAACATCTTTTTTGACAGAGAACCGCACAAAATAATGAAATAAAAATTTGAAGCAAATTCTGCTTTCCTTTTAGCGCAGATATGGTATAATGTCCATTGTTAGTGCGTGATCCGTTAGCTCAGCTGGGAGAGCGTCTGGGTGACAACCAGAAGGCCGATAGTTCAAGTCTATTACGGATCACCAAAAGATCCCCGTAATCGCATCGATTACGGGGATTTGATATTATGAGGAATTGACATGGATACCTTTGATTTTGAAAATAAAGTCTGCTGGTCAGAGCAGTTCGGTCAGTCTGAAAGTCCGCTTCCGGCAGTGATCTTATACGCGGGAGATGAGGTGCTCGAACAGATGGAACGCATTGAAGCATACATTATGCCGCTCGCTGCCGGACACAAATGCAGGCCATTTCTTCTGGCAGGCTTCGGCCCGGTGAACTGGGACAGCGATTATTCTCCCTGGACAGCTGATCTCGGCGGGCGCCATTTTGCGGGCAAAGGAAATGAAACCGCATCTTTCACTATGGAAAAATTCATCCCTGAGATCAGCCGCAGATATAGTATCAGCGCAGAAATATATATTTGCGGATATTCGCTCGGCGGTCTGGCCGCATTATATGCACATTGCCTGTTTGGGTTCAGCGGATGTGCCAGCTGTTCCGGATCATTATGGTACCCCGGCTGGTTTGAATTTCTAGAGGCGCATATACCGAACGGACGTATATATCTCAGTCTGGGCGGTAAAGAAGAGAAAACAAAAGATCCATATATGAGCCGTGTCGGCGAGGCCACGCAGCTGACAAAAAACATGATCAGATCATCGGCAGATGAGGCGGTATATATACGTGAAGCGGGCGGACATTTTAAAGAAGTGCCTGAGAGGATTGCCAGGGGGATACTCTGGCTCCTTAAATGATCGCAAAGGAACATTTCAATATTTGCTTGTGATAAACATCTCTCTTTACAATACTTTCCATACAAGATATAATATTTGAGAAAGTATTCTAAGCAACAGCGTACTTTTCGAGCATGTGGGGTGGTGCCATGGAGGAACAGAAAATAAAGCATAATAACTTTCTGGCGTTTGTTCTATTCCTTTCGATATTCATGAACGGATTCGAAGGGGGAGGCTATCAGACATGTCTTATGAGTATAGGAAAAGAGTTTTCTCTTACTGATGCTGTATCGGGAATGATCGCCTCGGCGCAGCTTATCGCTGTGTTTCAGAGTATTTCAATCGCAGGGCTTTCGGATGCGTATCCGGTTTCCGGCGGGAAAAAAATCGGTATGATAACGAGTATGTATTCTCTAGGTGCGGTGACGGCTCCGCTGGTATGCGGGAAAATGATCGAAAGCGGCATCACCTGGAGAATGCTTTTTGTATTTGTGGGGATCATGGCAGCGTTCATAACTGCAGGACTTGCATTTACGAACTTTGAAGTGAAAGAGCATCCGGCAGCGGAAATCGATCATGAAAATAAAATTTCGGGGAACTGGTCGACTGCAGTAATATCGATTTTGTGTTTCATCATGTTTATATATGTCGGTGTGGAAAACGGTTTCGCCTTTTTCATAAATTCATTCATGAAAGAAACACTTGGTGCGGAACATTCGTACATCGCATTGTCAATGTTCTGGCTGGCGATGATACCGTCCAGGATGATCTGCGGATATTTGCAGAAGAGAAAAGGCATCCTGCTGATCACCGCGGCCTCGGGAACTGCATTGGCCGCCGTGGTCATGAGTGTAGTGCAGAGCGGAAATACTGCAGTTATTCTGAGTTTTATCCTCGGCTTTTTCAGCGGAGCTATATATCCTAATGTTCTTAATTTTGCAATGGAGAATGCAGGAAATAAAAGCGCAACCGCAACGGGACTTATCACAGCTGCAACGGGGCTGGGAGGAGCAGTGATAACTGCATCATTCGGCTTTGTTGCGGAATTATTCGGCATCAGGACAGCGTTTGATGTCCTGTCAGTACTGATGATCATGGATATTGCCGCTGCGGCAATTTTGATTATAATAGTAAGAAAGAACAATGTTAGGGATATTGGGGGTTATGGTGACTGATATGATGGATTACAGAAAATACATCGATAAAGGAGAACGCGAGGTTCTGAAAAAGATGCCGCTGATGCTGACAGTTTATCTTGCGGAAAAGGGCCGTTTTTTCCCTGTGCTCATATCAGATATCCTCTGCCGTTTTTTAAATGACACAGAGGATAATATTATTGTCAATTTCAGCGAAGACAGAAAATCAAACGTTCATCCGGAGGATTACAAGAAGCTCATGGATGCGGAAGCATATGCTTATCTTCATCCTCAGGAGGAGTACATGCTGGCCTGCAGGCATAAGGCCGGAGCAAGCAGGAAATATAAATGGCTTGTCGGACACGGAAGCAGCAAAATCGATGATGAAGGCAATATCTTATTTTATATATCATATGATTATCTGACGAATGAGCAGTTGTCGGTTTTTACTGTCAGCGATCCTTCCGATATGACGGCTCTTCTGCTGGAAAAGATTTTAAGTACGACGCAGACGGCGATTTTCTGGAAAGATGCAGAAAGAAGATTCCTGGGGGCAAATAAAGCATTTCTCGATTATTATGATTTTGTTTCCGTTAAAGATATCTTAGGCAGGACAGATGAGGATATGGGATGGCATGATAATCCGGAGCCGTATAAAGATGATGAAGTGCGTATCATCAGGGACGGTATCAGTACGCATCGTGTTCCCGGAAATTGTATATCTCATGGAGAGAACCGCGATATCGTGGCCAGCAAAAGTCCGCTGATCGTTGACGGAGAAATAGTCGGATTAGTAGGGAGTTTTGAGGATGTAACGGAAGAAGTACGGCAGAAAAGAGAAATAGACGCACTGAACAAAAGCGTCATAGCGGCATTAAAAAGTGAAGAGCAGGCCAATAAGGCAATAAATGAATTCCTGTCGCGCACAAGTCATGAGATACGCACTCCGATGAATGCGATAATCGGTTTATCCGAGCTTGCGATCGATAATACCGGGGATGAAACCGTTATATCATATCTGGAAAAAATCAAGTCATCGGGGCATTATCTTCTCGGCATAATAAATGATATTCTGGATATCAATAAGATCGAAGGCGGTCAGATCGTTCTTCATCCAAAGAGATTAAGTCTTGCTGAGCTCATGGAAAATGTAAATAATATTATCAGACCGCTTGCGGAGGAGAAGGGCGTGGATTATTCTGCCGAGTATAGTAATATAGAATATTACTATACTGTTGCAGATCAGATGAGACTTCAGCAGATCATAATCAATCTTCTTAACAATGCCGTGAAATTTACAGAGGAAGGCGGCAAAGTTGAATTGAATATAAGCCAGATAATAGAGAGTGAGAATCTGTTTGCAAAAATTGCAGTGAAGGATAACGGCTGCGGTATGAGTGATAAATTTATGCTTAAGCTGTTCAGCCCTTTTGCCCAGGAAAACAGAGATCCTTCTCATTTCGGGACAGGCACCGGACTTGGCCTGACGATTTCCCGGAAACTGGCGAGACTTATGGGCGGTGATCTTACTGCGGAAAGCAAAGAGAATGAAGGGAGTGTTTTTACTGCTGTCGTAAAACTCGGTATGTGTTCGCAGAATGAAGATGAAATCAGACGCGACGCAGATATCATCAGAGAGTCATATGGTGAGTTCCTTGCGGGCTGTCGTGTGCTTCTTGCTGAAGACAATCAGATCAACAGGGAAGTTGCGATAGGGATTCTTAATCGAGAATCTGTAAAAGTTGAGATCGCGGCAGACGGAAAAGAAGCGCTGGATAAATTCAACGCTTCAGAACAATGGTATTACGATATGATCCTTATGGATATCCAGATGCCGGTAATGAACGGATGCGATGCGGCGAAGGCAATCCGGGCGCTCAAAAGAGCGGACGCCGGAAGCATACCGATCATTGCGCTTACTGCCGATGTCATAGCTGATTCGGTAAAAGCAGCCATTGACTCGGGAATGAATGATGTAGTGGCAAAGCCGATAGATATCGATATATTGTATTCGGTCATGTGCAGATATCTGCATATGTATGCGGAAAAAAGGAAAGCAGGGGAGTAAATGTCGATTCAGCAGATAAGCACATCAGCAAAATATATAACAGACGGACATATTCTTCTGGTGATCTGCATAGTTTTTTATCTGATATGGTGGTCTGTTACGTTCAGACCGGAAGGAACCGCTACTGCATTTGGAAACATGTGTATAGTTGCTGCATTCCTGTTTGGGGCAGCGGGGGTTTTCATCAATGCTCACGGATTGAATTCAAGACCGGCAGGAGCATCGGTCGTACCGGGATGGTATATTATCGTCGGAGGAGTTGTGCTTTATGTGGTCCTGTTTGCGTTATTCACGCTTATATTCCACAGGAGACTGACAACAGAATTATTTCTGATAGTCGGATGGGCAGTCATGGAAATATGTACTGTGAACGCATTGCGCGGCACCGGGATCTTCGGGACAGGCGGAAGTATTGCTGCAGTCTGCATTATAGGCATAGCTGCAGTTATCAGTCTCGTATGTTATATGTTTTATTATGAACTTGACGGTGTCAGGGGCTGGATAGACGGAATGATACCGCTTATTATATCCGGAGCAGTGATGGCCGGCATGGCTGTCGCTGTTTTTGTCAGGAAATAGGCCTAATCTGCATTTTCCCTTATTTCCAGCACAGTAAGAAGATTCTCATCGACCTGGAATCGAATGTCGAATCCGGCAAAAGCCAGATGGTATATACGGTCGGGGTCATTTTGATATGCGGGACGCGGATCACAGCTCAAAATGCCGGTGAGAGCTTTTCTTTTCTCCTCGGGCACATTTGCAAGCAGGATCTCATCAACGGATACTTCAAGGCGATGTCCGGGAGAAGAATATCCCGGATCTGCATCGGCATGTATATCGTTTTGCGGAATATAGGGTTTGATATCATATATAGGAGTACCGTCGAGCAGATCTGCGCCCGAGACAGTAATAACAGTGCCTAGTTTCTCTTTTACATCTATGCTTATGATTCTGACGGATGAAAGCGCTATCGGGTTAGGACGGAACGGAGACCGGGAAGCAAAAACACCTACTCTCTTATTGCCGCCGAGATGAGGCGGACGCACGGTAGGGGTCCACGGCGTTCCGAAATTATCAGAAAAACCCCAGACGAGCCAGATATATGAAAAACTGTCAAGGCCTGTCAAACATGCAGGATCGCGGAAGTCAGGCTCGAAAATAATTTCGGCCGTAAGATCTTCCACAATGCCGCTTTGCTTGGGAATGCCGAATTTCTCCGGGAAATCAGATCTTATATGTGCGATAGGTTTTATAGTCAATACGTCAGGCATATTAGTTATTCTCCATGTTTCCGTAGAAGAGTATTATGCTTTTGCAGACGCTGTAGCTGTCTTCAATGTTTGTATATAATGAAATCATATTTAGAGAATCATTACGGCTGTAGAAAATTGCGCAGTCATTCTGCATATAAGTCGACGATGTATCAAGGCTGAACCCGTACTCGCCGGAAGCTGTTTCAAAATCCTTGGCCAGTGTGCTGTTGTTGCTGTAAGGCCACAGAGGCGTTTCGCGCGAAATTTTAAAATGCATATCGTTTAGCTTTGCGGTTGCTTTGAATTCCTTATTCATAGTTTTCATTTCATCTGCATCGATGCTGCGTGCAGAAACTTCTGCCTTGAATTTTGTGCCTTTCAGCGTGAGATGTCCAAGATTGGTAACTGCAATGGAATCACCTGAATCCTGACCGTCGATCGTTGCATAAACTCCGTCGCTCATTGTATACATCAGACTCAGCACATTGGATGTGTCGTCTGTAGAATAAACTTTTGCAGGCTTTGCGGTTTTTGCAAGAGTGTATGACATATTGCTTTCTTTAGATACATACTTGTCCTGATAATCCGATTTAGCATTTGCAACTTTTTTTTCGAATTTAGTAATATCATTTTTATCGATAACCACTGTAACCGAAGCACTTGTCGGGTATGTGTCAAAAGAAGAACCGCCGCTGAATCCTGCAATCTCTATGACCATGTTGGAAGACTGGCAGCTGTTGACCAGAGAAGCAAGGGCCTCGACAGGATTAGGATGTGTTCTGCTTCTGTCGCCGCTGTTCCCCCCCTCAAAACCGCCGATCGTGATTTTGTAGGCCTGGTCTCCTGTAGTGGAAGTCCTGGATACACTTCTGTAAATAGTGTATTTTGCCGTTGAGGCGCTTCCGGTACAGAGCTTGGTATCTTTTCCGTAACTCAGATTCAAAAGGCTGTCAGACTGCAGATATTTATTGCTTACAGATGAAGCGTCTGCAGTAATGAGGAGTCTAATCCGGCCGTGATTGGTCGTGTCTTTGAGAGAAGCGAGTGCAATTGCGAGTATCTGGGCATCATGAGAACTTTCGTCGTCCGTTATGCTGCACTGCAATGTAGAAACGCCGGCGTCTTTATATCCGGAGGTCGCTCCTTTGGACAGCAGAATATTGCCATTACCGATTTCTTTTGCAGTAATGTCATTTTTTTTCGCCCATTTGAGTACCCATTTGCTGATATCTCCCGCAGTCACGGCGTCTGCGGATACGTCTTTTATTTCCTCATAGGTGTCATAAATGTCGTTTTTTACAGTTTTATCACTTATATCATCATTTTTCGATGTGCAGCCGGCTGTTAATAACATAGTACATACAAGCGCAGCTGATATGATAACCGAAAATGCTTTTTTCATGGTCAATCTCCTGTTTATTATTTTCTACAAAACATATATAATAATACCATAATTATCTTCATTTTGGGTATAGTTACAACAAAAACACTTTATGATACAGGAGTAAGAAATATGACAGATATTTTAGTTACACTTCCGATGCATGATGGGACAAAAGAGAAATATTATGCAGCGGCTCCGGACTGTAAGTTCGAATTCAGGAAATGGAACGATTACACAGAAGAAGCAGTTGCGGGGAAAGAGATAATACTGGGGAATATTCCGGTTGGATTAATAAAATATGCCGATAGTCTGAAATGGATCCAGCTGCACAGCGCCGGGAACGATGCGTATGCCAGAGATCCTTCATTGCTGAAAGACATTATACTTACCAATGCTTCCGGATGTTACGGCCTTGTAATAGCGGAATATATGGTTGGAGCAGTTATAGGATCACAGATGAATCTCTTCAAATATGACAGGGCGATGAAGAGAAGAGAATGGACGGATGAAGGCAGGATACATTCGGTCATGGATTCAACGACGGTAGTTTTAGGCCTCGGCAATGTCGGAAGCGAATTCGCCTGGAGAATGCACGCGCTGGGGTCGAAAGTCATAGGAGTAAAAAGGACACCGGGGGCGAAGCCTGACTTTGTAGATGAGCTCTGTACTATCGACAAACTTGATGAGGTCATTCCGCAGGCGGATATTATCGCAGTTACATTGCCGGCAACGAAGGATACATATCACCTGATTGGTAAAGCCCAGTTCGAACTCATGAAAAACACTGCGATTTTAGTGAATACGGGAAGAGGAACTGTTGTCGCACAGAAAGATCTTGCCGATGCTCTGAACAGCGGGAAGATCGGGGGAGCGTGTCTGGACGTATATGAAAAAGAACCGCTTCCTGAAGATGATCCGCTGTGGGATGCAAAAAACGTGTTTATGACACCACATGTGTCAGGCGGCTGGCATCTTTACAGCACAGTAGAAAAAATCAACGAACTTGCACTGCGCAACCTGAAAACATATCTGGCGGGCGGAAAGCTTGAAAATGTGGTTGATCTTTCAAGGGGGTACTGATGAGTAAAACATTATATCTGGAATGCTATTCGGGGATAAGCGGTGACATGACGGTTGCCGCGCTGCTGGATCTCGGTGCTGACAAGGATGGTCTTCTGAAGACACTTGACGAACTTCAGGTCCCGGGGTATGAAATAAAAATCGGCAGGACCGTCAAAAATGGCATCGATGCGTGTGATTTTGACGTGATCCTCGAAGACGGGCATGACCACGACCACGAACATGACCATCATCATGAACATGACCACGACCACGACCATTATCATGAACATGACCACGAACACGGCCATCAGCATGATGATGATCACGGACATGAACATGACCACGAACATGAACACGGCCATCAGCATGAACATGTCCACAGAAATCTCGATGATGTAAATGAGATCATCGACAGGATCAGCGGAAAGGAACATGTAAAAGAACTTGCCAAAAGGATTTTCGATATAGTTGCTGAGGCTGAAGCAAAGGCACATGATCTTCCGAAGAACGAAGTGCATTTTCATGAGGTCGGAGCAGTTGATTCTATTGTAGATATTGTTAGTGCCGCTTACTGCATAGATGATCTCGGGGCAGACAATGTTATTGTTTCAGAGATATTTGAGGGTTCCGGTCATGTGCACTGTCAGCACGGGACACTTCCGGTGCCTGTTCCTGCAGTAATGAATATTGCGCAGGCAAACGGTCTTCCGCTGCATATCACGGATAATGACGGCGAGATGGTGACGCCTACAGGTGCGGCTATTGCGGCTGCTGTCAGGACCGGAGACAGGCTTCCGGAAAGATATATCGTCAAAGCGTCCGGAATTGGTGCAGGCAAGAAAGACTTTGAAAAAGCGAATATCCTGAGAGCAATGATTATTGCCCCTGCAGAGCCGGAAGGAACCGATGATGATGAAATATGGGTGCTGGAAACAAATATTGATGACTGCTCGGGAGAGGCGGCAGGGTATACTGTTGAGAAACTCATGGCTTCCGGCGCGAGGGATGCTTTCATAGTACCGATATATATGAAGAAGAACAGACCTGCAGTCATGATAAAAGTAATCTGCACGGCTTGTGATATCGAGAAACTTGAAGATATTATTTTTGCGGATACGAGCACTATCGGAATAAGGAAATATCCGGTGAGCAGGAGAATACTGAGGAGAAAAAATATTACTGTATCGACTATTTTCGGGGACGTGAATGTCAAGGTCACGGAATTTAACAGCAAAGAGCGTTATACTCCGGAAGCAGAGAGCGTAAAAGAAATCTGCGAGAGGACCGGAAAAGGATGGCAGGAGGTTTATTCTGTAATAATGTCATCATTGCATAATTAACCTTAAATGAATTTCAACCTTCTATCCATGCTCTCAAATCAGATGTTAGTTCTGCAGAAAGTATGAGATAATGGACATGTATCCTCCTGGATGTTAGGAGGAAGAAATGTCTGATACAAAAAGGAAAAAATGGTCGCACCTTACATGGGAAGAAAGGCGAATGATACAGGCCGGATTAAGAGAACGTCTGACGTTTTCGGAAATAGCCATGCGTATCGGGTGTTCACCCGATACGATTTCCAAGGAGATAAGAAAACACAGATATCATAAGTATTCACCGCCGGCACCAAGCAGAGTCAACTATTGCAAGTTCAGAGACAGCTGCAGAAAACGTGACGTATGCAGCAAGCCAAAAGGACATAAATGCAGGATCCCCTGCAGGAAATGTATTTCATGTAACAGGCGGTGTCCGTATTTCGTAAAGTATCCGTGCCAGAAAACTCTGCACGCACCTTATGTCTGCAACGGATGCAGCAAAAGCACATGCCAGTTTGACAAGTATGTTTACAGCGCCGATCATGCCAACAGGGAATACCTTAAGGGGCTGTGCGCATCGAGATCAGGGATCGATATGACGGAAGAAGAACTGATAGATCTGGACGAACTGGTATCCCCTCTGGTACGAAAAGGACAGCCGATAGCTCACATACTGGCTGCACACGGAGACGAGATACCTGTATGCGAAAGGACTCTTTACAGCTACATTTCCAAAGGATATCTTAGCATAAAGAATATCGATATGAGAAGGACAGTACGATACCGGAAACGCAGGCATGATGACGTTGCCAAAGTGTCTTCGGCGAAAAAGGCAGGACACAGATATCCATCATTTCTGAAGCAGATGGAAAGAGATCCGGATCAGCGTGTGGTTGAAATGGATACTGTCGAAGGGAGAAAAGGCGGCAAGGTGTTCATGACTCTGAGATGGAGAGAAAACAGCCTGATGCTCGTATTCCTTCTCGCAAGCAAGGAAATGAAAAACACTTCTGAAGTCATCGATCAGCTGGAAAAGAAACTGGGAACGGAAGATTTTGAACGGCTGTTTCCGCTGATACTTACTGATAACGGAAGTGAATTCGCAGATCCGCAGCTTTTCGAATACAGTGCGGACGGAAGCAGGAGAACCAGCATATACTACTGCGCACCGAAGCATTCGGAACAAAAAGGCGGTCTGGAAAAAGATCATGAGTACATAAGGTATGTACTGCCTAAGGGCAGCTCATTCGATGAGCTCACACAGGAGCAGGCACAGCTCCTGGCGGATAATATCAACAGTACCGCAAGGCCGGGTCTCGGAGGCCTGAGGCCAATAGACCTTGCTATGCGGTACTTTGGAAAAGATACAGTGGAAAGGCTCGGACTCACTGTCATCGACCATGATGATGTAAATCTGACGCCTTCTCTGCTGAAGTAGAAATTCAGGCAGGAGGATACGAAAAGCATACTGGTAAGTGCCAGAGCCGGAAGTTAGTCTTGCACATACGATTTCCGACTTCATTTTAACGTAGACCCGGATCCGCTGT
>Ga0183101_1000098_pt7 | contig 13640 bp, 12 predicted proteins | sample Biomet3_FD_127790 | JGI IMG/M metagenome (GOLD analysis project Ga0183101, IMG submission 127790) | Microbial communities from bioreactor (seeded with sewage sludge) at LBNL, California, USA - Biofuel metagenome 3 | ecosystem: Engineered > Bioreactor > Anaerobic > Unclassified ... | reverse complement strand
CGAAAAGCGGTCTTTGGGGGATGCCCCTGGTGCCCACAAACCTCCTTCGGAGTTTGGTGGCCCCTGGGGGCAACCCTGCCAAGCCGCTAAGGCGGCTTGGATAGGCAAACTCGCAGCTTCGCTGCTCGTTTCTTTTAGCTAGAGAGAAAAGTAGAGTTACTAGAAAAATTAATTTGCCCGAATTGTGCTCAACTGCCCTTTGCGTTATCGTAAAAACAGTTAATACTATAGCCAACAAATTTTTTCGCCACTTACCCTGAACCATCAGCACTAAAACAGTTGTGGAGGCGGTATGATTGATTTTGGAAAGATTACAACCGGTAATGCTGTTGATACGATCTTACCTCCCAGAGAGATTTTTAATGCTCTGCCCAAAAAGAATGCCGCAAAATTTCAATATCCCCGTGACGTTCAATCACAAGTTTGGGCTAAATGGTTTGATTCACGAAATCAAGAAAGCTCAATAATAAAAATGAACACTGGTAGCGGCAAAACAATAGTTGGACTTTTGATATTAAAAAGTTGTTTAAACGAAAACAAATCACCAGCAGTATACATCTGCCCAGACAACTATCTTGTGAGACAGGTTATTGATGCAGCAGAAGAAATTGGAATAGAAGTTACTGATGACCCGCGCTCCTATAGGTTTTTATCAGGTAAAGCTATTTTAGTTACAAACATGCATAAACTTGTAAATGGCAAATCCGTCTTTGGAGTTGGAGATGAAGGATGCAAAATAAAGCTTTCTTCTTTATTGATTGATGATGCCCATGCTTGCATTGAGACCATCGAAGAACAATTTTCCATTAAAGTACCAAAGGATTCTGAAGCATACGAACAAATTTTCTCATTGCTAAAGGAAACTTTGATAGAACAATGCGAATCAAAAGCAATTGAAATAGAACATGGTAACAATTTTTCTTTTATGCATGTTCCATATTGGGCTTGGCAAATGAATCATGCACAGATTCTTAGGATTTTATCAAAACACTCTAATGATGATTTTTTACTATTTAAGTGGCCTCTACTCAAAGAATTCCTGAAGTTATGCAATTGTGTTATAAGTGGAAAAGATATAGAAATTTCACCTTACTCTATTCCATTGCATGTTATTCCAAGCATCCAAGGGGCTGATAGAAAAATTTTTATGACAGCAACATTACTAGACGATTCGATTCTATCAACTCATTTCGGAATTGATAAGTCAGCCATTACTTCGGCTATATTTCCTGATTCTGCTGGAGATGTCGGGGATAGGATGATTCTGTTACCTCAAGTAATTAATACAGATATATCTGATGAAGATACAAAATCTTTTTGTAGAGAAGTTGCCAAGCACTATAATGTAGTAGTAATTGTCCCATCCGGCCCACGAGCGTCCTTCTGGAACGATTCAGCAAACTTAATCTTATCCACTGAAAATCTGTATGATGGTATAGAGCGGTTAAAATCTGGTCACGTAGGCCTGGCAATTCTAGTGAATAGGTATGATGGCGTTGACCTCCCAGGGGATGCTTGCCGGATGCTTGTTCTTGATGGACTGCCCGATGTAAGGAAAAAAATTGACAAGGTCGATCAGGTTGTCTTGATGGGGGCTACTCGTGGCATAAATAAAATTATGCAGCGCATAGAGCAAGGCATGGGTAGAGGGGTTCGCTCAAATGACGATTACTGTGCTGTTTTATTAACGGGACACTCACTAACGAGCGTGTTATATTCTCAGGAAACAATAAATAAATTTTCACCAGCTACCAAAGCCCAATTTGACCTCTCAGAACAAATTGCCCAACAAATCCACGGGAAAACATACACTGAGATCATGAACACAATCGGATTATGCTTTTCACGAGATCAGGCATGGGTATCCACAAGCAAGGGAATACTAGCCAGCCTTAAATATAGTAAGGATCAACATATTGATAATATTAGTGTTCAGCTTAGACAAGCGTATGATGAAGCGCTAAAAAATAATTATACAAAATCATTCGACGTTTTGAATACAGTGTTATCCACAATTAGCAACAAGGTAGAGCGAGGATATATTAAACAGATAACTGCTAGTTATATTAATTTATATGATCAGGTCGAAGCTCAGAGAATGCAAAAATCAGCAATTAATGATAATAGGCGAGTTTTGAAGCCAATAGATGGTATTGACTACCATAAATTTTCTAGCACGACCTATGACCAAGCCATAGCTTGCAGCAGTTTCCTTACAGAAAAATATCGAAACCCTAACAAATTGATTGTCGATGTTAATCAATTGACTGAAAACCTCAAATTTAAGGAAGATAGCTCAAATATTTTTGAGGAAAGCTTCAAAATGTTGGCTCGATATATCGGATTGCAAAGTCAGAGACCAGAACTTGAATATAAAAAAGGCCCAGACGTCTTATGGCATCTTGAAAATGCAAGCTTTTTAGTCGTCGAATGCAAAAATGAAGCAACATCTGAAACAATATCGAAAGATTATTGTAATCAGCTAAATGGCTCTGCTGTTTGGTTTCAGAACAAATATGGTAGAATTTCACCGTTCACACCAATACTAATACATCCATCAAAAATGTACGAATACGCTTCTTCTCCGCTTCCAGAGACAAAAATAGTTACTAAAGATGGATTGAATCGTCTGATTGAAGCTTTTAAAAATTTTATTATATCCTTGTCTGCAAATAATGAGCTTGGAAATAGCACTGCAATTCGGGACAAGCTGATAGCTTACAAGCTTCGCGGGGTTGATATTGTCACAAATTACACATCAAATTATTCTGTTAGGAACACTGCAGGCTGAGGAGGAATCCCCCTGTAATACCACATCCTTCGATGCGTAAAGGAAAGTGACAAGCATTTTAGTTAAATAATATGGTCGCGTGTTATTGGCGGCAGCCCTGTCCTCTGGGCTTTAAAGTGGCTTATACGAATGCAAGACGTATAAGTCACTTTTATCAATAACCACGCACAAACCGCGATGCTTTTCTGCTGATGTGTGATACTCCTGCACCGAACTTTTTTTGCTTTAGCACATCAGCAAATTTCCTTTTTTAACAAAACACCTCGTAATATAAGGTAGATTTGAATCGCATTTTTTTCTTGTGTGGGGCTGGTGTGGGGCAAATGAAAAAGGGTTTACGGAGTACTTCCGTAAACCCTTGATTTCATTGGTGCGCCCGACAGGAATCGAACCTGTGGCCTACAACTTAGGAGGTTGTCGCTCTATCCAACTGAGCTACGAGCGCAATCCGCATTTTGTAGTAATTCTTCAGGGTCATGTCAAGCTGGGCGTCTACGGCCTCACAGGCAACAAGCATCCGCGCTCCTGAATGGGCACTTCCAGCGCGCGAGCGGAATGAAATGCATGCCGTAGATGGTAAATAGCCATGTGCTGCGCACTCCCTGCGCGCAAGCCGAATAGGGTACGCGGGCAATGGTGCAGGATGTGCTAGGCGCACTCCCTGCGCGCGCGTGGAGTGGAATTCATAACCAGCAAGGTGGGAAGAAAAGTCAGCGCCCTGAAACGCGGGGGCTACAACTTAGAAGGCTGTCGCTCTGGCCACAGGGCTACAAGCGAGTTCCGGCTAAATTGGGAGTAATGCGCAGCGGGCCGAGCCACAGCCGCTCTACCACCAGCCCACTACTCTGTTGCCGCCGCTTGCTAGTTGCGCCACCTCTTAGTTGCCGCCCCAGATGAGCAGGGCCAGTGCGCCCAGTGTACCCACCAGCACGGCATAGGCCTGCCGTGTGCGCAGCGAAAGCACCGCCCCAAGCAGCGCCGCCACATACAGGGCCGACCACGTCACCGCAGAGAGCGCCGGTACGGCGTGGTGCTCCGAAAGCCGCGTCAGCAGCGCAAATATCAACCCAAAGCACACCGCGTACAGCACCGCCTGCCACGCTGCCCGGCATAGCCCTGCCAGCAGGATCACCCGGCCCGGCGACATCCCGCCGCTGCCGTTGCACCAGGCAACCACTTCATCCACCATGGGGTTAAGCCCGATGCGCTGGCGCAGCTCGCACCAGCTGGCCGTGTAGGCCGCCATCATGGACAATATGAGCGGCAACAGAGCCGGGCCGGGCTGATCCAGCCCAAAGTGCCTGCAAAGGGGAAACACCAGCAAAAAGCTCAGGCTGCCGTAGGGCGGCACAACGCTGCCCAGTTCAAGGGCGTCAAGCCACAGCAGTTCTATGATAATGCCGAGGGGGAGCGCCAGCGACCAGTCGCCGGTAAAAAAACCGGCAAACAGGGCCAGACAGATGGGGCGGTCTATGAGGCCGACGATGCAGCTGGAACGGGCAGCGCCAGCCAGGACAAAAAAAAAGCGTAGGGAGCCCCGGCAGCGAATATGTCAGAAAAGTTGATCATTGGGGCCTCGTACGGTCTCGGTGGGGACACAGCGAAAATCAAGCTGCACAAGGTGGTTCTGTATAAAATGCAGGTCTTCCCTGTCCTGTGCGGAAAGCGCCACATGGGGCAGCACCTGTAGTTTGTCCGGTGCGTAGTGCAGGTTGCCCATGTTCAGCACCTGCATGAGCACACCCGCATCACAGGCGCGGCGTGCATCCTGACAGTTGGCAAACAGCACAAAGCAGTCGTCGCCGCACGAATTCAACGTGAGGGCCAGCTCCTTGAGGCTGATAAAATGCGTCATGACGCGGTGCGGTACGGCCAGCTCAATAATCTGCTGCCGTATGACGTCGCCCGCAAGTTCGTCGTTGGCTACCACCAGGTGTCTTGCCCCCGTGTAGGGCAGCCAGGCTTCGATTACCTGGCCGTGAACCAGGCGATTGTCCACGCGAAACCACATATCAGCTGTCTGCTTTGTCACGAGCTTTGTTGCGCAGCATGCTGCCCGCAACCACTATACCCTTTGCGCCTGCCTCGCCAGCAATGCGGGCCAGTTCGCCAAGCTCCTTGTCGCGCGAGGTAAAAACCTTGAGCAACATTGGCAGGTTAACGCCCGTGACAACCTCGACCTTGTGGGTTGCCAGCAGCGAAAGCGCGAGATTGGTGGGCGTGCCGCCAAACATATCGGTGAGAATGATGACCCCGGCGCCCTTGTCGAGCCGCTGGGTTGCGTCGGTAAGACGGCGAACGGTTTCGGAGACCTCGTGGGCTACGTCAACGCTGATGGAGCTGCAGTCGCTCTGCTGCCCAAGGATGAACTCTGCGGTGCGCAGCATGGCCGTGCCGTAATCGGCATGCGAAACCAGAATAATTCCAACCTGCGTCTTCTTGTTTTCGTCCGTCATGGCTACCTCACGCAACAGAACGTGCCAGCTTTTTTAGCCGAGTTCAAGATGTCGATGCTCCAGAAAAGCCGGATAATCCGCCTGCCTCAGCGCCTGCAAGATTTCTTCGGCCATGGCCACCGAGCGGTGGCGGCCGCCGGTACAGCCCACGGCAACCGTAATGCGGTATCGGCCTTCGGCCTCCATGAGCGGCAGCATAAAAAACAGCAGATCCACAAGCTTGTCGCGGTATTCGCGCGCATGCGGCGAGTTAAAAACATAGTCGGCAACGGCCTTGTCCTTGCCGCTGAGGGGGCGCAGCTCGTCCACAAAATAGGGGTTGGCCAAAAAACGCAGGTCAAAGACCAGATCGGCCTCGCGCGGCACGCCATACTTGAAGCCAAACGAAATAACGTTGACCCGTATGGCCCGCAGCTTGCCCTTGTTGCCGCTCCAGCGCTTCTGTATGGCCCGGCGCAGATCGTGGATGGAAAACCGCGAGGTGTCGATGACAAGGTCGGCCATTTCGCGCAGGGGGCGCAGGCTGCTGCGCTCGGCCAGCAGGGCGGCCTCGAGGCCCATGCCCCCCCGCTCCAGCGGATGCGGACGGCGGGTTGCGGCGTAGCGGCGTATGAGTTCCTGATTGTTGGCCTCAAGAAAAAGCAGCATGGGGCGAATATTTTTGCCCGCAAGCACGCTGAGACACTCGTTGATGTCTTCCACAAAATTGCTCTGGCGCAAATCCATGCCAAGAGCGATTCCCTTAAAGTGGCTCATGGAGGGGCGCGACATCATGTCCACCATCTCCATAACCAGGCTTACGGGCAGACCATCAACCACAAAGTGGCCCATGTCTTCAAAAACCTTGAGCGCAGTACTCTTGCCCGCGCCAGACAGGCCCGTGACAATACACACCTGCACGTCCGCGCCGGGTACGGGCGCGTCGGCGTCTGGCGTAACAGCACGGGTGGGAGCAAGGGGGGGCATTTGCGCGGAGTCCTTCATGACATTCGCCTCTTGTGGGTCAGATCACCGTTTGCAGCAGGGGTTGAGCGCCACAGGCTTCTGATGGACGTTGCCAAATCCGGTTCGCCCGCATTATCTGTTTGAAATATTTGCAGGGCGACCGCCGGGGAGCATTTGAAATGGGGCGAACCACAACCGGCCCGCCCCACTGTACCTTATGGATTGTTACAACACTGGGTCAATAAGAGCGTAGCCGCTGACCTTGGTGCGGTACACCACATTGATGCGGTTGTTTTCTGCATTAAAGAACACCAGAAACTCGCTGCCGATGGAATCAAGCTGCATGAGCGCTTCATCCAGATGCAGAGGCTTGGTGGCAAGACGGTCAGTACCGTCAACGGGCTGCTGCGTGTCCGCATCAGCATCAAGATTATAGGTAAACACGTCCACATCCGTATCGCGGGCGTGCCGTCGCTGGGCCTTGACGCGGGCCACCTGACGCTTGATCTGCGATTCAACCTTGTCGGTCACAAGGTCGATGGCGGCATACATGTCAGAGGTCTGCTCCGAGGCGTTGATGTGCAACCCTTCGCCGGTAACGGTCACTTCGCAGCGATGGCGAAACTTGTCAACGGTAAGCACAACTACCACTTCCAGGCCAGAGGCCTTGCCAAAAAACCGTCCCAGCTTTTCCATGCGACGACGGGCATACTTCTTGAGGTGTTCGGAGGCTTCAAAGTTCTTGAAAGCAAATGAGATGTTCATATGTTCCTCCTAAGTAGGGTGCCACTCGGCGGGGAATCAGAAATGATCCTTGCGCCTTGACGAAGAGGGAATATCAAGCGCCGTGCGGTATTTGGCCACCGTACGCCGCGCAATATTGACCTTGAGACGCTCCTTGAGCATTTCGCCGATACGCTCATCGCTGAGGGGAGACCTCGTGTCCTCCTCAGAGATGAATTTCTTGATCAGCGCCTTGACGCTTTCCGAGCCAACCTGGCTTCCGTCGTCCAGCTCAAGCCCGCTGTTAAAGAAAAACTTCAACTCAAAGATGCCGTGCGGCGTGGCCACATACTTGTTGGTGGTTATGCGGCTTACCGTTGATTCGTGCATGCTGATGTCGTCGGCGATGTCTTTGAGAATAAGCGGCGCAAGCTTGGTGACGCCGTCTTCAAAAAAAGGCTGCTGGTGGCGCACAATACTTTCCATAACCTTGTACAGCGTGCGCTGGCGCTGGTACAGGCTCTTGATGAGCCACGAGGCGGAGCGGATTTTTTCCGTGCAGTAGTCTTTTTCCTGCTCGTTGCCGCCTATGTCCATCTGGCTCATGGCCGAGAGCTGCAGCTGCGGCAGACCGTCGTCGTTGAGCAAAATGACAAATTCATCGCCCATCTTGTACACAAATACGTCGGGACTCACATAGGTGGGCTCGCCGCCGCCAAAGCTGGCGCCCGGCAACGGGTCAAGACTCTGGATGATGTCCAGGTATTCCTTGAGCTCGTCCATATCGAGCTTGAACTTGCGCAGCAAGGGCTTGTAGCGCTTGGCCTCCAGGTCCTCCAGGTGCGACTCCACCAGTTCCACAAGGATGGGGTCGCGCGCGTAGTTGAGGCTCTTTATCTGTACCATCAGGCATTCGCGGGCGTCGCGGGCGGCAACGCCGACAGGGTCGAACCGCTGCACCTTTTCCAGCACAGGCAAAACGGCGTCGGGGGTTGTCTTGGCCATGTCGGCCACTTCGTCAAGGGTGGCCTGCAGATACCCGGCGGACGACAGGTTGCCGATAATGATCTCGCCGATGCCCTTTTGCTCTTCCGTCATGTCAGAGAGGCGCAGCTGCCACAGCAAATGCCCGTCAAGGGTCGGCTTGGCCGCATAGCGGGCCTCGAGAGGCGAAATTTCTTCGGCAAGCTCAAACTCGCGCGACTGCGAAAGGCGGGGGGTACTGGCAAACTCACCGAGATAATCCTCCCAGTCAGCGTCCTTGGCCAGTTCCTTGTCGTAGACTTCTTCCTTGGGGCCCTCGCGATCGTCCGGCTGCTCGACAGCAGAGGTGTCGTCATTGATCGTGGATTCTTCGAGAAAGGGATTTTCAAGCAGCTCTTGCTGTACAGTTTCCAGAAGCTCCACGCGCGAGAGCTGCAGCAGCTTGATTGCCTGCTGCAATTGCGGGGTCATTACCAGTTGCTGTGTCAGCTTCAGTTGCTGCCGTAGTTCCAGTGCCATGAGTGCTCTTTTGCCTCAACGTCCATCGGGCTATAGAATTATCTGTTTACAAGTAGTGTGCCATATGTGCAAAAATTATGCAATAGCTAACAGTTGCAAGCTCAACTTCACGTCGCAAAGAGTTTTGCGCGGCTCTGGTACCCCGCAAAAACAAGCGCTGACGCGGATTTTGCGACATTGCAAAAAACTGTCGCATACAAAAAGGGGAAGGCAAAAGCCCTCCCCTTTTTTGCGCGATTTTGCGATACCCAAGTATGGTAAAAAACCGACGCCTGCGCCGCAACAGGTGCTGCGCGGGTTATACTTTGGCGAACTTTTTCGCCGCTCCGATAAATTCGCGGAACAGCGGATGCGCGTTCATGGGACGCGACTTGAATTCGGGGTGGAACTGGCAGCCAAGAAACCAGGGATGGTCCTTGAGCTCGATAATTTCCACCAGCGAATCGTCAGGGGCCGTACCGCTGAAAACCATGCCCTTTTCGGCCAGCAGATCCTTAAAGGCATTATTGAATTCGTAGCGATGCCGATGGCGCTCGTCCACCATGCCTTTTTTGTAAGCGGTAAAGGCCTTGGTGTCGGGCGCAACCTTGCAGGGGTATGAGCCAAGGCGCATGGTGCCGCCCTTGTCGCTGCCCGCGTCGCGCTTTTCCACATTCTTGGTGCGGAAGTCGAACCACTCGGTCATAAGGTAAATGACCTTGTGGTCTGACAGGGGGTTGAATTCTTCAGAGTTGGCATCGTCAAGCCCGGCCACGTGGCGCGTAAATTCGATAACCGCGCACTGCATGCCAAGGCAGATGCCAAAGAAGGGAACCTTGTTTTCACGGGCGTAGCGGATGGCGGCAATTTTGCCTTCAACGCCACGGTAGCCAAAGCCGCCGGGCACGAGGATGCCGTGGCAACCCTTGAAGGAGTCCGCCGCGTTGCTCTCGTCCACGTTTTCAGAGTTGACGTAGCGCAGTTCCACCTCGACACGGTTGGCCACGCCGCCGTGGATGAGGGCCTCGTGCAGGCTTTTGTAAGCCTCCTTGAGGTCAACGTACTTGCCCACAATGGCAATGGTAACCTTGCCCTTGGGGTTGGCGCAGTCGCTGATGAGCTTTTCCCAGGCTTCAAGGTGGGCGTTGCGCGCGGGCAGGCGCAGCATGATCGCCACCTTCTGGTCAAAGCCTTCTTCGTAAAACTTGAGCGGCACTTCATAGATGTTGTTTACATCAACAGAAGAGAACACGGCGTCCTGGTCCACGTTGCAGAACAGGGCGATCTTGCGGCGCAGTTCTTCGGGGATGCTCTGCTCGCAGCGGCACAAAATGATGTCGGGCTGAATGCCGATGGAGAGCAGTTCCTTGACGCTGTGCTGGGTGGGCTTGGTCTTGTGCTCGCCGGCGCTGCGCAGGTAAGGCACCAGGGTGAGGTGAATATTCAGGCAGTTGTCGCGCCCAAGGTCAGACCTGAGCTGACGGATGGCCTCAAGAAAGGGCAGGCCTTCAATATCGCCCACAGTGCCGCCGATTTCAATGATGGCGACATCCGGTGCGTCTTCGCCTTCAGAGAGGGAGAGCACCACGGTTTTGATCTCGTCAGTGATGTGCGGAATAACCTGCACGGTCGCGCCCAGGTAATCGCCGTGCCGTTCCTTGGCGATCACATGGTTGTAAATGGCGCCGGAGGTGGTGTTGTTCTTCCGCGACATGGGCACATTGAGATAGCGCTCGTAATGCCCAAGATCCAGATCCGTCTCCGCGCCGTCGTCGGTAACAAATACCTCGCCGTGCTGGAACGGGTTCATGGTGCCGGGGTCAACATTGATGTAAGGATCAAGCTTCTGGATGGTTACCGTAAGCCCGCGCGTTTGCAGCAGCGCGCCCAGAGACGCGGCCGCAAGGCCCTTGCCCAACGACGACAACACGCCGCCCGTCACAAAAATGTATTTAGTTTTCATGGCCTTCCACCTGTACTTGGGTATGTTGAGTGGTTCAACCAAACAGTTTTAACCTAAATTGAATTTTTTGGCTAGCATTGACTAAGTAAAACAAGCTAAGTAATGTGTTATTCCCTTTTCAGCGTGCGCGCCCAACAGGCGACCCGGAATTCTCGGCACTTGCATGCCAGATGCCGGGACAGCCGGGTTATTACAGGCAACAGCACGTACGGCTAAGCGCATGTGCCTGGCCGGAAATATCCGCGTTGCAAGCCAAGGAGGCTTCCCCCGCATGGGTACGGTCAATACACTGGTCATCACCGGCTACGGCACAAACTCTCATATGGAAACCGCCCACACCGCCCGTCTGGCCGGGGCCGACAAGGCTGACGTGGTGCATTTTTCCGATCTGGTGGCGGCCAAGGTTCGCCTTGCAGACTATCATTTTTTGGTTTTTCCCGGCGGGTTTCTTGATGGCGACGATCTCGGCGCCGCCCAGGCTGCGGCCATGCGCTGGCGCTACCTCAAGGACGACGCGGGCGCGGCCCTGCTCCAGAGCTTGCGCGAGTTTTTGGATGAGGGCAAGCTGATTCTGGGCATTTGCAACGGTTTTCAGCTGCTGGTCAAGCTGGGCGTACTGCCCGCGCTTGGCGGCCAGCGCTTTGAACGCCAGGTCTCGCTTGGCAACAACGATTCCGCCCGGTTTGAAGACCGCTGGGTGCATCTGCTGCCCAACGCGGCAAGCCCCTGCGTGTTTACCAAAAATCTTCCCCTGCTCTCCATGCCCGTGCGCCATGGCGAAGGCAAGCTGGTTGCCCGCGATGCCGACTGCCTGCGCCGCCTTGAGGCCGAAAACCTCATCGCCCTGCAGTACGCCGACCCCGCAACGGGCAAGCCCACGCAGGAATACCCGCTGAACCCCAACGGCTCCTCCCTTGCCATTGCGGGCCTCACCGATCCCACGGGCCGAGTGCTGGGCCTTATGCCCCACCCCGAAGCCTTCCACCACGTGACCAACCACCCAGGCTGGACGCGCGGCGAGCTGGACGCGCCCGGAACCCTTATTTTTGTCAACGCCGTGCGCTACCTGCGCGGCCAGTCGTAGGCATAAAAACTTTGTGCCGGGCCTGCCGCCGCTATGGGACACACCCGGCATGGATGTTATGAGGGGAGCGCCCTGCGGGGCCTCCCCTTTTTGTCTGCCCAAACTCCAGAGCCAGCCTGTTTTACCGCTGTGTTTCGCCGTTTATGTTGACAAAGACCCGGCAGTCCGGTAAGTAATCTGACTCCAAAGAGGGCCGAACCCCTTTGGATTTTCCTGCGCGCACGCGTCAGACAAGGTGCGAAACAACATTGCCACAACACGTTGCACATTTTTTTACGCCGTATTTCACGAGGCGCTTTCTCTGCACCAGCAAGAAAGTGCCTTTTTTTATGGTGGGTGATATCTATGCAACATACTGAAATTATTAAGGCGATAGAAAAAATAGCACCTCTGGCCGCTGCCGCTTCGTGGGATGTGTCGGGCCTGCAGGTGGCCGCGCACAGGCAGGATGCGGTCAAGATTGCCGTCTGCCTCGACCCCACGCCCGCCTCGGTGGAAGCGGCGCTGAAAAAAGGCGCGCAGTTTATCCTGAGCCACCACCCGCTGTTGCTCAAGGCCGTGCTGCCCAACAGGCTTGACGATTATCACGCGGTGCTGCGCATGCTTTTTCAGGCCGACGTGCCCCTGTACGCGGCGCATACCTCGCTGGACGTCAACGCTCACGGCCCCGCTGGCTGGCTGGCTCGCGAGCTTGACCTGAGCAACCTTGCTGTTCTGGAGCCTGTGGCTCCGGCAACGGACGATACGCTGCCGCTGGGCTTTGGCCTTGCGGGCGACCTGCCGCAACCCATGACCGTGGAGCGGATTGCAGGCATCATTGCCCGCAGCGCCCCGCTTGCCGCCGCAACAGTGAGCGGCCCAACGCCGAGCAGCGTTGCGCGCGTGGCCTACTGCACCGGTTCGGGTTCATCGCTGCTTGGAGCGGCGCAGGCTGCCGGTGCGCAGCTTTTTATAACAGGTGATGTCAAATACCACACGGCGCTTGCCGCGGAGATCTGCCTTCTGGATGTGGGGCACCACAGCCTTGAAGAAGAAATGATGCTGCGCATGAGCCGGTTGCTGCAAGAGCGGCTGCCTGAAGCGGAAGTGTTTTTTGTGCCTTCCGCCTCTCCGTTCCGCCCTGTTGCCCTGTCATGATTTTATAGGAGGACTCTTATGAGCAATGCCGTATATTTTGACCAGATCAAACAGCTGGTTGAACTGCAAAAGGTCGACGACGCCATCCACTCCGTCAAGCAGGACCTGAGCCGCGCCCCCAGCGAGCTCGACGCCCTCGAACAGCGCTATGCCGCCATAGAAACCCAGCGCAACTACATTCTCGACAAGCTCTCGCACCTGCAGGATCAGCAAAAGCGCCTGTCGCTCGAAATCGACGACGACTCCGCGCGCATCAAAAAAAGCAAAAACAAGCTCATGCAGGTGGGCAACCAGCGCGAATATCACGCAATGATGCGCGAAATGGACAGCATGGAAAAGGTCAACCGTTCCCGTGAAGAAGAAAAAATGACCCTTCTTGAGGAACTGCAGTACCAGAACGACGCTCTGGCCGAGATCGACCTCACCTACACCGCCATCAAGGCCGAACTTGAAGTCAAGCGAGACGGTCTGGAAGAAAAGCTGCAAAAGGGCAACGCCGCTCTGGAAGTGCTGAACGGCAAACGCGCCTCCGCCAGCAAAAACATTCCCCAGCCCGTTTTTATGCGCTACGAATTTATCCGCAGGCGTCTTGAGCACCCCGTGATCGTCGCGGTCAAAGAGGGCATCTGCTCCGGCTGCCACATTGCCGTGCCGCCGCAGTCGTTCATTGAGCTGCAGCGCGGCCAGCAGATTTTGAGCTGCCCCAACTGCCAGCGTCTTATCTTCTGGTGCGAGCATTTTTCGGTTGAAGACGCTCCCCAGTGCGCCCCCAAGCCGGTGACCATTACCGATTAATACGGACTTTCCCCGGCGTGGACCACACGCGCCCACGCCAGGGAAAAATACAACAGGTGGGAGTTGGACAGACCGTCGCTGCAGGCCGCAAGGCCTGGGGAGGAAAGTCCGGGCTCCACAGGGCAGAACGCTGGGTAACACCCAGGAGGGGCGACCCTCGGACAGCGCCACAGAAAGCAAACCGCCCCCGCCCGCCGCCGGGGGGGGGGGGAGGGAGAGGGGGGGGGGTCAGCAGGCGGCGCGGGGGCGGGGGCCGCGTCGGCC
>Ga0183101_1000328_pt4 | contig 13645 bp, 13 predicted proteins | sample Biomet3_FD_127790 | JGI IMG/M metagenome (GOLD analysis project Ga0183101, IMG submission 127790) | Microbial communities from bioreactor (seeded with sewage sludge) at LBNL, California, USA - Biofuel metagenome 3 | ecosystem: Engineered > Bioreactor > Anaerobic > Unclassified ... | reverse complement strand
CCGCCGGGAGCCGGGCCGGTTTCCGTTCCCAGCCGCTTGCCGCATGGGGGATCATCATCGGGGGCCTTGCCATTATCGGCATGCCGCCGTTTGCGGTCTTCTTCTCCAAGTTCTTCATCCTGCTCTCGCTTGGCTCGCTCTCGCTGTGGGTGCTCGTGCTTGTGCTTGCCCTGCTCTTTGTGGCCGCTGCGGCACTCGGCTACTTCGTGATCCGCTCGTTCTCTAAAGTCACTTCGGAAGGGGAACCTGTGGACCTTGTGCCCTACCAGACGCCGCTGACCATGAAGGCCCCCATCGTCATCCTGCTTGCAGTCATACTCGTGCTCGCCTTCCTCTTCCCGATGGGCGGCACAACATACCTTGACCAAATCGTTGCGGAGCTGATGTTTGTATGACCGGTATTTCTCCCTGCGGCGATGATGCAGCATCAAAGGCCATCCGTGAAGTCCTTGGCGGGGATGCCCCTGCCCGGGCAACCCGGGGGCCCGGCGGAGAATGGTACGTTCCGGTGAACGAGAGCTGCTCCGAACGGGCAATCCCCGGGCTTGCAGCGCGCAAGTTCGTCCTTATCAGCCTCTTTGGCGTTGAAGGGTTCTCCCGGGAGAGCAGGCACTCCCTCCTCTATGTCCTTGAACGGAAAGGGAGCATCCTTGTCCTTGTCCGGGCGATTACCGGTGGCCAGGCAACATCAATTGCCACAATCTTTCCCTCCGCCGCATGGCCGGAGCGGGAGTGTCGGGATGGTTTCGGGATCGAATTTGCCGGCGCATCTGATACCCGCAGGCTCCTCCTCCACGAGCCCTACCCGAAGGACTTCCACCCGCTCGATAAAGCCTTCAAAAACGCGTCGGTCACGACCAACGATAACGTCTCCCCTGCCGACGAATACCCGTTCCGGGCCATGACCGGGGAAGGCGTGTACCAGGTTGCGGTGGGCCCGGTCCATGCGGGGATCATAGAACCCGGGCATTTCCGGTTCAGCGTGATCGGCGAGACGGTCTTCAATCTCGAAATACGGATGTTCTACACCCACCGTGGCATCGAGAAGCTTGCCGAGGGGAAGGTACCGCAGGACTGCGTGAAAGTGGTGGAGGCTGTGAGCGGCGACGAATCGGTGGCAAACGCAACCGCGTTTTGCATGGCGGTCGAGCGCCAATCAGGGATCACCGTCCCGGACCGGGCCTGGTACCTCCGGACCATTCTCTGCGAGCTGGAGCGGTGCTGCTCACACCTCGGGGACGAGGCGGGGATGCTCACCGATGTTGCCTTTGCCCTGGGATCAAGCCAGTTTTCCGTGCTCCGCGAGGAGGTCTTCCGGAAGAACGCAGACCTCTCCGGTTCCCGGTTCCTCCGGGGAATGACCTGCATCGGGGGCGTTACCCGGGACATTCCTGCCGACCGGCTCGCAGACCTTGCGGAATTCGTCGCACAGCTCAAAAAACGCTTTCGGGTCGGGCTTTCTATCGTCCTTTCCACGCCATCGGTGATCGACCGGTTCTCGACCACCGGGGTAGTACAGCGCGAACTCCTCCGTCCTCTCAACATCACCGGCCCGATCGCCCGCGCCTCTGGCGGCAGGGTTGATGTACGACTCGACCACCCGTACGGCGTGTACGACCGGTTCGTCCCGGCCCATACCCCGCTTGCCGATGGCGACGTGCTTGCCCGGTTCACGGTAAAGGCACAGGAGTTCCTTGATTCGCTCGACCTCATTGAACGGCTCATTGCGGCAATTCCGAAAGGGCCGATACGAAGCGAAGAACCCGTCCGTGATGGCTATGCACTGGCGCTGGTCGAATCGGCCCGGGGCCAGAACCTCTGCTGGGTCAGGGTGAAAGACGGAAAGATCGACCGGTATAAGGTCAGGACCGCCTCGTACTGCAACTGGCTGGCCATCGAACACGCGGTACCGGGGAACATTGTCGCCGACTTCCCGGTGATCAACAAGAGCATGAACCTGTCCTATGCCGGGACGGATATGTGAGGAACGGGTATGGTCAATGCATTTTCCTGTCTTGTGAAAAGGAAGGTAACCGATGAGCACCCGGTACGGAGCGAAGAGATTGAGAAGCTGGGTGCGGAGATAAAACGGGAGATCGACACCCGGTTCAGCCGCAGCCTTGCGATCCGCGAACTCGATGCCGGCAGCGACAATGCCGCCGAAATCGAGGTAAACAACCTCTCGAATGCTTGCTACGATGTCGAACGCTTCGGTATCGCGTTCGTTGCCTCCCCCCGGCACGCTGACGTTTTACTGGTCACCGGAGCGGTCACTCACAACATGGAGATTGCGGTAAAAAAGACCTACGAAGCAATGCCCTCCCCGAAGTATGTGGTGGCGGTAGGTGACGATGCCTGTGATGGCGGGATCTATAAAGGGACTTATGCTGTAATCGGGGGCGTGGACAAGTTACTGTCGGTGGATCTCAAGATCCCGGGCAATCCCCCGACACCTGCTCAGATCCTTGCCGGCCTGCTTGCGCTCTTGAAAAACGCGGGAAAGACCCGGTAATTCCCGACACTCACCCATCGCTACCGGGAATGATTTATACCGAGACGCCGTAACCGGATACAATTATGAGTCCGGTGCGGAAATGGGGGATGGGTCCTTACCCTGTCGCGGTCGTCCACGGGGGGCCCGGTGCCCCGGGCGAGATGGCAGCCGTTGCCCGCGAACTCTCGTCAGTGAAGGGTATCCTCGAACCGCTCCAGACCGCGACTACCCTGGACGGTCAGGTGCGGGAGCTCATGCAGGTCCTCGAAAAGGACGGCATGCCCCCGGTAACTCTCGTGGGTTTCTCGTGGGGGGCATTCCTTTCCTGGATGGTTGCCGCCCGCTACCCGGCTCTTGTGAAAAAACTGATCCTTGTAGGATGCCCGCCGTTTGAGGACCAGTACGCAAAAGCGATCACAAAAACCCGGCTCGACCGGCTCAAACCCGAAGAACGCCGGCAGGCACAGGACCTGATGGCAGCCCTTGAAAACCCGGAAGGTCTTCAGGGCGGAACCGATCGTGATCTCCTCCTCGCACGACTGGGAGGCCTGCTCTCCCGTGCAGATACCTGCGATGCGTTTGCGGTCGATAACCAGTCGTTTTACTGTCAGTACGATGTCTTTAAGGGAGTCTGGGACGAAGCCTGCGAACTCCGGAGGGCAAAGATCCTGCTTGCCATGAGCCAGAAGATCACCTGCCCGGTACTTGCGATTCACGGGGATTACGATCCTCACCCGGCGGAGGGTGTCGAAATACCCCTCGAAAAGAACCTGAAAAATTTCCGGTTTGTCCTCCTGCCCAAATGCGGTCACCGCCCGTGGATCGAGCGGAACGCTGCAGAAGAATTTTACCGGATCCTTACGGAAGAGATTTGATCAAAAAATGGGTGTCAGGCTGTCCGCTCTTTTCTCTTCAGCTTCGCAAGCACCCGTTTCTTCTTTTCAATGGCGGCTTCCGATGCCTTGAGGACGCCTTTCTGCATCTCCTCAAATGCCGGTACATCGGTGTCCACAACTTTTTTTACCGGGGTATAGGCCGATTCGCGGAACCGCGGCTGGAAATCGGTCTCCTTACCCTCGGATATGAGAACCGATTCCGGTTTTCCTTTCTCCACGTACCCGATCTCACGGCACCCGACACCGGTGGCCTTTATTGTCCGGATAATCTCTTCTGCATCTGCCTTTGGTGCTACAATGAGCAGCGCATCGAGCGAGACACCGAGGAAATCGATCTGGAGGGCATCGAGCATCTTCTGTACCCGGGGATTGACAAGCGCCCGTGCGTCCTCCTCACGTACGACCATCCGGCACTTTGCGGTCTCGGTCATCTCGAAGATGTCGCCCCGGAGGCCGCCGTTTGTCACATCGGTCATTGCATGGATTTTGTCAAAGACCGGGCTCTTGATCAGCGTCTCGCAGGTGGTCAGGAAGTTGAGGTTGATCGTTTCTTCCACAACCTCGGGGAAACCGGAGTAGATAGCCGCTGTCGCAATCGTCCCACCGCCGGCACCCTCGGTCATCAGGATCGCATCTCCGGGCTGCGTAGATTTCCGGGCGGTCAGGTGGCGGGCCACACCCACACAGCCCACGCAACCGGTAAGCCGGCTGCCCAGCACCATGTCCCCGCCGATCCGCAGTGTCGAGCCGGTCACGAGCGGAATATCCATGGCCTCACCGACAGCGGTGATACCCGCCGTGTAATCGAAGATCTTTGCCACGTCCCCGTCATCGGCTACGTGGATATCGGAAAAGAGCATCACCGGCTTTGCCCCCATCACGTAGAGGTCGCGGAGCGTTGCCCGGGTCACATGGAACCCGGCAAGAAACGGGTAATCGGAGAGCCGGGAGTGCATCCCGTCGACCGTGCAGACAATATAGTCCCCACCGGCTTTTACCGCCCCGGCATCGTCCATCTCGTCCACGCCAACCGATGCAGACGTTTTTCCTATAATGCGGGCGATCTGGCGGTGGGCAAAAAAGTCGCCTTTTCCCCGGGAGCCCACCCCGAACTCCCCCATCTTTACGCCCGCCGGTTCAAAGGAAAAAAAGTCCCCAACAAGCCCATTGGTGTTTTTGACTTCCTGCACGACCGCCCGTGCAAAAGCATCGGTATATTCAGCCCGGGAATGTTTTATCTCGGTTATCCGCCCGGCAAGGTTTTTTATTACGGTATTTTCATCTTCGCCGGCTGCGAGATGCACGCGGGCATACTCCTCAACATCCATATAATCCGTATTCGCACCGGGGCCATAAATAACGCGGGGTTTTTAAAAAGATGCCCCATTAACGGCGCAAGATCTCCAGGACTTCCGAGAACGTTCGCTGCGCTTCGTCAAACCGTTTCTCCCTGAGCTGGGAAAACCCCCGGGCAATACCGCCCCGGACATCCTTGATATCGATATAATATGCCTGGTCAAAGGCCCTGCCCGACTCCCGGAACCTCCCCAGGGAAAAACAGGAGTTGCTCAATACCACCCAGGCATCGGCATTTGTTGGATCTGAATTTAGGGAATCCCTGAGGCATGCGACTGCTTCCTCGTGCCTGCCGAGCATCGAGAGGGCACTCCCTTTCCGGTAGAGCGCACGGGGATTATCGGGCTGGAGGGCGAGCGCACGTTCGAGCGGGAGGAGCGCATCCTCGTACCTTCTCTGGTTTATCCGTGCGATCCCCTTATTGAGGTGGGCAGAAAAATAAAACGGGAAGATCTTTAACGCCCGGTCATAACAGGCGACCTCTTCCTCGTAGTGTCGCAGTTTCCCGAGCGCATATCCCTTGTTCACCCATGCCGAGAGGTATCGTGACCGTACTGATATTGCCTGCTCGCAGCACTCGATCTCCTCGGTATATCTCCCGAGCATCCCAAGGGCGACACCTTTGTTGTTCCACGCAACCGCATTCTCGGGATCGAGAGCAATCGCGCTGTCGCAGCAGGCGGCCTTCTCTTCGAACCGCTTGAGTTTCCCGAGGGCAAATCCCTTGTAATTCCAGGCTTCGGTACAGGCAGGGTCGAGGGCGAGGGCCTTGTCGCAGCACTCTAGCTCTTCCTCGTATCTTCCCAGTTTGCCCAGGGCAAAACCCTTCCCCGCCCATGCAGATGCCGAATCCGGGTTTATAGAAAGGGCATGGTCGAACGAGACCAGTGCATCGTCATGTCGCCCGTCCCTGCCATCTTCCTGGCCTTTCCTGCAGAATTCAGCTGCAGATCCGCCGGAATCGTGATCTGTCATACCGGAATACCCTGTTTGTCATGCCCCTTTTCGGCAACTGGATGTGCATCAGGGAAAAATCCCCAAAACCCCTCACTTTTTTAGTAATAGCAGTTATCGTTTTTAAACTATACCTGATTCACAGTAGTACCTTCCCCCTGTCGATCGGGATAGGTTATTCGACCCGGTAGCCGTGCGATGTAAGGAACTCCGCACGGCGTTCTTCTGCATTCGGGCACGATTCGGGGATCTCGTTTTCGGCCCTTTCCCAGAGTGCCCGGAGCTGTGCGTTTTCCGAATGCAGGTTGAGGGTCCCGGTGACCGTTCCGCAAAACTTCCCGTCAGGATCAGAGATCCGCATAACCACGCACCGGTAGAACTTGCACTGGGCCGGGCTGTCACGGTGGATCGTGCACCTCAATAATTTTCCATCGGGGCGGAGGAACCGGCAGGCGTGCGGGTGTGCATCGGGAAACGTACAGTCTGAAAAGATATCCAATTTGTCCTCGTCTATGCATGCGGTAAACGGCGTACCGGTCGACACGGATTCGCAGGCAAATTCAAACGGCCCGAGCTGTCGCTCGATGACAATATAGTCCCCGAGATGCATGCAGCATTCTCCGCACTGTCGGCAGGTAAATACCATCGGATCCTTCCCGCAAAGTACCGGCGGTCCCGGAATGGACTTGGCAGGCAGGTGACCGCCGTTCCTTTGCATATCCGGTATTTTAGTTTTAGTCAGATAAACGCGCCGGTTACTGGATCTTGTCTGCCGCAGCCTGCGCCAGGGTTTTGAGGGTCTCGAAGTCCGTCGTCGTTCCCCCCATGGTCAGTTCCTCGTACACGTTCTTTTTGGTAAACATGATCGTATAGGTCGAGGAGAACGGATCGGTTGTCGGTTTCCTGAATGCATAGGTATGCTCGCCCAGGACCGGGCAGGGTAGTTCGTAGAGAGTATCCCCCGTATCGTTTTCCGTGACGACTGCCTCCTTTTTTATATTAAATACAAGGTTCATGTTTTCCCGGGAGTAAAGACCGATGACCTGCCGGAACCCGGTCAGGTCGTCTTTTGCCTTGTTCATACGGTAATAGGCGACCATGTATCCACCCCGCCATCCCTGGTCGCGGAGCACCTGATCGGTCTCGCTGTAGGTGAGGTCGGTACGTTCCTTGAGAATATAGTCTGCCGGCATATCGGCAGGTTCGAGAGCCAATGCAGAGGCAGCGGTTGTCGCGGTTGCGGTGGTTGCCGTGGGTATTACCGTCTGTTCAGGAGTGACAGTCGGAGTCGGGGTGACCGGGTCGGGAAAGATTGCGGAAAGGCACCCTGAACTCGCAAGTACCGCTGCAAGGATTACACAGAGAACGCCTGCTCCGGCATGCATACCCTAGGGTTGATAATGGAAAGGTAAAATGTTTCTCGTCGGGAAAACCGGTATGCCCGGATATTTTATAAATTGCATAACGCAGCCGGGGAGATGAGGGCACAAACACTTTATCAGCGACCGCCCCATCCCCAATAAAGAAGGACTGTTCATGCCATCAGGCACTATTGCGATGCTTAACGTGGATCATCATATCCATATGATCCCTGTGGGAAGAGTACAGCAGCTGAGTATCGAACATTCTGCAATCAAAAAGATTGAGAATGAAAAATTTGAGTTCGCATGCATTCTCCGGCTTTCCGTGGAGGGCGAAGCCCACCCGCTCGAAGACGTGATCCGGCTCACCTTTGCGGCTGCACGCATGCCTGGTTCCCAGATGATGACCGAGCTGACCTTTATCCAGAATCATATCATCAAGGAGATCTTCGACTGGGCATTGTCCGGTGAACTTTCTACCTGTTCCTCGGACGATCCCCTCTCAAAGGAGTGCGGGGTTGCCCTTTCATCCGTCATCATTAGGGAGATGCTTGCGTCAAAGACCTTAAAAGACGTGCTCGAACGCCATGGTGCCCTGCCGGAATCCATGACGATGACCCATTAACTCCGTGGCCACAAAGGTAATGTTCTTATTGGTGCAAATATCTATCTCGCGGCAGACATCCCCCCGCTAACGAACCTGTACGGGGGAGGAAGTTTTACAGTATGGACGATCCAGCGTTACAAGGCGACGAACAGATACTTATCCGGACTCAGGGAGTCCATGTAAAATCGATCTCCTTTGAGGGGATCCTGACCACCCGACGCATTATCCTCGTGGACCGGATCAAGGGCGTCCTGCCCCCAAAGGAGATCCCGCTCTCCACGATCCAGTCCGTTGAAACCGGGGAGAATGCGATCAGGGATCAGGTACTTTCGCTTGGGGTGATCACACGGACCGGCGGGGCACGGCAGATGGTGCTCACGTTCTCCCGGGAAGGAGGAGGGAACCGGGCAAAGGAACGCGATGAATGGGCCCGGCTGATCCAGGCGCACCTTGCCCCGTCGTTTGAACAGGAGGCTGACAAGGCGCTCCCGGAAGGCGGTTACACATCCGCAGCCCTGTCCCGGAACCGTCCCCCTCAGCATGAGACCTATGCGGCCGGTGCGCCGGTGAGTTATCCCTCTCCGGTACAGCCCCGTGCCGAACAGCCGGCGTCCATGCCGGCTCCCGCACCCGCTCCTGAACCGCGGGAGGAAACCATCCTTGGGACGTATTGTACCAAGTGCGGCACAAAGGTTCCCGAAGGTTCGGCTTTCTGCAACAAATGTGGGACGCATATTGTAAGGCCGGGCGAGGTTCCGTCGGCTGCTACCCCGGCTCCTGTAGCAGCCCCCGTTTCCCCGGCCCCCTCTGTACAGAAAGGTCGCCCGATTGAGCGGGATATGCAGACCGTCGAGCCCCTGTTCGACAGGTCGACGACCTCCGTTCCGCGGGATCCCCTGCGCACCGCCCCGCAGACGCCACCCCCCCGACCTTACATCGCCCCGGCTCCTGTCGCTGCTCCTCCGGCCCAGCCGGCAGCGCAGGCAGCTCCTGCACCGGGAAAGAAGGAGAAGAAACGGTTCATGCCAAAACTCTTCTCTCCAAAAGACCTGCCCCCTACCCCGCTGGTCCCGGCGTCCATGCCATCCGCTCCAATGCCTCCCGCTCCCAAAAAGCCATCGAATAAAAAGAAAATCCTTCTTGTGGCAGGCATCGTGATTGTAATTCTTATCGTAGTCATCGGGGCCGTTTTCGTCTTGCCAAAGACCGGGCTGCTCACGAATCTCTTCCATAGTTCGGGTAGCAGTTCATCGGGTGCCTCAGCCACGACCACTACGGCAACGGTGACCGCAAAGACCACATCCTCAGTAGGATCTGCTGTCGGTGTCGTTGCTGCAACACTGACACCGGTTACGGTTCCGCAGAGCGGCGTATATGTTTACGTGGACTATATCGGTGGATGGACGGGCACCTATGGAACGGCAAACGAAACCTTCAAGGCCACAAACTCCGGTGAACGTATCATGGAAGTGGTGAATGGAACCGGTACCGTTACAGCGTCCTTCTCGAAACAGGATGGATCCAGCCATGGGATTACCGTCACGATCTACAAAGACGGCAAGTCGCTTACTACCGGGACCTCCACTGCAGCGAAGGGCATGGTAACGCTCTCCGTGGATACAATTACCGGTGTTGCAAAGGAGCCGGTGGTCAGCGGAGGGAATGTTGCAGCTGCCGTGACAACAACTGCTGCCGCGGCTACGGTAACGACCACTGCAAGTGCTACGGCAAACGTTACGGCAACAAAAACTACTGCGAAATAGAATCTATCTGGAACCAGTCCATTTTTTTGTCCCCTCGCATCTTTGAGTGGAGATTTTCCTGGAAAATCCTTGAAACGGTTTCATCCATTGAATGTTGATTGCCTGGTTCTTCAGGACTAGGGTTTTCTCCGGCCAATCGCCAGAACAGGCAGATAAAAAAAGGGTTATTCCTTTTTCTGTTCGGCTGAAACCGGTGCAACCGGTTTTTTCCCTTTCCTCCACCGGTAGATCCCGTATGCTGCCCCGCCGATGATAAGGAGCGGGATGATGGTGAAAATGAGGATAATCAGCGCATCGATCATTCCAAGGAACCCACCAATCCCCTCATTGATTGCCGCGACAAAACTGTGGCCGGACTCTCCGCCGACAGGCTCCGGTTCCTGGAGGTTTACCGTGATGGTGGACAAGTCGATACGGTTATTGAGGTATTTCAGCCGTCCCTCGAGCCGGTCGAGTTCGGTCTGGACCCGGTCGATCTGCTGCTGGACGGTAATGACATCATCTACCTTCTCTGCCTTTTTCATAATGGCATTGTACTGTGCCAGCTGGTTCTGGTAGGACGTTTTCTGTGCAGCCAGATCGGTGTATTCTTCGGTAACATCGCTGCTCTGGGCCGAGACGGATTTTACTGTCCCGATACCTTTTATCCCGGCCAGTGTATCGTCAAAGGCGGCAGCAGGAACGCGAAGAACAACGGTACCATAATAGCGGTTAGTACCCGTTTTCTGGATGCTCGTCGAGGAGAGGTATCCGCCTTTTCCAGCGGCAAGGCTTTTGAGCGCATCCGCAGCAGCCGTTACATCGGAGACTTCAATCGCGATCGATGCCGTCCGGATGATCTTCTGGTCGGAAGCTGCCTGTGTAGTTCCTGTACCGGACATTGTGGGAGCAGCGGTGACAACGCTACCCGACCAGCTGTCCCCGCTATAGGATCCCCCGGATTTTTCTGCAACTGCCGGCAGGGGTGCCGTATCGGTTGCCAGGTTCGCGCGTGAACTTTGGGAAAACCCCGTACAGCCCGCAGCCATTATCGCTGCAATACAGAGCAGCAGGACCAGTGCCAAACCACGGTATTTCATGCAAGATCCATATCGTATGAAAATATAAAAATAAACCGTATACTGCGGTTTTTTTCGAAGTAATCGCCGCATTCTTGTTTTAGGCAGTAAGCCCACCTTCGAAACGGGCGTCGGGACTGGTTCAGTGGTGTTTATATGCCGACGCCAGACATAGGATAAAGAGAGGATACTATGACTGACAAACCGATTCCTCCCACTCCTCCCAAAGGAGTCGGGGATCTTGAAACACAGGGTATCGAGATGCTGGTGCATACTTTTCATTCCAGCGCCGACCCGACACTACGGAGGTATGCTGTCTATCTTCTTGGAAAATCCGGCGATCCCGCTGTCCTGCGGCCTCTTGTAGAAGCGCTTGCCGATCCGGAGAAAACTGTGCGTGAGCAGGCCATGCTCTCGCTCGTGGATTCCGGGAAATCCGCGATCCGGCCCCTGACCGATGCCATGGCAAAAGAGCCGAAGTGGCAGGCACGATACCGGGCTGCCGAAGCCCTGGGGAAACTTGCCGATGATGAGGTCCTGCAACCCCTTATAAAGGGACTAAAGGACGACCGCGATCATGTCCGGTACATGGCAGCAAAGGGCCTTAAAGAACTGGGTGATTCCCGCGCCGTCGAACCGTTGATCATCCTGTTAAATGATGAAAACCGCGTAGTGAGAATGATGACTGCACGGGCCCTTTCCGCGATCGGGGGCGAAAAAGGGCGGATCGCACTGGAAGCGGCCCTTGCATCCGAGGCTGACGATGAAGTAAAGAACGTCATCCGCGAATCACTGGCGGTAATTACAACCTGAACCGTTTTGCGGGTTAGTCTGTCGTGACCAAATACAAATCATTATCGTTGAGTCCAGTCAGATGCATCAAACGCAAAGACCGGTGCCAGGGCTGGTATCCCTCAACATTCATCATTCACTGCCCGGAACCGGTACCAAAAGAAAGGGATGACCGTTGGGAACAAAGACCTTCCGCTTTGATAAAAGCCGCTCCTTCTCCTATACCCTCCTTATCTCGATGGTACTGCTGGTCATCTGCCTTGTCGGGTTAATGACCGTTTATAACTATGTTACCTTTAAGAACAATTTTGACCGGGAATCCCAAAACCTGGAGATACAGACCGAGCAGGGTATTACCGCTGCATTACGGCAGACCGATACAACAACAACTATCCTGGATGCGCAGCTCAACCAGAACATGCTCCATGGATTCGATGTCCTTTTCGCAGAATATAACCGGTCCGGCCATGACCCGAAAGCAATGGATCTTTCCCGGGTAAAAACCACCCTCGGCGATGAGTACGATGTCTATGTCATCAATGAGTCCGGCGTGATCGTCTATTCGAGTTATACGCAGGAAATAGGACAGGATTTTAAGAAGGTTCCCTATTTCTATGATTACCTGACAAAGATCCGCATGTCCGAAGGATTTTTCCCCGACCGTGTTGTGCACGAGCTGCTGGGTACCGGGAAGTACCGTAAATATGCCTACGAACCGACCCCCGATCACCGGTACGTGATGGAAATCGGTTACTCTACCCCCTCATTTAAGAATGTCAATTCAAAACTCGACGATGAAAAGAATATTGCAGAGATCGTCTCTGTCAACCCGTATATTGACGGATTCCATGTCTACGATGTAACCGGCCACCGTACCGATGATGCCAGCCTCCCGGATAACCGGACTGAGGCAAATCTCCAGACCGTGATTGCTTCACGACAGAATCTGGAGATCAGCGATTCTGCCAGTTATGAAACCGTGCGATACCTTTTTGTTGATCTCAAAAACCCCCAGTACGGATCGGACCTGAGCAGGATCGTTGAACTGCACTACAACAACATGCGCCTTCAGGAAGGTCTTCACCGCCTCCTCTTTATTCACCTCGTGTTTGGGGCGTTTGCTATCTTTGTCGGGTGTCTGCTTGCCTATGTCCTCTCCCGGAGAATGACCCGCCCCATCGCAAAGATTGCCCACGACGTTGATATTATTGCCGGCGGAGATTTCGATCACCGTATTGGCACGACAAGTGCCCGTGAGTTCGTGATCCTTGAAAAAGGGATCAACTCAATGGTCGATTCCTTAAAATCTGCAACAAAGTCTCTCAAGGATGACGAGATATTCCAGAAAGATCTCATCAGTCAGATGCCGGTCGGAATTTTCCTGAAACGAACTGATACCGGCAGATATATTTTCTGGAACCGGGCGAGTGAGGAGATCTTCGAGAGGTCGGCAGGAGACGTGATCGGGAAGACCGACGCTGAACTCTATCCTGCACCGATGGCGGACCGGATAAAAAAAGAGGATGCTGATGCGCTTGCCACCCGGGTGGAACTCAAGTACTCGAAGGTAACAACAAAATCCCGGGGGGATCGCGTTATCCATATGATTATTGTTCCAATCCCCGATTCCACAAAATCGGTGCGCTACCTCCTCGGGATTGCCGAGGATGTAACCGAAGAAGCAATAAAACTCAAACGGGATCTCCTTTTTAGTATCACGCGGAGTGATATCCTCGACCAGCTCGCCGTGATCATGACCCATCTCGAACGAGCCCAGCTCAAGGCAACACCTCATGAGATGGAGACGTTTTTCACAAAGACTCTCGGGTCTGTAGAAGCTATCAAGAACCAGATTGCCTACGAGCGGGGACTCCAGGATCCCTGTACTATGATATCGCCGGTCTGGCAGACGGTCAGCGAGGTATTTGACAAGGCAGTCCGGATGCTGCCCGGGCAGACCGCTGTCGAGATTTCCTGCGGGACCGGGGATGTAGAGATCCTTGCCGATCCCCTCCTCCCGCGTATCTTCTTAAGTATTCTCTCCCTCTCGTTCCGGCTGGATGGCAGATCCCTTTCAAAGATACACCTCAGTACTCATATGCAGGGGGATACGCTTGCCCTTGTGTACGAAGATAACGGCACCGGTATTCCCGCAGAGGAAAAGGAGAAGATATTCGAGTTCGGGTACAGCCGGGAAAATGCGGCAAGCCTCTTTTTAGCCCGCGAACTCCTCGGATTTACCGGCATTACGATCGCCGAGACCGGGGAACCCGGTAAGGGTCTGCGGTTCGTGATCCTCGTGCCAAAGGGAAGATTCCGGGGATTTGACGAAGGGAAAAAACAATCTTAAAAAGATTACCTGAT
>Ga0183101_1000260_pt6 | contig 13654 bp, 11 predicted proteins | sample Biomet3_FD_127790 | JGI IMG/M metagenome (GOLD analysis project Ga0183101, IMG submission 127790) | Microbial communities from bioreactor (seeded with sewage sludge) at LBNL, California, USA - Biofuel metagenome 3 | ecosystem: Engineered > Bioreactor > Anaerobic > Unclassified ... | reverse complement strand
GCGTGGGGGAGGGGGCGGCCCTCCACCGCGGGGGGCGGGCGGGGCGTATAGCGGGCGCGCGGCGCGGCCCCCGCCGCCGTGATGGAACCGGCGGCGTCGATGTGATTGTCTTTCAGCATGAGCATTTCCGTCAGGTTCTTGCGGTGGTTATGACCGCCGCCAGCCTGAACGGCATATTTTTCGGGCCAGCGCAGGCCCGGAGTCGTCTTGCGGGTATCCAGCAGGCGCACGCCAGTGCCCTCCAGTTCCCGCGCATAACGGGCTGTGAGGTTGGCAATGCCTGAAAGATGGGTGATGAAGTTCAGGATGACGCGCTCGGCTTTGAGCACGGCAACAGCGGGGGCGGTGATGCGTGCCACCTCCGTCATGGCGGGCACGGTGCAACCCTCCGCCGCCAGCGCGCGCCACGAAAACGGCGCGCCAAGGCTTTTGAACACGGCCCCAATAATGGGCAGCCCCACAACAAGGGTGTTTTCCTTGGCGCGGATAACGGCGTTCATGGAGGCTTCCGGGGCAAACAGGCCCAGAGCCGTCATTTCAGGGCCGTCTTCCTCAAGAGCGAGGTCGATGGCTTTTTGGAGAAGCCGCTTGCCTTCGGGAGAAAAAAAAGCGGCCCATGGCGTAAACATTGCGCTTGTCCCCATTTCTAACGCGTGCTAAGTCAAAACTCGCCCGTCAGGGCGTGCGCCGCGCACGGCGTGAGACTGTATTAGTGACCCGGCTGCGGCATTGCCGCACAAGGGTTGTGCGGCAAAAGATAGAATGCCCCGTGTTTCGCGTCAAGCTGCCGGGACTTCATGAGTTTTTTCACAAGCGCGGCGGCCCGGCATCTATCCGGTTTCATGCATGCCCCCGGCGCGCCGCAGCACTGCCGAAAACAGCACGCAACCGCCCCAGCACGGCATGCCTGACGCCCTTTCAGGTTCATGCCCGGCGGCTTGTGCGGTGTTCAGGCTCAGACGGAAAAAGGCGCGCCATGGCTGACCTCCACAACGACAAATTCCGCATCGGCTCCCCGGAGCAGACAGGCGGCGGGCAGCCCACCACGGATATTCCTGTCCCCAGTGAGGAAACCCCCAACGCCGCCTCGGCCACGCGGTCTTGTGCGCCGTCTTCAGACCAGCCCGTTGCGCCGCAGCCCGCAACCGCCCCGGACGCGACAGGGGAACCTGAGCGCGCCCCCGAGCGCGATTTGGGCCGCGACCCTGCCCGCGACTTGGGCCGCGATCTTGGCCTGGAGCACGCCGAATCCGAATTCGTTCACCCGGCCGACATGGCCGACCACCTGGAAAACCTGAGCCTTGAAAAGCAGGTCAGCACCCTGAGCCGCATGTCCAAGGAGGACGCGGCCGAGGCCTTGGCCGAGCTGGACGAGAGCATGGTGGTGGACGTGCTGGAGAATCTGGACGACGACGTAGCCGCCCAGATCATCGCTGAAATGTCGCCCGACGACGCCGCCGACGTGCTGGACGAGCTGGACGAGAACCACCGCGACGCTTTGCTGGAAAAGCTTGACCGCGAAGATTCTGAGGAATTGCGCAGCCTGCTCAATTTTGACTCGGATTCTGCCGGCGGCGTCATGAACACCGAGCTTATCCTGCTGGAGGAGAGCTTCACGGCGGATGAGGCCATCGCTCACATCCGCAGTGAAATGGCCGACAAGGAAAGCCCGTATTACGCCTATGTTGTGGACGGGCAGCAGGTGCTGGTGGGCGTGCTTTCGCTGCGCGACCTCATGCTGGCGCGGCCCGGCACCATCGTGGGCGACGCCGTGGCCGGGCAAAGCGTTGTCAGCGTTACCTACGACACGGACGAGCGCGAGGTGGCCAGCCTGCTTTCGCACTACAATTTCATGGCCATGCCCGTTGTGGACAACGAGGGGCACATCCTCGGCGTTGTGACCTATGACGACATCATGGACATCATGCACGAAGAAGCCAGCGCCGACATGCTGGGCATGGTGGGCGCCGACCCGGAAGAAAGCGTGGACACCCCGTGGCTTGAAAGCGTGCGCAAGCGCCTGCCCTGGCTGTTTGTGAACATGATCAATTCCGCGCTTTCGGCTTCGGTGGTTTATATGTTCGAGGGCTCCATCGCGCAGATGGCCGTGCTGGCCGTGCTTATGCCCATGGTGGCCAATCAGGCGGGCAACACCGGGCAACAAGCCTTGGCGGTTATGATTCGCCAGTTGGCCACCGACCGTTTTGACCAGAAAAAAGCCTGGATGGCCGTGCTGCGCGAGGGCAAAATTGGCATTGTCACCGGCCTGGCCATGGCCACCGTGGCCTTTTGCGCCGCGTGGTGGTTCACCGGCATTGCCGCCGTGGGCGGGGTTATGGCCGGGGCGCTGCTGTGCGACATGCTGCTGGGCGCGGTGGCTGGCGGTTCCATTCCACTTATTTTCCGGGCGCTCGGGCGCGATCCGGCGCAGGCCTCAAGCATTTTTCTGACCACCATCACCGACGGCGCAGGTTTTTTCATCTTTTTAGGCCTGGCCTCTCTGTTCATTTTATAAAAAATTTGTCACCCTTGGTCAGTTGTTCCGTTGGGCGGGGCATGCCGGTGCGGCTTTGTCGCGCCTGCGCGCATATGTTGCGCTGTTCTGCCCGGCGGCTTGGCTGTCGCTTTTGGGGTGCCCCCGCCTCTGGAAGCTGATTGCGAACCTCCGCGTTGGGGAGCGGGCCAAAACCTTTGTTGCGAGCAAAGCAACGCCGCGCCTATGGGTGAAATTCAGGGCGAAATCTGCCGCATTCTACTGGTGGATGACCACAAGCTGCTTATGGAGGGCGTGCGCAGTCTGCTTGCGCCCTATGGGCATTTGCGGGTGGTGGGCATGGCCCAGAGCGGCGGCGAAGCCGTGGCCCTGGCCGCTTCGCTGCAGCCCCATCTGCTGGTGCTCGACCTGGGCATGCCGGGCATGAACGGTCTGGAAACGGCCCGCGCCGTGCTGGAGGTGCGCCCGCAGGCGCGCGTGCTGGTTTATACGGGGCATGAGGATCAGCGCTGGCTGCCGGAACTTATCGATATGGGCATCATGGGGCACGTGCGCAAATCTGAAGCGCCGGGCGTGTTGTTGCGGGCCATTGAAAGCGTGCGCCGGGGTGAAATTTTTTTGAGCTTCCCCGATCCCGGTGGGCGTGTGGCTGCCATGTTGCGTCAACGGCGCGAAGCGGCCGACACGGCCAATGCCGACGCCGGGGCCGATCTTGGCGCGCTTTCGCCGCGTGAAAAAGAGATTTTTCGGCTGCTGGCCGATGGCAAAAGCGTCAAATCCATCGCGGCGGATTTGTATATCAGTCCTAAGACGGTGGAATCGCATAAATACAATCTGCTCACGAAGCTTCAGGCTGGTTCCGTGGGCGATTTGGTCAAGATTGCCATCAGGCACGGTCTGGTGAAGGTGTAGGCGCCGGTTTGCCGAGCCGGTGAGAAGGGAATTGGGGAGTGTTTGTCGGGTGGGTGAGCCTGTCAGGCTGATTTATGCAAACCCGACTTTTGCACCCTGAATGCGTCAGCGCCGGAATTTTGCTGCTCACGTACACGAGTACGCTGCGCGCAAAATCCCGGCGCTTCCTTTTCAGGTCACAAAACGCGTATTTTGCAAATTCGCCCAACACGAGCCATCGCCTGCGCATCCGCTCCGGCGAGGTTAAGGAAGGCGACGCCACGACCAACTTTTAATGGTGGTTAGGAAAGGCAAAAGGCAGGAGAGCCGGTGGCGGGCCGCGCGCCGCGCAGGCGCCCCCTTGCCTGCCAGGCATTAATTAGGCGCTAAAAGAGCGGATGGAATTGTGCAGCTCAGGGGGGAACGGGGCAAATCTTGCTAGTGGTTGGGGAAAGACAAAAAGGCAGGGGGGCTGTCTGGCGGAAGGATAAATACGTATGACAGGGGGGCGGAGATTTGCGCTGGCGCGCAATAAAAAAGGGAGCAAACCCGCAGGTCCGCTCCCTCGCATTTTAGGCAGAAAAAACGCTACAGCGCCGGCGCGCCAATGCTCGGCAACGCCTGCTCCAGCGCATGCCCCAGCGAAAGCAGATCAGCCTCGGCAAAAGCTTTGCCGAACAACTGCATGCCCACCGGCATGCCGCTTTCCGCACCCATGCCCACCGGCATGGAAAGGCCGGGCAAACCCGCCAAATTGAGCGAAAGCGTGTAGGCATCCATAAGATACATTTGCAGCGGGTCGGCGGTCAGACTGCCCACATTCCACGCCGTCACGGGCGAAACCGGCGCCCACAACGCATCGCATTTATCCAGGGCGGCAAGATATTCATCGCGAATCAGGCGGCGCACCTGAGCCGCCTTGCGGTAGTAGGCGTCATAATACCCAGAGGAGAGCACATACGCGCCCAGCATGATGCGGCGTTTCACTTCCTGGCCAAAGCCTTCGGTGCGCGACCGCACATAGAGTTCCTCAAGATTTTTGATATCGGCGGCGCGGCGTCCGTAACGCACGCCGTCAAAGCGGGCCAGGTTGGAGCTGGCTTCGGCCATGGCGATGATGTAGTAGGTGGCGATGGCCGCGTCGGTATGCGGCAGGCTCACTTCCACCAGTTCCGCGCCCTGGGCCTCGGCAATATTCATGGCGTTTTGGCACACGGCGCGCACCTCCGGCGCGAGCCCTTCGCCAAAAAATTCCTTGGGAATGCCTAGGCGCGCGCCTTTGAGGCCCTTGCGCCCAAGAGCGGCGGCATAGTCCTCGCCGGGGCGGGGGGCGCAGGTGGCGTCGCGTTCGTCATGACCGGCAATGACGCCCAGCATGCGGGCGCAGTCTTCCACATTGCGGGCCAGCGGCCCCACCTGATCCAGTGAAGACCCGTAGGCAATAACGCCATAGCGCGAAACGCGCCCGTAGGTGGGCTTGAGGCCCACGCAGCCGCACAGCGAAGCGGGCTGGCGTATGGAGCCGCCGGTATCCGTGCCCAGCGAGGCAAAACACTGGCCCGCGGTGACGGAAGCGGCCGAGCCGCCGCTGGACCCGCCAGGCACCTTGTTGAGGTCGCGCGGGTTGTGGGTGGTCTGGTAGGAGGAGTTTTCCGTGGTGGACCCCATGGCGAATTCGTCCATGTTGGCCTTGCCCAGAATGACCGCTCCGGCCTCGCGCAGCTTGTGTACGGCAAAGGCGTCGTAATAAGGCGTATAATTCTCAAGTATGCGCGAACCGGCGGTGGTGCGCAGGCCCTTGGTGGAAAGGGCGTCCTTGACGGTGACGGGCACGCCCCACAACGGTTTTTGGGGGTCGGGGCCTGCCTTGTCCAAGGCCCTGGCGGCGGCCAGCGCGCCATCCTTGTCGATGGTCAGCATGGCGGCAACGCGGGGTTCCGTGGCTTCCATGCGCGCGAGGCAGGCGGTGGCGGCGTCAACGGCGCTCAGTTCCTTGTTTTTCAGGGCCTGGGCCGCTTGTGTAAGCGTGAGAGAGCATATTTCTGTCATGGCGTTCTCAAATCTGTTTCGCGTGGCGGGGCAGCCGCGCCGCGATGCTGTTCGTAGGTCACGCGGCAAAGGGTTCACTTTCCGCGCGGCTGTTCCGGCATTGGCCAGGCCCTAGACGATTCTCGGCACGATGAAATATTCGCCGTCGGCCTCCGGGGCGTTGGCGAGCACTTCCGTGCGTTCACGCTTGCGGGCGGCCACATCCTCGCGCAACGGGCCAGGGTGCTGGGCGGGGCTGTAGAGCGGCTCAACCTCGTTGGTGTCCACGCGCGCGAGCACATCCATGTAGGCCAGGATGTCGCCCATCTGACGGGAGAACAGGGCCTGTTCCTCTTCGGTAACGCTCAACCGGGAAAGTGTGCCCATGTGGGCCACTTCTTCCAGGCTGATGGTTTTGTTGTCTGCCATGTCGAATCCTTTAAAGGCTGTGGCCAGGTGTTAGCGCGACCTGGGCAGGCTGAGTTTGTATGAGGGACGCGGCGTGGTGCTCATGATAACGCCGGGCTGCGTGGCCACGCCAGGCGCCGTCGCGGCGGGCTGGCCCGCTGGGGCCGCTGGGGCCGCTTCAGCGCCCGCAGCGGGGGCGGCCAGGGGCGCGCCCGTGGCGTCCACAGGCGGCAGACCCTGCATGCGCAGGGCAGCCTGCTGCAACACGCGCGTGCGGGTTTGCTGAAAGGTTTCAATATCCACCGGGGTCATGCCGGAGGCACTGACGCCGAAGAGAAAGAGTTTTTGGTGGGCCACGCCCGCGTTGTCCCAGCTTATGGGGGCCATGCCCCAAATCATCTTTGAGGCGCGCTGCGCCTTGGCGGTAATTTGCGGTGTGGGCAGGCGCGATTCGAGGCCCATGGAAACGGCAAAACGCACAAAGTCATAGCCAAGGGCGTTCCAGAAATCCGTTCCGGGAGCCTGCAGGGCACGGGGCGCCTGCATCTGGTTCCACGCGCCAGGAAAAACAGCCAGGGCGTATTTGTCCGCATTGGCAACGGTTTTGCCCGAGAGGCTCTGCTCCCAAAGCGTGGTGCCAAGCAGAACCAGGCGGTCCTCGCCGTTATAGAGCAGGCTGGTGGTCAGCATGTCCATGTTTTTCCACGAATCGGGCAAAAAGAGGGCTTCAAACGAGGTTTGGGGTACCGGCGTTTTGCTGCCCTGGGGCGTCTGCGCGTTGATGAGCGGGGCCACGGCGTCGCTCCACGATGTGGAGTCGGCGGGATTGTACGAGGCCTTTTGCAGCAGCATGTTGCGGCTGGCGAGGCTTTGTTCCATAAGGCCCATCATGCGCGTGCCGTAGGCGTCCGTGGGATAAAATGCGCCATAGGTGCGGATGCTCAGGCCGTTGGTGGCAAAGTTGATGAGGGTGTCGATCTGGTCCTGGGGGCTGGGGAAAAAGCGCCAGGCGCGCGCGCCCTCATCGCCTTGTTCCAGCGAGGGCACAAACGTGAAAAAGGCGCGCTTTTCCAGCTGCCCGGCCTGGTGGGCCTGAGCATAGTTGCGCGCCTGAAGCGGGCCGCCCACCACTGCGCAGGCCTGGGGCAGGGCGTCCAGACGGTGCAGCCAGTCGGCGGCTTCGGTATTGACTGTTTCCACCCGGATTTTTACGCCGTTGGCCGCCAGCTCGTTTTGCGCCAGCCGCGCTCCGTGGCGCACCTTGGCCGCGATGGGGGCATAGGTGCCGGAGGAGGGCAGCGCAAGCACAACGCAAGGGCCTGTCACGGGCGCTGGAGTTGCCGGTTTTTTGGGCTGCGGGGCGCTCTGCCCGAGGCCGAAGGGCATTTGGCAGGCGGCAAGGCAGCCAAGAAGCGCCAGCAGCGAAATGTTCCGCGCCAGCGCGACAAAAGAGCGGCAAAAAGTCATGGCGGTATCCTGGTTGTAGTACCGGCGAACCCGTCGTGCGCGGGCCGCGAAAAACAGGCTGGCAACAGCGTCGGCAGCCATGAACGGCATGAACGGGCGCGGCCTTGCCGCACCGCGTCGGCACGCTCCCGCAGTGGCCTTGTATGGCCGCCGTAACGCCCCTGAGATTCCGGGGCGAACGGTGCTGCGGTTCTGTAAAAACGTGGTGTTTCGTCAATCTGAAAAAAGGCCTGGTTCAACGAACCAGACCTTTTTTAGTACAGGGGAGGCGTTGTTGCAAGTTCGGGGCACGCGCCGCCGAACCGCAGAGCCTCTTATTTCTTCACTTCGGTATAGTCGGCGTCCACAACATCGTCGCCGCCGTTGCCATTGGGCTGCTGGCCAGCGCCAGCCGCTCCGGCATCCGCGCCGGGCTGGCCCGTCTGCTGGGCCTGCTGCTGATAGAGCTGTTCAGCCAGCTTGTGCGAGGCTTTGGAAAGATCATCGGTGGCGGCCTTGATGGCCTCGGCGTCTTCGCTTTCCATCAGCTTGCGCAGCGCGGCGATTTTGCCTTCAATGTCGCTCTTGAGCGCGGCGTCGGCCTTGTCGCCCAGATCGGCAAGGGATTTCTCCGTGCCGTAGATCAGGCTGTCCGCATGGTTGCGGGCCTCAATGATCTCCTGCTTCTTCTTGTCTTCGCCCGCGTGGGTTTCGGCCTCGCGCACCAGGCGCTGAATGTCGTCTTCAGACAGGCCGGAAGAAGCGGTGATCTTGATGGACTGTTCCTTGCCGGTGCCCATATCCTTGGCGGAAACGTTCACGATGCCGTTGGCGTCGATGTCGAAAGACACTTCGATCTGCGGCACGCCGCGGGGCGCCGGCGGAATGCCCGCCAGGTCAAACCGGGCCAGGGTCATGTTGTCCGAGGCCATGGGGCGTTCGCCCTGAAGCACATGGATGGACACCGAGGGCTGGTTGTCGGAAGCCGTGGTGAACACCTGGCTTTTACGCGTAGGAATGGTGGTGTTGCGGTCGATCAACTTGGTAAACACGCTGCCCATGGTTTCAATGCCCAGGGAAAGCGGGGTCACGTCGAGCAGCAGCACGTCCTTGACGTCGCCGGTGAGAATGCCGCCCTGAATGGCTGCGCCCATGGCCACAACTTCATCCGGGTTCACGGAACGGTTGGGTTCCTTGCCGAAGAACTTGCCCACCACCTGCTGCACCAGCGGCATACGGGTCATGCCGCCCACAAGAATGACTTCGTCAATCTGCGAGGCGCTCATGCCAGCGTCGGCCAGAGCCTTTTTGCAAGGCTCGATGGTGCGTTCCACCAGATCGCCAACCAGCGATTCCAGCTTGGCGCGGCCGATCTTGACGAGCATGTGCTTGGGGCCGTTTTGGTCGGCGGTGATAAAGGGCAGGTTGACCTCGGCCTCCATGGAGGTGGAAAGGTCTTTCTTGGCCTTTTCCGCAGCTTCCTTAAGGCGCTGCAGGGCCATGCTGTCCTTGGTCAGGTCAATGCCGTTTTCGCGTTTGAATTCTTCCACCAGAAAGTTGATGACGCGCTGGTCGAAGTCTTCGCCGCCGAGGAAGGTATCGCCGTTGGTGGCGCGCACTTCAACAACGTTGTCGCCCACTTCCAGAATGGAAATATCAAACGTGCCGCCGCCAAGGTCGAAGACCGCGATTTTTTCGTTGGCCTTCTTGTCCGCGCCGTAGGCCAGCGAAGCGGCCGTGGGCTCGTTGATGATACGCTTGACGTCAAGACCGGCAATGCGGCCCGCGTCCTTGGTGGCCTGGCGCTGGGCGTCATTGAAGTATGCGGGCACGGTGATGACCGCTTCGGTGACGGTTTCGCCCAGATAGGCTTCCGCATCGGACTTCAGCTTGGCCAGAATCATGGCCGAAACTTCTGGCGCGCTGTAGGTGCGGCCGTCCACTTCCACGCCGGCGTCGTTGTTGGCGGCCTTGACGATGGCATAGGGCGAATGCTCTTTCCAGCGGTCCACTTCGGGGCTGTCGAATTTGCGGCCCATCAAACGCTTGATGGCGAAGACGGTGCGCTTGGGGTTGGTGACGGCCTGGCGCTTGGCGATGTCGCCCACCAGACGTTCTTTATCTGTAAAGGCGACCACGGAAGGTGTGGTGCGGCCGCCTTCGGGATTGGTAATGCACTTGGGGTCCTTGCCCTCCATGACGTAGACGCAGGAGTTTGTGGTACCCAGGTCGATGCCGATGATCTTGGACATATTTGAATCCTCCTCAGGAAAACTTCTCGTGGCGCTTCGCGCTGCAACCTCCGGGGGCCGGAGAGCGCCGGTGGGGGCGAGCGCGGGAAAATCAGCACCTGCTGGTCAGGCGCGAACAATATGTAAGTCCTTCTCCGTTATCGTCCAGAGTTCCAGGCAAAAAAAATCAAAAAATTTGCTTCTTCAGGCATTTTACGAGCACAATGGGCAAAAAGCGGGCGGTTGCGCATAAAAAAACGCCGGGGCGCGCACCCCGGCGATAAAAACGATTGCCGTTTCTTGGCTTATCAGCTGTTTGCGTTGAGATCCTGATCTTCCTTGCGCAGTTCGTCGAGAATGCCGGTCACCACGCCAACCTGCCCGGCCAGGTCGCGCACCTGTTCCGCCGCCGCATTCATGGCTTCGGCAATGTGTGCGCTGAGCGAATTGACGTCGGCGACGTTGCGGTTGATTTCTTCCGATGCGGCGGATTGTTCGGTGGCGGCGGCGGCGATGGCCGAAACGCGGCTGCTGGAATCGCCCGCAAGGCTTGAGATGCGGTCGAGCGACTGCCCGGATTCCTGCGCCATGCGGCCAACCTCTTCAATGGAGGCCACCGTCTGGTCCACAGTGGTGGAGCTTTTGTCCGTGCCTTCCTGAATGGCGGCAATGGCCTTTTCCACCTCGCTGGTGGCGCTCATGGTTTTTTCCGCCAATTTGCGCACTTCGTCGGCCACAACGGCAAAGCCGCGTCCGGCCTCGCCCGCTCTGGCCGCTTCAATGGCCGCGTTCAGGGCAAGCAGGTTGGTTTGGTCGGCAATGTCGCGAATAAGTGTCAGCACTGTGCCGATGTCCCTGGCCTGTTTGTCCAGGGTGCCCATTTCGTGCTTGAGGCCGGAGGATTTTTCCTGCACTTCCTGCATGTTCTGGATAGTGCGCAGAACAATGCCCGAGCCCTCCTGCGCGTGCCCCTGCACCGAGGTTGCCGCCTCGGCGGCGCTTTCGGCATTGTGGGCCACCTCAAGCACGGTGGAATTCATCTCATTCATGGCCGTGGCTGTCTCGGCCATGCGGTCGGCCACCGTGCCGGATTTGCCGCGCACGTCGTCCAGTGAGGAATCAAGGGCGTTGGCGGCATGCTGCAGGGTGGAGACCACGCCTTCCAGCTGCGAGACCGCGTCCATGCGGGCCTTGTGGGCAGCTTCAGCGGCCAGTTTTTCAAGGCGGACGCGCTCGGTGATGTCTTCGCCGATTTCCACATGCCCCACCACGTCGCCCTGCCGGTTGTGCAGAAAATCAAGCATGATCTGCATGGTCTTGCCGTTGGGCATGTTGTTGATGACTCGTTTATTGCCCTGCCGCAACTGCTCAATGCCGCACTGCGGCGTGTTGCAGATGTTGCCCTTTTTCTCCGAGCAATGCTTGCCCACCACGTCGTCCTGGCAGGTTTTGCGCATGCTTGTCAGGGCAACCTTGTTGCAGAAGGTCCACACCATGTCGTTGTCGGTGACGGAAACGGAGAGGGGCAGGGTGTCCAGAATGCTTTCGTACCAGTGGGCCTGGCCTTCAAGCTTGGTCACCATGTCGCGCAGCGCCTGGGCCAAATGCCCGAGGCAGTCTGACCGGTAAACCTCAAGCTGGGCGTTTTCGTCCCCGGCGGCTATAGCCTGGGCATAGGTCACACACTGACGGATGGGGCACAGCCTGCTGCAGATGAACAGCCCTCCGGCAACCGCCAGCAAAACAGTGAAGCCGCCGCCGACCAGCAGCGCGTTGAGCGTTGCGCCATCTGGAAGAGCCTCGCCCGCGGCAAGATTGAATCCAACGGCCATGGCAATGCAGGCCAACACAAGGGCTGCGATGAAAACAAAAATGATCTTTGCGCTCAATGTCATCTTCATGGCCGTATAACCTCACAAGATATCATATTTTATCCTATAAACCGTTCATCGGCGGTTATGAAAAATTCATAAACCCGATAGCTCGCCGCAACGCCGTACTTACAGCGCCGAGGCAAAAGTGTTCCGGCGTTTTCCCGTCAACAGACCGCTTGTAGCCAGCGCAGGGGCCTTGGCAAACGTTTTGTGCGTTTGTTCACGTGGCGCGGTGTGCCGGTCTAACCTTGCAATTGTCTTATGTCTTTTACGGCTCGGGGGGCAAAAGATTTATGCCATGGTGAAAAAAAAGTATCGGCCCAGACGGCCGCGATCGGTGCAATGGGGAATGGGTCAGGCGAGATCCTGGCGGAATTGCAGGGATTGACGCAGCGTTTCCTTGTCCATGTACTTGACTTCGGCCCCCAGCGGAATGCCTTGGGCCAGGCGGGAAATACGCACGCCGGGAAAACGCTTGCGGACCATCTGGCGGATGAAGGATGCGGTATTCTCCGCTTCAAGGGTTGCCCCCAAAGCCAGGATAAGCTCGTTCACCTCGCCCTCGGCCAGGCGGTTGACCAGCCTGTCCATGTCCAGGCTTTCGGAATCCATGCGCTCCAGGGGGGCGAGCAGACCGCCGAGTATCATATACTGGCCGTGATAAAAGCCGCCCTCGTCCAGCGTGAGCATGCTGTCCCATTCCGTGACAAGGCAGAGGGTGTCGCGGGCGCGTTCCGCATCCGCGCAGACGGCGCAGGGATCAGTGGACGAAAGCCCGCCGCAGCGCGAGCAGAGGTGCAGGTTGTCGCGCAGGTCATGAATGCCGCGCCCCAGACGGCGCGTTTCGGCCTCCGGCCACTTGAGCAGGGCCATGGCCGCCCGCATGGCGGATTTGGGGCCCAGGCCCGGCAGACGCGAAAGCTGCTCCACCAGGGCCTTGAGCGGTTCTGGAATGCGGTCGTGCATGGCGTTTAGAAAAGGCCGGGCAGTTTGATGCCGCCGGAAATGGCGCTCATTTCCCGTTCCATGGTTTCACGCGCGATGCGCCCGGCTTCGTTGACGGCCGCGAGAATGAGATCCTGGAGCATCTCAACGTCGTTGCCTTCAAGCGCCTTGGGGTCGATGATCAGCTTGCGCAATTCCTGCTTGCCGGAAACCTCGGCCTTGACCATGCCGCCGCCGCTGCTGGCTTCATAGGTGTGGTCGCCCAGGTCCTGCTGGAGTTTGGCGATTTTGTTCTGCATAACCTGCGCCTGGCGCAGAATGTCGTTCATGTTCCGCATGTGTTTCTCCTTGAGGGTCTCTTGCATGCTTCCCTTCCGGCGGCAGGGTCGGAAGGATTCAAAAGTCCGTGAATATGGCGGCGCGTCAGCGGTTTTCCTGGTCGATCGGTCGGCAGCCCTTGAGGCTTGCCTTCAGCACTTCCAGGCAGTGACGCAGTTCGGGCCGTCGGCTGTATTCGTCAATAAGGTCCGCCTCCGGCCGGTAGGGCCGGGGCGGCGCAATCTCCACGCTCGCGGGTTTTGCGCCGTATGCGGCCAAAGCCTCCATGAGGCAGTCGCGGTCGCGTTCGAGCTGCTGCGCCTGCGTTTCCGCCTTGGGCGAAAGGCGCAACGCATCTTCGTTCCATGCGGCGTCCACGCTGCGCAGCAAATGCGGGCGCGGGGTTTTGTGCCCGGCGGCCTGCCATTCCGTGCAAAAGTCGCAAAAAGCCGCCCAGTTGCGTGCCCCTGTTCCAGTGGGTGGGTGGGGCGCACTCGTGGTGTTGCCGTCGCCGGGCTGGCTGGCCTCGGCTGGCGGCGGGACGGGCGTTGCCGCCTGGGCACGGTCCTCATGCGCTGGAGCTGGGCTTGGGGGCCGGGGGCTGTCTATCGCCTGTTCCGGCTGGACTGTGAGCTCCGGCCTGGTTGCGTGTTCCTGCCATGTTGCGTGTTCTGGCTGGGAACGTTCCGCCTCGTGCGGCTCCGCGTCGTCAGCTTCGGCGGCATCAGCGGCAGGCCGTGCCGTGGCCGCGTCGCGGGGGCGGGAATTGCCCTCGCGCGCCGAAATTTCCGGGGCCGCCACGGGCGCGCTGGGTCTGCCCGTTGCCGCAAAGCTTTGCGCGCCCGCCATGCCCTGCGCACCGGGGGCGTGCGCCGCAGACCGTGCCGCAGCGGCATGTTCCGCCGTTGTTCCGCCTGTCGGGTTGCCCGCCGCGCCGTTTTTTGCGCCATCGGCCGGGCCGCCGGTGCTGGCGGGGGCCGGCGGTGGCTGCCCCACGGGGGGGCGGGGGGGGCACAAGC
>Ga0183101_1002335_pt1 | contig 13674 bp, 18 predicted proteins | sample Biomet3_FD_127790 | JGI IMG/M metagenome (GOLD analysis project Ga0183101, IMG submission 127790) | Microbial communities from bioreactor (seeded with sewage sludge) at LBNL, California, USA - Biofuel metagenome 3 | ecosystem: Engineered > Bioreactor > Anaerobic > Unclassified ... | reverse complement strand
AGTACCAGCGTACGGCCCACAGAATGATGTCACGCTGAAAATGCCGGCCTTTGAATGGGTTCATGTGCAGCTCCATCAGCAAAAGGGGATGATAAGTTTATCACCACCGACTATTTGCAACAGTGCCGGTCACGGATACGCAGAGTTGGCGCGGCCCTGCGCCATACAAGCCCCGCAGATGGCAACCAGCGGCGAACGGTTCCTGCATGTAACTGGCAACCGGTTATCTCATTGATTTTTATTGCCAGTAATTCGGTGCTCCAGCGTGAACGTTGATAACCAAAATCGCCGGGAGAATGCTTTATCAGCTCACGTAACAGGGTGCAGATATGTTCAAAAGGCCAGCGTCGGGAGCGCCCTGCGGGTAAGGATTTCAGGCCTTCAATACCTTAGTGGGCTCGCGTCACGCGCCTCCCGAAACAAGCCCCGCAGGTACTTGCGACCCATCTCGACGCCGTGACGCGCCAGCAGATCGAACGGGTCGTAGCCGTCCACGCCCTCGGCTCCCGGTACCGCAGACAAATCCACCACCTGGGCACCCGGAACACCCTGATCGAGCGCCAGCTGCATCCCGCCGACGTCCGGCACCAGGAACAGCGGAGAGTCCTGCACAAATTTACCCAGCGTCTGCGCTGTTGCGGCGAAATTCCCCACCGACATCGCGCAAACCACCGGCAACTTGCCGCCAATCAGCAGCGATAGCGCCAGCCCGGACATGAACCCCTCGCACAACACGATCGGGAGCCCACTCCGCAGCGCCGACAGGTCGAACGGGTAGAACAGCCCCTCACGCGGCGCACTCTTGAGCCCGCGCTTCTCACCCTGCGTGCCAGCCGTCTCCGGGTTAGCCCGACCGCAAATCACCTCGACCGAAAGACACTCCAGACGCAGGGACTCATTCACCCCGTACAGCGGCACCAGGAGCGACTCATTCCACCACACGCGACCCAGCACCGGCAGGAACGTGCTCCAGTCCGAGCACTTCACGTCGTCAGGGCACGGCAGCAAACGCTCCGCAGCTCGCTCCTTGGCCTTCCAGTACAGCGCCGCATTCCCCGGCTTTTTGGCGCGATGCAGCAGCATCCGCGCCCTACCGGTTGCCTTAATGCGAGCCTCCGTCAGCTTCGCCGCAGCAGCAGCCGCACGTTCCCGTAGTGCAACCAGATGCGCCTGACGAGCAGCCAGCTCGTCCTCGGTGGGCTCACGAACAGCGATACGCCCGGCAGCAACGTCAGCAGCCACCCCGGAGGAGCGCAGGAACGCCCCAGCCGCCGCCAGCCGGTCGAGGTCATCCAGGTCACGCAGCGCCGACGCTAACATTGCCCTGTCGCCCTTACCCGCGTTCACACCACGCGCAGACCACTCCACACAGGTCTCCAGTGGGTCGAGCCTCAGCAGCTCACACCAGCACGCCAGAGCGCGAGCCTGGCCCAGCCAGCCCAGGACTGACGTGTCTGGTTCAACACGCGACAGAGCCGCAGCGAACACTTCCGGGTAGTACAGGAAATTAACCTCATAATCTCGTCTCTCGTTCACCATTATTCAGCCCTCTGCTTAACTGCACGCGCCTTAAGCAGCATCGGCGCAATCTTCTCACCTTCCCACCAGTAACCCTTTGCGTCGCGCCCGTCAGGCAGAGGAAAAGTGCCAGCTTTAATCCAGCGATCGAGCTGACGACGGGAGACACCCATCAGGTCGCAGATCGCGCTTGCACGAAACTTCATGGAGTCCCTCCTGTAGAAAAGCCCCGCCGTGAGTGGTCGGGGCTTTGAGTGATGACTATTGCGATGCAGTCCTTATGGGCTTATCGCCGGAGCGACAGGGCTGCGCCATTCGCGCTTACTCGCTTTTCACCAGGTGGAAGTGCGCCACCGGAAGTAGACCGAAGTCCCGGCACCCGAGCGATCCGGGCCATGTTTATCCAACTGCTATTGGATGATGTCTGTTTTAGACTCGTTTTAGACATTTTACAAGTTCTATTTTTCAAATAATCCATACATGGAGTGGCTTGCGCGTCGATTTAGACGCATTGCGTTTTAGACATTTAACCCCAACCGTCGTGACGCCAGCATGAGGAGGCTTACAACAGAGAGAGATAACCATGGCTATCAAAATTCCGGTCTCGGCACAGCAGCGCCCAAAAGAGAGGGGCTTACGCCCCTTTTTTCGTGGTGGCCAGACGGGGAGATTGGGGATAACGCCAGAACCATGCCGGGGAGGCCATGATCTCCGCAAGTCGGCGCTTTCTGGCGTGCCCTGCAGCAACACCGCGAGCGCGTCGAGCCTCGACAACGGCGGGAGGGATGACCACATGGGGGATCACCAGACGGGATACAGCAAACTCGCTCATTCCAGCATCCCCCGCGTCAGGACCGGCGCATCAGGGTACCGGGCGCAATTAACCAGCTCGTTCCAGAGCCTGACTCCCTCACCGAGCGAGACGCGAGCCTTGATCCATGCGCAACCGCCAGCGGAGATAGTCCAATATCCATCCTCGCCGCGTTCGGAGATCTCCGGCACGCCGAGCGTCGGATGGGGCATTGCATAGACAGTACAACGATGCTCGCCATCATCGAGGACAACAGCCAGCGGCTCGGGCGGTTTAGCCCGGGAGAGACTACCAGCAACGTAAGCCCGCCGCTTCACGATCATAGCGCCGTAGGCAAACAGCCCCATATCGTCCAGCCCCAGGGCATCAGCAAGCTCGTCTACACGTTTCAGCTCGGCATCACGCCACTCGCCCCGGGGGCACCGCAGCACCGGGAGAAGCTGGACAACCTTGTCCCGGCACCATTGGGAGACGCCACCACGCATGGCCTGGCGAAGGGCGGCATCCCGCCCCTCAACCATGTGATCAGGCCACTCCGCGTCGGTCAGCTTTACGCAGTCAAAGTAGCCCACAGCAGCGCGGCCTCCTCAGCCGATACGCGGGTACGAACCTCGACCGGGCCCGCGGCGACGACGTACTCGCCCGTCAGGTGATCACGGAACGCACGCGCAGCGCCATGCGTCGGGTGCTCAGGCAGCGCAGGAGCAGCACGGGACAGCTCCTGACCCGGGGCGTAGTTGATCGGTGGCTCACCGGCACGCGCAATGGCCTCGGCCTGACCGTCATAGCGCAGACCGTAGCCGCCAGGCTGAAACACGGGATTTTTGTCTTTCGGGTATAAGCTCATTTTTTTACCTCTAATCTGTTTGTTTAGTCGCCACAATGACATCAAGGGCACGGGAGAAAAGGTGCTGGTCGAGCAGCTCATTGGCCTTGTCGACCCCCGCATCAGTCAATCCGCGTCGGCTGCTCCTCAACGCAGCGCCGAAGCGATGCAGGGACGGCTCATGCAGCGCGAACGCGGGCGGTTGCCCCCCGTCCAGCAACAGCTGCTGAAACAACGCCAGCTTTGCAGCCTCCCCCTCGTGTCGTTCACCAGGACGCGCCTCGATGATCGGCATGACAGCCAGCAACGCCAGCCGGTGCCCCTTCGGGAAGCAACCACCCAGCAGCGGCAGCGCAGCTTTGCCCTGCAGGTGGCGCGGCAACCGCTTTACTCGTCCCAATTGATACCCCGGGCGGCAGGGCTGAGAGGCGCGGCAGCGGAGGCACGCAGCTGCTGCCTTACCAATTCCATACCCGCAGCACGCGTCTCAGGCGGCAGGTGACGCGACGCAGCCAGCGCATTGTCGAGCGCCACAGCATCGGCAGCAGACACCGCGCCGGAGGAACGAACCTCCTGCAGCAGCTGCGCGTCGGCGATCTGGTTCAAACGGGCGTTATGGCACGCCACCACCCCAGGAGCCACGCCGATGGTCAGCGCACGCTGATCCAACACCGGCGCATTCGCGTCGCCGTTACCGACAGCAGCCAGCGCGTCGCCCGGGTTAAGGGATTTGGTCATTTGCTCTTTTTGGTCACGCAGACGGGCAACCAGCTGATCGAACATGGACATCACAGCACCCCTTTAGTCAGGTGAGGCATGCGCCCCGGACGGAGCATCTCGATCTGGCCGTAGCCAGACGTCAGTAGAGCCAGCTCAGGAGCCGGAACGAAAGCACGGTTATAGCGGTTTTGCTCGGCATCACTGACCGCCAGAGCACGTAGCTCATTGAGCAGCGCCAGCTCCAAAGCGCGGGCCCGGGCAACGCGGCAGGTAGCGATCAGCTCACCAACAGCGAGGTGGATCTGCGCCTCAGCATTGGCGACCTGCGTGCGGAGGTTTGCCAGCTCCGTCCCGTTCGCCGCCACAGCAGCCTCGGCGGTCTGCAGGTCTGCACGGATCTGGTCAACGACCAGCGCCAGCATCGCGTCACGGGGCTCCGGTTCGTTGCCAGCCAACAAAGCATCACGAGCACGCGCGATCCGTTCGTTCGCGTCAGCCAGGCGGGCGTGCGCTGCAGCAGCGGCATCCTTCAGAGCATCCAGCTCGCACACAAGCACACCGCTCGCGCTGGCCATCTCGTCGCGCTGCCCCATCAGGTGAAGCAGAGATGCCACCGCAGCATCATCGCCGTCGAGTGACGGCACAGGGAGCCCGGGCAGCTCAGGAAGCAGGGTGCACGCCTCATCGAGCAGACCCGCAAGGTAGATCCGGTTCGCACCCACGAAATCGACGGCGTCGGTTTGTTCGTTTTCCATAGTTTCTCTCTCGTTTTAGCCGGAACGGCTACGCCTATCGTTGCGTCACGACGGATCTGGAGCCAGCGCGAGGAGGGGGAACTGGTAGGAGGCGCGGCCTTGCCGCACCCCAAAAGCGGGACGTCGAAAGCGTCACCTTTAGGGTACACGCCACCTGAGCAGGAAAACGCTGCAAAAAAGACGCTATATCCGCATCTTATAAGTTGAGTTGGTAGCCCTTATTGCGCATGATGGTGACAGGGAAGTTTAAGAGGACACCCACATGATCACGAACACCACCGCCGTCGCCTACATGCGAGCCAGCACCAAAGAGCAGGACGCGACCCGGGCCAGAGAGGAGATCACCCTCTTCGCCAAGGAGAACGGCATCACCATCCGGGGCTTTTACGTCGAGAACGTCTCCGGCGCATACCTGGAGCGACCGGAACTCAACCGGCTACTGGAGGAGGCCAAGCCCCACGACATCATCCTCGTCGAGAAGCTCGATCGCCTCAGTCGCCTCAGCGCCGAGGAGTGGAGCCTCCTGAAAGAACGCATCCGAACCAAGCGCCTCCGCATCGTTTGCCTCGACATACCGACCACCCTCGCCGTCCTGCAGGGAGGCCAGCCGGTGGGCGCGGGAGGGTTTGACGTCCGCCGCGTGGTGCTCGACGCCATGAACGACATGCTGCTCGACATCGCCGCAGCATGGGCGCGTGACGACTACGAGACCAGGCGCAAGCGCCAGCAACAGGGCATCGAGAAAGCGAAGAAACTCGGACGGTTCAAAGGGAAGCAGAAAGACGAGGAGCTGCGGAGCAAGATCCGCACCCTGCTGGACACAGGCAGCATGAGCCAGAACCAGATAGCCAACCTAATCGGCTGTTCACGGAACACGGTGAGCAGAGTGGCCAGAGGCGAGTAAGAGATTGGCGGTGTCGAGTTATGGTGGCTCAGACACCGCCCAGCGCCAGGGCTTGCCCTCGTAAGCGACCCTGGCACATCAACCACCCAATGAAAGGAGCTGACATGCAGAGCATACAGCAGACAACCCCTGCCCGCTACCCGGGCTTGAGCATCGAAAACGGTGAAATTCGCCAGTACGGAAAGCAGCGCCACTGCGCCGCCAACCGAAAAGGCCAGTACCAGACAACCCTGCGCGACAGCGCCGGTCGGTACCAGACGGTCAGTATCCTCAGCCTTTACGCATGGGAGGCGTGATCATGACCCCAGGCAGAACGCAGATCCTGAAAGCCACCGCCGACATAGCCAAGGCGCTCGGCACCGACACCGCCGACGTAGAGCGCCACTTCCTGCAGCACGCCGTCGTCCTCGCACGACTCCGGCAGGAGGGTAAGCGCCCCCGCGTCAAAGCGTGGATGGCAGAGAACATCGGCACACCGTCAGCCATGTAAGAAAAACTTAAACGTTAAGGTAAAACAGCATACGGTTTTACTTACGCATTAACGAAAACCATACACCCGGGGCGCGAGGAGCGCCCCCACAGGACACAGCATGAGAACCAAGGCCATCATCGCCGCAGCCCTTCTCGCCACCGCAGGAACCGCCGCAGCCGCACCAGTCGCCACGACCTACATATGCAACGACGGGACATTTATCCACCTTAACGAGCAGAATGGCAGACTCACCGCCAGCTGGCGCGGTGCCGACATCCCCGTCACCAAGATCGAGACAGGCAAGCTAACCGCCAGCCTCAACGGTGAGCAGGGCAGCTCAACACTGCAGCTCGTCGTCGGGTACAACACCACACCCAACCCGATAGCCATGATTACCACCATCGTCAACGGCAGCATGAACAGCCAGAGCTGCAAGCCAGATACCGCAAGTAAGCACATCGACCTATAGCAACACGAAGGAGAGAGCAATGGCATTTGAAAACATCGAGCGCCGGTTCCAGAGATGGAAGGTGATCATGGTTCCCGGAGCGAAGTCATACGAGTCATGGGATGAGATGGTCACAGGCGAGAACTTCCCCGAGGAAGCCCGGTACAAATACAAGACGCACCGCACCAAGGCGATCGACCTCACGCTGAAAAACCCGGACTACGTCCACACCATGTCGGAGAACGGGATCACTGTCAGGTACCGGCTCGAACGCTGGCGCTAACCCCAACCAGGAGCGCGGCGACAGCTGCGCCCCTACCGGTTAGAAAGCACGCCCCCACCAGAACGCACCAGAGCCATTCTAAGCGCCTCAACCCCGAACCAACCCAACGACACGACAGCACCCCATTTAAGCCCCTGTACCCCCTGAAAGTTGGGGCAGGATTTGGCGAACCGGTAGGCGCGGCGATTGCCGCCAAACACCAATGCACGGTGCCAACCACGATCTACCGTGCATAAACCACCCGCCAACCCCCGCCAGCACTGGAAACTGCCTCCATTTCCCTCCGGGCTTTTTTAGCTGGAGATCCGGCAGGTGCAAACCACGCACCGGGGAGAGCGACCACAAAGTGCATCCCGCAGGGTGCAGCTGCGTGGCGCGAAAGGATCTCCGGGGATCGAAAAAGTAACCCGCACAAAAAAAAGTAACCCACAAAGTAACCCACAAAAAAGACCTACAGCCCGCATAAATCAAGGAAAGGGTTACTTTTAGGTTACAAAGTTACTTAATTTAAGTCAGATATACGCGCACGCGCATATGTGAGGGGTTATTTTTGTCATGTAACCTTGTAACCCAAAGCTAACAAAATCAAAAAAAAAGCCACTTTATCAGTGGCTTAGATGTTTTTTATCGGGTTACTTACGGGTTACTTTTCTGAAAAGGGTTACTTTTTTCAGAGCCGGGTTACTTTATTCAGCATCGGTAACCCCAGCCAGGTACTCGGCATCCTCACGCACCCGAAGGTTAACCAGCGTGCGGTTTTTCGCCCCTTTGCCAGTTTTCAGCGCGGAACCGAAGCGGAACTTGATCGCCCTAACCAGCTCGGCCTTGGTCATGGACGGCTTGATACCCTCATACCCGCAGAATGACAGGTAGGCGTGCATCACGAACCGCCGCTCATAACGCACGGTACCTGCAGAGTTCAGCCCCGTATCGTTCCATTGCATACCACCAGAACCTGTCAGAGTGGCCAGTGGGTCAATTTCCAGCGAGGAGAGGAACCGTTCAAGCGGTGAGCACTCGAGCTTGATCGCCTTGGCGTCAGCCCCGTCTCGCTGCTTCAGGAGTGCAGCCTTCGCCATGTTGGCCTCAGGGAAGCGAGCCAGCAGTCGGCGAATAATGACAGGGAGTTCAGCGCGGATTTTTTCGGTCAGCGCCGTGTCTTTGTCGGCATCGGCGACCACGTCGGGGAAGTGGAAAGGGATCTCGCGGCGGGCGAGCCCCCCGTTGTCGTTTTCATCAGCGGAGCGAGCCACGTTACCCACGAACATCATGATCGCTTTCAGCTTGGCGCTTACCACCTTCTCACCCTTCCGGTTCACCGGGAGCAGGTCACCGCCGGTAATCGCTTTCACCAGGCTAACAGCGCGGGATGGCCACTTGCTTTCTGATTCAGAGTTAACAAGAAAGCGTTTACCGAGAAGATGCTCAAGACCAAAGTCACCACAGATCCCCGACAGGGAGAACGCGGAGGTGTTGTGGTCGCCAGCCAGCATGGTGCAGACGCGCTGCATGGTAGACTTTCCCGACCCACCAGGGCCAGAGACGGACAGGTACATCTCCCAGTCATGGCGGCAGGTCAACACCATGTAAAACGCCGCCATAATCGCCGTCGCGCGCGTCTTGTCGCCACGACTGGCATGAACCAGCCACTTGTTAAAGTTAGGCGCATGGGTCTCCAGCGTCTCATCGTCGGAGCCAGGCACCCACACCACGCCATTCTTCGTTGTCAGCCAGTCGAACGGTGAGTGAGGTCGAAACACCCCCGTCGAAATGTCGAGCACGCCGTTGTCGAAACTGATCAGGTCTGGCGACTCGTTCCCCATGCGCGGGTTTTTCATTCGCATAACCCGGACAATGCCCAGGATTTCCTGCGGGTCGAAGTCTGCCCCAGCGTACTCAAGCAACGCCGCCGCGTCATACTCGATGCGGGCAGTAGGGAACAGCTCCCACACAGAGCCGTCAAAGACATGGATGTTGCGGGCGTCATCGCCTGAGACATACGCCGCGCCGTAGTAGGCGCTCAGGGCGTTAGCGCGAAATGAAGCCTTGGCCTTTTCAAGCAACGGGTTAACCGAAAAAGTCCGGTTTTCAGGCGCTACCCACGAAAAGCCGTCAAGCGGCGTCACGGTGGCGGTTTTTTGTTCATTTTTTGGCACGCAATTACTCCTTTAAAAACGCAGGAGTCGGCGTCAGGCGGGGGCTTTACGCAGGAAATCGACTTGCACGATCTTATCGACGTGATACAATTCTCAGCGAGGATTTGAGAATCACCCAACGTGATGTATGATTTCCTTCGAGTTCGTCCCGTTAAGACACTGACTCGAAACTACGGGGTTTAACCCCGGTAAATTAAGCACCCGGCCAGGTGCTTTTTTTGCGCCCGTAGATCACCCAACAAGATCCACGAACGACGATCAGCTTAACCGATCCCAACCCTTCATGCCACTGAACGGCGACCGCTTATCGAGCTGTCGTGATCGCGCCGCGCTTTTATCGACTGCCACGTCAAACTGTCCACAGGGCTTACCCACAGGCACCAGAGAGTCGAGCCGAAGGGCTCGACCCGTACCGATTAGAGAAGCACGTCAGGAGCACGTCGAAATAGACGCGGAAGCGCAAACATGCTCCAATGAGAGGCATAATCAGAGCACAGGAGCTATACGCATGAAGCGCAAAGCCTCGACCTTTGGCCTACGCCTCCCCCCGGAGCTGCTCGAGCAGGTGAACGAGCTGGCAGAGAAAACGAACCGAACCCGCACCGACGTGATCACCGACGCACTCCGCGCCTACATGGGCATACAGGAGCCGCAGGGGGAGAGCGGCAACCGTCTCGACCTGATGGTGGAGCTGCTGCAGGACATCTCGAATACGTTGAAGCACGGTGTGCCACAGAAAGCCGCCAGACGCGCCACAGCGCCGCGAGCCGAAAAGCAGTACGGAAGCACGCTCGATACACAGAACGAAGCACAGCGCCCGGCTGGCGCGGAAATTTCGGGGCATTACGACGAGGCCGAGGTGATGGCCACCATACGGCGCATGAGGGAGGAGCAGCGCGATCGGGGATTCCGCTACGACAACAAAGCTATCGCCCAGGCGCTGAACGAGGCAGGGCTCCTGCAGTCGAACGGTCGCCCATGGAACAACGACCGCATCAACACGGTGATCACCCGCCGGATGCCTGACCTGAAGTAACCGGTAGCGCGGCAGCCGCCGCCCAGGTCAAAACCCCGCGTACTCGAGGCAGTAGCCATAGCTGGCGAGGTAGAACGCCCGCCACCGGGCATCAGACGTCCGGTCTACGCACTCCAGCTGATCAGGGGGCGAACCCCTGGGGCGTCGCCTCATAGCAAAGGACTGATCGCAGCCGGCCCCGGAATTTTTAGTGCGATGTGCCCTGCGCAGTCTGTAGTATAGGGGTCAGTTTGGAGATCGGAAATTTTTGTACGTTAAGCGCATTATTTAACCAATCTTGGTTCATAAGGGGTTGATTTTGCGTCAGTGGCTATCGCTTTTAAGTTGTCGCTCTTGCAGTATCGCATTTAGGTTATCCGATTAAGGTCAAACCTCTGAAAATGCCGTATAGCGCGGGAGTACACCCTATTGCGATAGCGCGATCTGTTCAAAAAACAGGCTTAACGTACAAAAATTTCCGATCTCCAAACTGACCCCAAGAAGAACTCTAAGTTGCTCTCCATTCAAGATGTTAGCTAATATCAGCAATGCAGATTGATTCATTGTAAAGTGCCTCTCGAAAGCTGATTTTTGCAGTGGTCTAACTACTTAAAACCTCACGGTAATGACTCCAACTTACTGATAGTGTTTTATGTTCAGATAATGCCCGATGACCTTGTCATGCAGCTCCACCGATTTTGAGAACGACAGTGACTTCCGTCCCAGCCTTGCCAGATGTTGTCTCAGATTCAGATTATGTCGCTCAATGCGCTGAGTGTAACGCTTGCTGATAACGTGCAGCTTTCCCTTCAGGCGTGATTCATACAGCGGCCAGCCATCCGTCATCCATACCACGACCTCAAAGGCCGACAGCAGGCTCAGAAGACGCTCCAGTGTGGCCAGAGTGCGTTCACCGAAGACGTGCGCCACAACCGTCCTCCGTATCCTGTCATACGCGTAAAACAGCCAGCGCTGACGTGATTTAGCACCGACGTAGCCCCACTGTTCGTCCATTTCAGCGCAGACAATCACATCACTGCCCGGTTGTATGCGCGAGGTTACCGACTGCGGCCTGAGTTTTTTAAGTGACGTAAAACCGTGTTGAGGCCAACGCCCATAATGCGTGCACTGGCGCGACATCCGACGCCATTCATGGCCATATCAATGATTTTCTGGTGCGTACCGGGCTGAGAGGCGGTGTAAGTGAACTGTAGTTGCCATGTTTTACAGCAATGAGAGCAGAGATAGCGCTGATGTCCGGCAGTGCTTTTGCCGTTACGCACCACGCCTTCAGTAGCGGAGCAGGAAGGACATCTGATGGAAATGGAAGCCATGCAAGCACCTTAAAATCACCATCATACACTAAATCAGTAAGTTGGCAGCATTACCGAGAGCGGCTTTTTAATTAAATAATGATTTCCTATGATTTTTTTATTAAACTTACTTACTTACTTACTTACTTACTTATATCTATGTTATCAAATAATGAACATCATCAATAAAATTTCAAAAAACCATCAAAAAAACATATACATAGCTTTATGTATTATTAATCTAATTTTTATAATTAATACTTCCCATAGAATAATCGCTAGTAATATTTATTACTCCTTAACGCTTATCATACTTGGTGTTATTTTTTTCTATGGTTACATTTCAAAAATTAATTCAATTATTTCTTTATCAATATCAAGTTTTATTATTTCACTTCTATTTGTTGATTTAATGACATATCGAATGACCTCCTGGTATTTTCATCAGGTGCCAAATGAAATCATTAATATTATTCTTGATACTAACCCAGATGAGATTAATAGTAATTTTTTCTTTTCAACAAAAGAAATTATAGGGCTACTAATCATAGCATGTAACTTCTTATTTATTCTTATTGGAAAAAGAGACTCTAAATTTCAGTTAAGGCATTTTTATATTTTCATTATTCTGTTTGTTTCTTTGTTAATCGCCTTTAAGCCATTAGGATTAGCTTTGAAAGAAATTAATAAAGGTTTATCTGAACTTAAGAAAAACGCACAAATTATAAAAGATAAAAAAAACTTCAAATGGGATTCTAAATCTACAATAAATGATAAGCAAACAGTGGTTCTTTTTTTAGGCGAAACCAATAGAGGAGATTATTTACATTTTAATGGTTACCCTAAAAACACAACCCCAAATTTAGATAAAGAAAATTTAGTTTCTTTTAAAAATACAATATCTCAAGGAGCATATACTTTAGTTTCCACACCAATGATCCTTTCCAGAAAAGGTGTGTATGATAATGGTCTCTTTAATGAAACATCAATAATTAGTGCTTATAAAGAGGCTGGATACGAAACTTGGTATGTTTCTTATCTGAGTAAAAGTCACATAGGAGATAATGAAATAAATTTAATTGCAAATGAAGCTGATCATTATGTTGTATCTGATGTCAACGTGAATACATTAGAGAAAATATTAAATAATAAAAGCAAGAAAAAGCTCATAGTTTATAAAACTATCGGGAGTCATTATCTGTATCATACAAGGTATCCATCAAATTATGATGTTTTCAAACCATCTTTTAATGAAAAAACATATTCAACTCCATCTTTAAAAGATAAGGATAAATTAGAAAATAGCTATGCTAATTCAGAATTATTTTCTGTTGATAAACAGATAAGCGATTTCATTAATGTGTTAAAAAATACAGATGGACTTGCATATTTATCTTTTATTTCAGACCATGGAACTGCTATTTATGATGATGGTAAATCGTTGTATGGCGGTAATGCAAAAGGAAACTATAATATTGCTCATTTTTTTTGGTTTAATGATTTATACCATAAACAACATCCTGAGCTAATACAAAAACTTTCAATTAATAAAGATAAAAAAATAACATCCGAATGTTTTGTAGATACTAGTTTAGAGTTATCCTTTATTGAAAGTAAGATTAAAAAAGGTTGTTCACTACTAAACGATAAATTTATTGAAAAACAGCGATTGGTGAAAAATGGTAAAGTTTATGATTTCGACCAAGATTTATAAAATGATTTCCATATAATTGAACTAGCTAAAACTTAATCTGGCAGTTACTTGTTTTTATTAGGTGTCTGTCAGGTTAAATATGTTTACTAGGTTATACAAAATATAATTCATTTAACCCATGTATTTTCATCTCACTTTTCAAGCATCATGTTTTATATTTATTTAGAATTTGAGAGAATGTATTACGTTGCTTGTCAGATAGCCAACTAAACGAGCCATTAAGAACATATTTAGCTTTCATATCATTTAAGAATTTAGATAGCGTTATTTTGCTCATATAAGCGATTTCAAGAGTTTTGATTAGCTTATGATACGTTTCATTAGCTAAATTGACTTGTGGTCTTTGTGAGGCGTTTGAGGGGTGTTTGTGTTCACGTAGTGAGCGCAAACACCTGTTGAGCCGGTTTTGGCGAGGGAGTGAAACGCTCCTTGCAAGCCTCCGAGTATGGACGAAACGCGAAGCGTTTTGTATATACATCGGGTAGCCTTTTTATCTATTCTTTCTTTTGGTTTTTGGGGGCAGATTTTGAGTCGGGAAAATATGTTGAGGGTGCGTTTTTCAGACGAGGAATTTCAGCGGCTAAAAACACTCTCTGATAACGCTGGGTTATCGGCACTGTTGCAAAGTTAGCGATGAGGCAGCCTTTTGTCTTATTCAAAGGCCTTACATTTCAAAAACTCTGCTTACCAGGCGCATTTCGCCCAGGGGATCACCATAATAAAATGCTGAGGCCTGGCC
>Ga0183101_1001149_pt1 | contig 13685 bp, 13 predicted proteins | sample Biomet3_FD_127790 | JGI IMG/M metagenome (GOLD analysis project Ga0183101, IMG submission 127790) | Microbial communities from bioreactor (seeded with sewage sludge) at LBNL, California, USA - Biofuel metagenome 3 | ecosystem: Engineered > Bioreactor > Anaerobic > Unclassified ... | reverse complement strand
CCACCGTATAAACCAAAACTTTAATGTTGTGTGCGTGGCAAGCGGCAACAATTTTTTCATTCACGCGTTTAATGCTGATGTTTACGCTGAAAGCGTTTAGTTTTAAAGCTTCATTTATATCAAAAGCGCGCGTGAGGCGGCCTATCTTTATTTTTTTATCCAAAGCTCTCACGCGCTCAAGAGAAGGCATATCAAAAGAAGAAATTAAAAGTCTTTCTTTGTGCGCCTGAGGCAGCCCGTTAAGAAGTGCCATAAGCTTTTGTTCCATATTCGGGTAAAGGTTATTGTCGTTTTTGATTTCTATATTAAGTTTTATTTCCGCGCCCAGCAAAACAAGCACGTCTTTTATAAGCGGGACTTCGTATGTTTTCAGCTGTTCAAAAGTTAAATCTTTTATGTTTTTTCCGTCTTCGGTTTGGTAATCGTGGTACACTACAAGCTGTCCGTCTTTTGAGAGCTGCACGTCGGTTTCAAAATATTTTGCGCCCATATCCAGCGCGCCCTTAAAAGCTTTTATGGTGTTTTCTTTAAAATAACCGCTTGCGCCTCTGTGCGCTATTATAAGCATAATTATTCCCCGAAAAACATTTTTTTGAGTTTATCAAAAACTTCCTGCGGAACATCCATTCCGGGTGTATTGTCGCGCCCGCTTTTGTTGCCGTGGTGGTCCGAACCGCCAGACACCATAAGATTATATTTTTTTGCTATCAATTCAAGGTCTTGTTTCATTTCAAAAGAGTGTGAAGGATAATAAAGTTCCAATCCGTTTAAGCCTTCCGTTACCCATTGCGGGAAGTTCCATGCGTCCTTTATTATACCCGGGTGCGCTATGAAGGATTTCCCGCCTGCCGCTTTTATTGCGGCAAAGATATCGGCAGCCTTTTCGGCATCGTTGGGGACATAACCCGCTTTGCCGGGAACAAGATATTTTCTGAAACCTTCCTGCCTTGAAGGCACAACTTTATTGTTTTTTAAAGCGTCGGCAACGTGTGCGCGGGAAATCAGACCTTTGGTAAGTTTAAAAACGTCTTCAAATTGAATGTTTACGCCCGCTTCCTGCAGCTGTGAAACTATTTTCTTAATTCTTGTTATTCTTCTTTCTCTGTTGCGGGCCAGCAAATCCTGAAGCTGTTTATTGTTTACGTCTATATTGTAGCCGAGAATATGAAGATGGTCGTTTTCGTGCGCGCTGATTTCAACGCCGCGCACAAACAGAATCCCTGCTTTTTGGGCTTCTTTTTCGGCCTGTTCAAGGCCTGCGGTGGTATCGTGATCGGTAAGGGACATCATTTGCACTCCGCGCAAAAGGTAGGCATGGACAACTTCCGACGGCGTGGTGGTGCCGTCGGAAAATTTGGAATGCGCGTGCAAATCTATAACGGGCATTACGCTCTTTCTACGGCCGTAATCTGCGGGAGAGCCTCTTTAAGGTATCTTTCAATACCGTTTTTCAAGGTCATTGTTGCCATGGGGCAGCCTCCGCAGGCTCCCTGAAGTTTAACTTTGACTACGCCTGTTTTTTCGTCAAAAGATACAAATTCCACATCTCCGCCGTCCGCCTGTAAAGCGGGGCGTACTTTCTGTAAAAGGGCTATTATCTGCTTTTCCATTTTGACACCTCTTCCTTTTTTATTTATCATATCATTTATGGAAGTTACAAGGAAGGGAGATACGGGCGTTACATCGCTTTTAAACGGGGAAGAAGTTTCAAAATCTTCCGCTGTCATTTTCGCTCTTTCGTATCTTGACAGACTTAATGCGGAATTCGGGCTGGCAAAGCTTAATAATCCTTCTTTAAAGGAAGAGATTACAAAGCTTCAGAATATGCTTGAAAAGGCCATGTCCAGAGTGGGCGGCGGCAAGGAACCTCTGCCTTCGGATGATGTGAAATATCTTGACGCGCAAATTGCGGCGCGCGGCGTGCTTGGCGGTATAAAGGCTTTTGATGTCCCCGGGGCAAATATCGGCGAAGTTTCGCTCCATTTATGCCGCACTTCCTGCCGTATTGCAGAAGTCTGTGTTATAAAAGCAAAAAGCCCCGCAGACGTATACGGCTTTATCAACAGGCTGTCTTTATATTTGTTTGTGCTCGCGCACGGCCTGAAAGAAAAATAAACTTTTCTTGATAAAGCTGAAAAATATGATATACTTTTTTTACGGGTTCAATAATGCGGAACCTCAGAGGAGTACTATAATGAGAAATACATTCAAAATTTTAATAGCTTTATTTGCAGTATTCTTTACGGTTAACGCCAACGCGGTAGCCAAATACGCAAGCATCAACCTTAAAGAGGGGAACGTGAGAAAATGCGCCAATACCACTTGCGCAATCAAATTTAAAGTGTGGAAATACACCCCCGTTGAAATGCTTGGCGTCAGCCAGGACAGACAATGGGTTGAAGTAAAAGATTTTGAAGGTTTTAACGGCTGGGTTCATAAAGATTTGTTGGGCAAAACTCCCGCGCTTTCCGTAAAAACGGACGCAAACGTAAGAACAGCCCCCAACGCCAAAGCCAAAGTGGCCTGGGTTGTGGAAAAGGGCTATACCTTAAAGTTCCTTAAGAAACAGGGCACCTGGTATAAAGTTACCGATGACGCAGGCACTTCCGGCTGGATAAGTTCAAGCGTCGTCTGGGGATTTTTGAAGTACACCAAATAAATTTTTGGCTGTGCCTTAAGCATAAGGCTTGCCGCAAGATTTGTTTGGAATCTTAAAATAAGGTATAATAAACTATGAGAAAAATCGCAATCGCAACCACAATTATAGTTATTGTCATCGGCGTGTTTGCCATCAGCTCGGGAAAGACTTCCAAGAAGGGCTTTTCGCTGGCGGGTAAGGTTGAAGTTACCGACAGGCTTGTTAAATTAGCCCAGGCAGATAATATTTCCTGCGCAATCATCGTCAAGAATGAGGCAGATGTGCCAATAGCAATTAAGCGTGTGGTTAACCCCAAGTTTCCTCTTAATTTCAACATTGACAAGAACGACCTTTTAATGGATTCTTATAAAGGTAACATCAAACTTGAGGTGCAGATAAATTCTCACGGCGACCTGGGTGTATTACACCGCGGAGATATCTTCGGCGAGGCGGATAAAGTTTATACCTCAGGACAGAAGAATATTGTTCTTCTGGCCGATAAGATGATCGGAAGCCCGACTCTTGCGGGCAAAACAAGGGGCAACTTTTTCAGAACGGCTGCCCGCTGAAATTAAAGATTTGTTTATATAACCCTCGCCTGCGGCGGGGGTTTTTGTTTCTGGGGCGTAAATTTGCAGTAAACGGAGAAAATTATGTGGGACTACACAAAAAAACTTATGGAGTATTTTAAAAATCCCCGAAACGTCGGAGAAATTAAAGATGCCGACGGCACCGGCGAAGTGGGCAGCCTTGTCTGCGGAGACGCGTTAAGGCTTACCATAAAAGTTGATAAAGCAACCGATAAAATTCAAGACATCAAATTCCAGACTTTCGGCTGCGCCAGCGCTATAGCTTCATCTTCTATTCTTACAGAAATGGCAAAAGGCAAAACGCTTGAAGAGGCTTCTAAAATAACAAACGGAGACATCGCTGCGGAACTAGGCGGATTACCGGAAGAAAAAATGCACTGCTCTGTTATGGGTATGGAAGCGCTTGAAGCCGCAATCAAGAGCTACCGTAACGGCGGCAAGCCTATAGTTTTTGAACAAAACCCCAACGCTCATATAGTTTGCAAATGCTTTAACGTCAGCGAAGAAACAATTATAAAGGCAATTCACGCAAACAAACTGAGAACCGTTGACGACGTTACTCACTTTACAAAAGCAGGCGGCGCCTGCGGACAATGCAAAGGCAAGATACAGGAAATTCTGGACAGAGTTCTTGCCTGCGAAGTTCCCGCTTCCGCACCCAAACCTTTTGCTTCTTTAAATGTTGTTGAAAAGGTTAAAGCGGTTGAAAAAGTTTTGAACGAAGATATTAAACCCAAACTTAACCTTGATGGCGGCAGCGTTGAACTGGTTGACATAAACGGCAGCACGGTTACCCTTAAAATGTTGGGTATGTGCGGCGGCTGCGCCAGCGCGGGCTTTACGCTTAAGTCTTTTATTGAAAAAGTTTTAAAAGAAAAGGTTGATGCTTCAATAGAGGTAAAACAGGCATGAAAATCATTTATTTTGACAATAATGCCACCACCCGCACGCTTCCCGAGGTGCTTAAGGCGATGGAGCCGTACTTCACGGAAAGTTACGCCAACGCAAGCAGCATGCACAGCTTTGGCGGTGAAAATAAGAAAGCAATAGAAAACGCCAGAAGACAGGTTGCCGCGCTTATAGGGGCAAATCCTTCTGAGCTGATTTTTACTTCAGGCGGGACGGAAGGCGACAGCACTGCAATTTATTCGGCAACTAATTCTTATCCCCAGAAGAAACATATTATAACTTCCGCGGTTGAGCACGCCGCCGTTTTGGAAGTTTTCAAATTATTTGCTTCAAAGGGATATAAAGTTGATTTTATAGGCGTTGACCAATACGGACGCTTTGATATGGAAAGCTATAAAAAATTTATAGACGACCAAACCGCGCTTGTTTCCGTTATGTGGGCCAACAGCGAAACGGGGACTATTTTTCCTATAGCGGAAATTGCCAAGATTGCGCACGAACACGGTGCTTTGATGCACACCGATGCCGTACAGGCAGTAGGCAAGATAGAAGTTGACGTCAAAAAAGTTGACGTTGATATGCTTTCTTTTTCTGCTCACAAATTCCACGGGCCTAAGGGGATGGGCTGCCTGTATGTTAAACAGGGCACGCGCTTTCTGCCTTTTATGGTCGGCGGACATCAGGAACATCTGCGCCGCGCAGGGACGGAAAATGTCCCCGGTATTGTCGGACTGGGCAAAGCGGCGGAAATTGCAAAAGAAACTTTGCACCTTTATAAAGAAAAGGTTGCCCCTCTCAGAGATATGCTTGAGCAGGGTTTAACCTCCAAAATAAAAGATGCCAAGGTTAACGGCGACATTTCAAACAGACTGCCCAACACTTCAAATATCAGTTTCGGATATATTGAAGGTGAATCCATTTTAATGTTCTTGAACGAACACGGGGTTTGCGCCTCTTCGGGTTCTGCCTGTACTTCAGACTCTTTGGAGCCTTCGCACGTGCTCAGAGCCATGGGCGTGCCTTTCCAGTTCGCGCACGGTTCAATACGTTTTTCGCTCAATAAATACAATACGAAAGAAGAAGTTGAACTTGTTATTTCGGTTTTGCCCGAAATAGTTGAAAATTTAAGAGCTATTTCTCCGTTTCACGGCCCCAAAACATCGGTTTTTTAATAACCGCTTGTTGGGCGTAAACCTAAAATGCTTTAATAAATAAAGACGCGCAAAATTTGATGATTTATCCAGAGGTATTATGTTAACTTACGCAATAGAAAAATTGTTCGGAACTTCAAGCGAACGCCAACTGAAAAAAATGCAGCCTACGATAGAGAAGATCAATTCTTATTCCGAGCAATTCGCCGCTTTAAGCGACGAAGCCCTCAAAAATAAAACTGTTGAATTTAAACAAAGGCTTGCCAAAGGCGAAACTTTGGACGATATCCTGCCCGAGGCTTTTGCCACGGTAAGGGAAGCCTCAAAGCGCGTTATAGGTTTGAGACATTTTGACGTTCAGCTTCTGGGCGGCATGGTTTTAAATTACGGCAAAATTGCCGAGATGAGAACCGGCGAAGGTAAAACGCTTGTTGCAACTTTGCCTTCGTATCTTAATGCTTTGACGGGAAAGGGTGTGCATGTTGTTACGGTAAACGACTACCTGGCAAAACGTGACAGAAACTGGATGGGCCCTATACACGAATTCTTGGGTTTAAGCGTCGGTTTTATCAGCCACGATATGGAGAATGCCGAACGCCGCGAAATGTACCTTAAAGATATCACTTACGTAACCAATAACGAACTGGGTTTTGACTATTTGCGCGATAACATGGTTATACGCGCGCAGGACAGAGTTCAACGCAAGTTAAATTACTGTATAGTGGACGAAGTAGACTCCATCTTGATAGACGAGGCAAGAACCCCGCTTATTATTTCCGGTCCGTCCGAACAGAAAACAGATAAATATTATATAGTCAACCGTCTTGTTCCCTCTTTGAAAGTGCGCCTTATAACCGAAAGGGAAGAAGTCAACGCCAAATACGCTGGTGAAGATATTTCCGCAGGGTACGATGCCCTGATAGACGAAAAGAACCATACTGTTTCTTTGACGGACGCAGGTATTTCCAAAGCGGAAAAAATGTTGGGCGTAAGCAATATTTACGACGATGTTGAATCCGAATGGGTGCATCTGATAAACCAGGCTTTGCGCGCGCATCACCTTTACGAACGCGACGTGCACTATGTGGTAAAAGATGGCGAAGTCGTCATAGTGGACGAATTCACGGGCCGCCTTATGCCGGGCAGAAGATGGTCCGACGGCCTGCATCAGGCCATTGAAGCAAAAGAGCATATGCCGATTAAAGAAGAAAACCAAACTTTGGCAACAATTACTTTCCAGAACTTCTTTAAACTTTATTCAAAACTTTCCGGTATGACGGGCACGGCAATGACCGAAGCCAACGAATTCTGGACAATTTATAAATTGGACGTTGTTGAAATACCTTCCAACAAACCCTGCCTCAGAGTTGACTATCCCGATTTGGTTTACAGAACGGGGAAAGAAAAATTTGCCGCAGTTGTTGACGAAGTTGAAAAACTTTGGAGAAAGGGCCTTCCCGTATTGGTTGGCACGCGTTCAATAGAAAAATCAGAACAGCTTTCCACAATGCTCAGGACAAAGGGCATACCTCACAAAGTATTAAACGCCAAATATCACGAGATGGAAGCCCAAATCATCAGTCAGGCGGGCCGCAAAGGCGCCGTAACCATAGCCACCAACATGGCAGGCCGCGGAACGGATATTGTGCTGGGCGGCAATCCATGTGATCAGGCAGAACACGATTTTGTTGCGGAAAACGGCGGGCTTACCGTAATAGGAACAGAACGCCACGAAAGCAGACGTATTGATAACCAGCTTCGCGGACGCTGCGCAAGACAGGGAGATAAAGGCTCAAGCCGCTTCTTTGTAGCTTTGGACGACGAGCTGATGAGACTTTTCGGCAGCGAGCGCGTGGCAAGCATTATGACGCGTCTTGGTATGAAAGACGGCGAGGCCATAGAATCCCGCTTGATTTCAAAACAGATAGAAGGCGCGCAGAAACGTGTTGAAGGGCATAACTTTGATATCAGAAAGCACCTTTTGGATTATGATAAGGTTATGAACCAGCAGCGCACGGCGGTTTACGGGCTCAGAAACGCAATTTTGGACGGAGCCAACTGCGAAGAGCGCACGGATCAGATGCTTGAGGAAACGGCGGAAGAATTATTTTATAAATTTTATAATCCGCGCCACCCGCTTGAGTCTGATTTCTCAAGTCTGAATACTTATTTGAAACGTCTTTTTACGACAGATCTAACACTTTCCGCAGATACGGTCGCACAAAAGAAAGAGCATGAAATTTTGAAGGAAATTATCGCCGCGGTAAAAGACGCTTATTCAAAGAGAGCTAAATATTTTGAAGAGCAATCCATTAACTTTTCAGAGATTGAAAATATGCTTCTCTTGCAGCTTTTGGACCAGAGCTGGAAACAGCATCTTTACGAACTTGACCAACTGCAAAACAGCGTCGGTCTGCGCGCATACGGCCAGAAAGATCCTCTTATAGAATATCAGAAAGAATCTTTTACCCTTTATCAGAAGATGATGACAAAAGTAAGGGATTTGTTTGTTGAATATATATTCCGTTTGCAGCTGCCGCCCAAACGCAGCGTTCAACAGCCTGTGCAGGAGCAGCACCCTGAAGCGGAAAAAGAAACGGAGCAACCCGCGCACCATAAAATAGGACGCAATGATCCGTGTCCTTGCGGGAGCGGTAAAAAATATAAAAAATGCTGCGGAAAATAAGTCTTAAGGGAATTTTTAGCAAACTGACCCAACCGCCGACTTCCGCAGCCGCGGCGGATAATCTTTCGCCCGAAAAAAAGCCCGATTTTGACCCTTATGCGGATTCTTCCGCCCCGCGCGATGATTCTTCCGCTCTAAAAAAAGAGCAGAAGAAATTTGAAGAAGTCTGCACGGCCAAAGCTTTTGCCCCGCAGGAATCAGAAGGTAAAGATTTTAAAATTGACGAGTTTTACGTAAATAATCCCGACGCCGATAAAAACAAAAAAAAATCGCGTCGGGAAATGTTTTTTTCCGATATTGCAGAAGGCGTTTGTGTTGCTGTTTCTATATTTTTGGTGGCAGGCCTTTTTGGCGAAAGTTATGTTAAAGACTCCGTTCCCGCCTGCGCTTTTATAGCGTTTATACCTTTTGCAATTATCATTCTTAACGTAAAAAATGCTTTTCTGAATTGGCTTTACGGTCTTTCAATCGGTTTCCTTTCGTATCTTGTTATACTTTACTGGATATTTCCTACGGTCAATGAAGGCACGGGGGACGTTTTCCTGTCTTGGTCGGCTCTGCTTGCACTGTCTTTTGTTTTGTCTTTACAATTTGCATTTTTCAGTTTGAGCGCGCATTATCTTAAAAAGATAAACTGGCTGTTCCCTCTTTCGGCTGCTTGCGCCTGGGTTATGTGGGAGTTCCTTGCCGGCCTGATTGCTTATAAATTTATAGGCTTCCCGTGGTTTGTTTTAGGCTACACGCAATATGCAAACCAGCCTCTGATACAAATAAGTTCCGTTACGGGAGCGTACGGAGTAAGTTTTGCAATAGCGTTCTTCGGGCTGAGCCTTGGCTATATAGCGGGCAGGAAAAGCGGATTTTTAAGAATTTTATATATTGTTTTGCCTGTCGCATTATTTGCTTCTTTATATTATTACGGAGATTGCAAAATAGAGAATTACGAAAACCTTATGCACAGTTCTCATAAGCGCATTGCAACCGCAATTATGCAGCCGGATACACACCCGCTTATGCTTAAGGGGTATTACAATGAAGTAACCGCTTTACTAAATAATCAGGCTGCAGGGCTTAAAGGCAAACGTCTTGATTTGATTTTATGGCCGGAAAGTTCTTACCCCGGAAGTTTCAAAGAATCAGAATATCAGGCTTTTATAACTGAGCTTTCCAGGGAAACGGGCGCTGTGCAGATAACAGGGTCTGCTTATTCCACCCGCGCAGGCGATTATGTTGCCGCAGGCTTGTTTGACGGGCACGGGCTTAAGGATTTATACTTCAAAAACAAAATAGTCCCTTTTGGCGAATTTGTGCCGTTTAAAGGTATTCTGGGCGGGTTTTACAAAAAGCACAACGTAACTTCGCTTACCGGTGATTTTAAAGCAGGTAAGAACCCCGGGAAAGTTTTTGTTTTTCCGTTGACGGACGAGTTTGGCAGAGTTGAAAATTTATCTTTTGGTACGGAAATATGTTTTGAGTCAATTTTCTCTTCGGTTTTTCGCGCTCAGGCGGCAAACGGGGCCCAGTTTTTTGTTAATATTTCAAATGACGGTTGGTTTTTGGATACTTCAGCGCCTTATCAGCATTTGCGCGCAACGGTTTTCCGCGCGGTGGAAAATCACCGTCCTCTTCTGCGCGCCACGAATACGGGTGTTTCGGCGTGGATTGATGCTTTGGGCAAGATAAAAATGCAGACAGAGCTTGATACGCGCACAACGCAGATTGTTCATTTTGATTTCTATCCGCGTTGCCCCAAAACCTTTTATACTTTATATGGAGATATTTTTGCTTACATTTGTTGTATTATAACCCTTACGGTTTTAATTTTTTCGGCGGCATTTATATATAAAAAATATGATTGAACTTAAAGATATAGAAAACGAAATTGAAAACATATCGCTCAGGCTGGATAAAATCCATACTTTGCAGAATATTGACGAAAAGAAAACCGTGCTTAAAGAAAAAGAAAGCATAAGCGCGGACCCTTCTTTTTGGAATGATTCCAATAAAGCCAAGGCGGTTTCAAAAGAAATTGATTCTTTAAAAACGGATATAGAAACTTATGCTTCTTTCAGGCGCGGGCTTGAAGACGCAAAAACTCTTTTTGAACTTGCGCGCGACGCAGACGACTCCGCAGAACTGGAAAATGTTTCCTCTTCGCTTAAATCTTTGGACGCGCATCTGAAAGCAGTTGAGTTCAGAACAAAACTTTCAAACCCCAACGATAAACTTAACGCAATAGTCAGTATACACGCAGGTGCTGGCGGTACAGAATCCTGCGACTGGGCAGATATGCTGCTCAGAATGTATACGCGCTGGGCCCAAGAACATAAATTTAAAGTTACCGTAACCGACGTTTTGCCGGGTGAAGAAGCAGGCATCAGAAACGTAACCTTGTTTATAGAAGGTGCTTATGCTTACGGATTTTTGAAGTCAGAAAACGGCGTTCACCGCCTTGTGCGCATTTCACCGTTTGACGCCAACAGTCGCAGGCATACGTCTTTTGCTTCTCTTGATGTTCTGCCCGATATTGAAGACGATATCAATATAGAAATTTCAGAAAAAGATATAGAAGTTACCACTTGCCGCAGCGGCGGGGCGGGCGGGCAAAACGTAAATAAAGTTGAAACCGCCGTCAGAATTACGCATAAGCCCACGGGCATAGTGGTGGCGTGTCAGGTTGAGCGTTCGCAGCTGCAAAACAGAATGCGCGCCATGAAAATGCTGAAGGCAAAACTTTACGAAATGGAGCTGGATAAAAAACGTTCCGAAATGGAACGCCATTACAGCGAAAAGGGCGATATCGCCTGGGGACATCAGATTCGCTCTTACGTGTTTATGCCTTATCAACTTGTAAAAGATTTGAGAACGGGTTATGAAACCGCCAACATACAAGCTGTGATGGACGGGGATTTGGACGCCTTTATGCAGGCGTATCTTGAATTTAAAGCCGGCAAATAATGCAGGGATTATACATACACATTCCTTTTTGCGTATCAAAATGCGCATATTGTGATTTCGTTTCTTTCGCGGGCAAAACAGATTGCATAGACGCGTATCTTGATTGTTTGCTCCGAGAGGCGGAACTGTATAAAAATGTCCCCAAAATTCAAACTTTATACGTCGGCGGCGGGACGCCAAGTCTTCTTTCTCCCGCTCAGGCTGAAAAGCTTTTTAGGGGTATTTCTCTTGCTTTCGGTGATACCAGAATGCTTAAGGACGTTTCTTTTGAATGTAACCCGGAAAGCATAACCGAAGAAAAAATGAAATATTTAAAAATCTTCGGCGTAACGCGCCTTAGTATAGGTATGCAGACGACTTGTGACAAACACTTAAAACTTATCGGACGCGCGCACAACCGCAAACAATTTTTTAAAGCTTACGAAATCGCCGCCAAATATTTTGACAATATAAATATAGATATAATTGCGGCTTTGCCCAAGCAAAGCCTTGAAGATTTTAAAACTTCCCTGCGCGAAACCGCCGCTTTAAACCCTAAGCATATTTCTGTTTACGGTTTGCAGGTGGAAGAGGGAACACCTCTTTTTGAACGCGGTTTCAGGGCGGACGAAAATTTGTGCCGCAAAATGCTTGAGTTTACTTGCGAGCATCTTTGCGCCGCCTGCGGCTATGAGCAGTATGAAATTTCAAATTATTGCAAACCTGGCGCTGAATGCCAACACAATATAAATTATTGGGAAGAAGGTCCTTACGTCGGGTTGGGCGTTTCCGCCGCTTCGTATATTAACGGCGTAAGAATGCAAAACACAAACGATATGGACGAATATATGCGTTTGGTTTCCGCCAAACAGCCTGCGGTTAATTTTAAAGAAGAGCTTACGGGCAAAGCAAAAACAGGCGAAGAAATTTTGCTTGCTCTTCGTATGATGAAAGGCGTTGAGCCTACGCCCAAAATGAAGCAATTTTTTGAAGATGATTTTTTAGCCCTTATAGACCAGGGACTGCTTGAATCTTCCGGTGTTGCCTTGCATTTAACCAATGAAGGCAAATATATGGCAAATGAAGTTTTCAGACATTTTGTGGAGCCTTTTTAATATGCACATAAAGTCAATCAAAACCGATATCTTTGAACCCGGACAGGATTTGCCCGCATTTATAAAACGGCATTTGCCGTCAGTAAAAGAGAACAGTATAATAGCGGTTTCTTCAAAAGTTGCAGGCCTGTGGGAAGGCCGCACAGCGAAACTTGAAGACAAAGAAAAACTGATAAAAAAAGAAAGTTCCTTCGCTTTAAAAACTTCTTTGTGTTGGTTTACCGTAAAAGACGGCATGGTTATGACCAACGCGGGCATTGACGAATCGAACATAAAAGGACAGTTGGCTCTGCTTCCCAAAAACCCTTATAAAACCGCGGCGAAATTGCGCGCGGCTTTGTGCCGCGCTTACGGTGTAAAACATTTGGGCGTTATTTTAACCGACAGTATGATATTGCCTTTCAGGGCCGGGATTATTGCCGCGGCGGTTGCTTACGGCGGCTTTCACGGTGTTAAAGATTACAGAGGCAAAAAAGATATTTTCGGCAGAAAATTAACACTTACTTTGGTTGATATTGCAGACACGCTTGCGGCTTCTGCGGGGCTTGTTATGGGCGAGGGAAACGAACAATCCCCCGTTGCTTTGATAGAAGACGCGCCTGTTAAATTCACTTCAAAAACTCTTCCGCGCGAAATCAAATATCCCTTTAAGGACGATTTATATTATCCGTTCTTTAAGAAATATTTAAAGCGTTAAATCTTAAATTTTTATCTGGTATTTTAAAGCGGTTTCTATACAGTCAAGCGCAAAAGAATCCGTCATACCCGCAATGTAATCCGTAACTATTTGCTGGGGATAGGTCATATCTTTTTTATAAACGCGCTTCATCGCCGTTATATAACGCCCGAAGTTCTTTGCCGTTTCCAAAGAATCTTTCTGGTATCCGTTGCCAAATTGATATTTTTCAAATAAATCGGAATAATAATCAAACAATTCCCCGATGGCTTTTTGCAGCACTTCGCGCTGCTGCGAAATTGCGGCGTTCCTGTAGATATATTTATAATTAAAATCTTTTAGTACCGTTATAAGCGCAAATTTCTCTTCGGAAAATCCTATGCAGTCTTTGTCTTTTGAATTTTCCGTAAGGTCCAAAACCAGAGTATTTATTATTTCCCCGTTGCTCTTGCCCAGTTCTTTTTGCACTTCGGCGGGCACCTGGTTCAGTGTGATAAGTTTTTCTCTCACGGCGTCTTCTATATCGCGGCCCAGATAAGCAATTTTGTCTGCAAGGCGGACTATGCAGCCTTCGTAAGTTGTTGGCAAATGTTTTCTGTCTTTTATGGCTTCTAAATCGTTAGGCTCGGCGGCTGGTTTTAGTGCATTATTGTTGAAATCTTCCCCGCAATGGCAAATTATTCCGTCTTTAACTGCGTAAGTCAGGTTTAAGCCTTCTCCGTAATTTACCAAATGCTCTACAACGCGGTATCCGTTAAGCTCGTGCATAAAAGGCGCGGGAGTAATTTTCTTGGCCAAAGCGGCTTCGCCTTCGTGTCCGAAGGGCGCGTGGCCCAAATCGTGCGCCAGGCCTATGGCAAAAGCAAGTTCTTCATCCAACTGCCAATTTCCGTTGAGTTTTAGCCCTTTGCAGATGCTTACGGCAATCGTCGCCACGTGCAGCACGTGTTCTATGCGCGTGCAAATGTGGTCATTATCCGGCG
>Ga0183101_1002332_pt1 | contig 13691 bp, 21 predicted proteins | sample Biomet3_FD_127790 | JGI IMG/M metagenome (GOLD analysis project Ga0183101, IMG submission 127790) | Microbial communities from bioreactor (seeded with sewage sludge) at LBNL, California, USA - Biofuel metagenome 3 | ecosystem: Engineered > Bioreactor > Anaerobic > Unclassified ... | reverse complement strand
AGAAATTCATAGTTAGTAAATTATAGAAACAGGTAGAACTCGTTAAATATTGATTTAAATTTATCATTAACTATATAATATATTTATAATACATTAGAACATATAGCATATATAAACCATTATAATATCTGCTTTTTATGCTTATTATATATAAGATATGTCTAAGGTTAGACGCTAAAACTATAAGGAGTGAAGTAAATGAAGATTTCATTTGAACAAGCTGAAAATCTACTTAGACGAAGAATGAGAACTAATCAAATTATATTTGGAGTTGCGATAGCGATGGGTGTTGGTGCATTTGTATACTACTACACACGCAATCAATCATTGCTCTATATAGGATTAGCTTTCTACTTTGTTTGTTTAGGTGCATTAAACCTACCTAATATCAATAAATGTAAGAGTGATATTAACGATTATAAGAAAGATAATTTAGTCGAAGTTACAGGAAAGGTTTTAGATTTATTTCCTGAAAGAGAAAACGAAAAAAGCAGTAAGAATTGGTACATGTTTCTTCAAACAGGCGAAAGCGGTGAATATGTAGAATTTACATGTCCTGAGAAGCCAGAAGATATTGGAATTGAAAAAAGTGTAAAAGTAAGATATACAAAACTTACTCATTTGCCAATAGAAATTCATCCAATAGAAGGTGAAGTTATAAAAACTGATGAAGCTATAGAAACTGTAGAAGCTGTAGAGCCTATAAAAGCTGATGATGTTGTTAAAGCTGACGAGGCTATTGAGGTCGAAGAAACTGTAAAAACTGATGAAATAATATCAGAAGAAAAAGCAGACTAACAATTAGACGATAAAATAGGGTGTGGTTAAATATCACACCCTATTTTTTTATTCTCAAAAATGTTATATTTTCGTATTTTACAACTTCAATCTGCTCTTCTTTTAACAATTCATTAACTAAATATTTTACTGCGGTCTTTGTTAGCCCAAGTTTAATAGCAAAATCTTGTCTTATGTATTCAGTGTATCCATTTGCTTTTCCTAAAGCTCTATTAGCTTGCAATAAAGCCTCTCCCATAGTAGATGAACCTTCTGTCATTTCTCTTTTTATCATTTCGCACGTAAGGTCTACTGCTTCAATCACTTCATTAGTCGATTTATGCTTCTCATTATTATTTATAAAATCAAGTATCAGTTCTTTCATCTTTTATCCACTCTCCTTTTCCTATCCTTTTATTATATAGAGCTAAGGCTAATATAATATATAAATTTGTTTCAATACTATACAAGGTAATCATTTAGAGATTTTATTTTTTAAGGAGGATTTTTATTATGGAAGTTTTAAAGGACAAGGATTGGGCAGTGGTCAACATTCAGGAAAGAGGTAATGCAAATGAAATTGTTAATGCACTAAAGTTATCTATTGAATTGAAGTCAGAGTACAATAGCAAAGATATTCTTTTGACATTCTCAAAACCTTCAAGGATTTATTCAAGAAAGAAATATAGAGAAGTAACTAAACAGAAACTTAGCATATTTATTGGCGACAAGACTGGTAAGCTATGTTATTCAACTACTGGTACAACTGGTTATCTGGTTGAAAACTCTAATATTGAATTTCAAAACATAATTTCTATAGAAGTGGTTAATAGGTTCTCAAAGGAACACGAAGAAGACGAGAGTTCAAAACTTAAAAGTGCTATTAAAAGAGCCTTAAAAATACGTTTTAATAGTGACACCTGGTCAAATTTAAATGAGAACGACAACTTTGGTTGTTCAAATGGTAGTTTCTATGACATAAGAAAGGTCTTTGACCAATATGACTTAGAATATATCAGAAGAAGTTTTGAGGAAAAAAAGCCTTTTAGGGTTTCAAAAGAAGGAAAGAAACGAGATTTCTCTGCAAGTGCAGAAGTACGTGAAGATGGTATCTACAGAGCATGGTTTAGCAGTGAATATAGTGGTTGCGGTAATGGTTCTTATTACTTATTACTTAATCCAACTACTGCTTTCCATTGTGAAGATGACTAATACAAAAGGCAAAAGAAAAGAACTACGCTTGTAGTTCTTTTCTTTAGTAGCCACTATTATTATAATGTTATCTTTTAATCATTATATAATGTTTATTTATTAATCCTCACTAACCTGTGTCATATCAATAAAACCATTTTCCAGAAGAAGCTCACAGAACTCTTCGGGAGTAAGTTTATCACAGTCATATGAACTCATTAAATTGACTACATCATACACTTTTGATAAAACACTTATGTCACATCCTAATACTGATAGCTTAGTTATACAGCCTTCTCCACGTTTTATCCATTCTATAGAAACATCTCCTATGGAACTTCCTTCAACGTCATACAGACCAAATGTAACTACGTCCATTATGTTATCATTACTTTCCTCATATCTTTGTTCTAATAGTTCATCTGCGTCCCAACATCTTGATAGTTGAGAAAACCCTTTGATAATTTCATGGTTAATTAATTTATCTTCACATATTTTTTTCATACACTTATTCCTCCTCTTAATTTACATAATAGATATTATGAACCTTTATTACTGTGGAAAACGATACATTCCGTAGTTAGGAAATTGATATATCTTTGTCTTTCCTTGATTACCTTTTAATCCAAATCGTCTATAGAATTTTTTAAGTCTTGCTATACTTGTTGCTCCTAAAGACGTTGAGGGTGAAAGCATTAGTACGCTATTAGTTTCATCAGCAAACTGACAAACCATTTCTAAAATATCTGTACCTATGCCTTGCTTTCTTTTATCAGTTGGAACTACGATCTTATCAAGAACTATAATTGGATACTCCTTTTCACAATAAGTAGCACATCCGTAAGTTATTCTAACTTCTACATTTGGATACTTTTCGCATATACTGTTCATGCACATAAAAACACTCCTTCAAAAATAAATAATTTCTTATACCTGTTTTAATAAATAGTTTTTTATATTATATACAGCAGGTAAACAAAAAAACGCCATGTCGTCATAGCGTCCTTATAATATAAAGGAGTACCTATTATTTATCATACACATAATCAATTAAACGAGCCACAGAGCCTTTAAACCAATAGAAGACACCTGATATTCCATAATGTATAAAAACACCCTTACTGAGCTTCTTAGCTTCATCCACGGTAAAATTAAGTTTCTCCTCCACAAGCCACTTTGTTGCCCATATAGAGTTTTCTTCATTCCAAAACCCAACAGGAGTGGTTGCTCTTAGTTCCCAAGGTTTATAATTTCTTTCTGGATAAACAGAATTTACAAGTTCGTATGGAGTAAATTTTTCTACAAGAGTATAAAGACCATTCTGTTTAAATGTTACCCCTGATAGCTTTGCTCTTATATCATGGTCTTTCCATTTAAGTCTTTTTTCTATCAACCATTTAGTAGCGATAATTCCATTCTCTAAATTCCAGTATCCAATTGGACACATCTTTAATTCCCATGGATTATATCTCCCAGGAAAAGCGGAATTAAGTGCAAGATATGGACTTGTATTAAAACATCTCTGTATCATACCATACAGTCCATTATCTACAAAAACCTGCTTATCATATTTCTCTATAACATCTTCCTTCTTCCACTTTAATTTAGTCATTATTAGCCACTTGGTTGCCTTAATGCCTTTATCAACATCCCAAAAGTCATTGGCAACATGTTCACCAATTTCCCATGGCTGAAATTCCTTCGGGTATATAGCTTCTACCCATTCATACAATGAACTGTGATATATTATTTTAAACATTCCAAGAAGGTAATTATCTGAGAAGATTTGCTGATTTAAATTATTCCTAATATCGTCTTTACTCCAATGCAATATATCGTTTATAAGCCACATAGAAGCCTCATATCCATGCTTCCTTCCGTCTTTCCCACGCCAGTAGTCATTTGGTGCATTAACGAAATGCCAAGGCTTAAAATCCTTCTCAGGGTAAGCAAGCATTACCACCTCGGAAGGAGACGTATGGTATAGTGCATTTAACATTCCGCCAAGTTTGTTATCTCTAAATGTTTCTTTCCTTACCTTCTTAGGTATATCATCAACTTCCCATTTAAGTATATCCTCAAACAAATAACGTATAATCGAAAGACAATATACCTTAGCCTCCTCACAATCAAAAAAGTATCTTGGAAAAGACCTAAGCCCTCCACTTCTAACTACTTCATAAACTTCTATTTCTGTTAAACCAGTTAAATCATATAATTTGGTTTTTCTTTTCCACATAATGATATACTCCCCAATATGGTTCTTGTATTTACACTGACCAGTTTATTAATCTTTATAAATTATCTAAGTTTACCCAGATAACAGCTCCCTGTGGATGTACATAAGGTATAGGTTTCTCGAATTTTACAGGGTTTGTTAACACCCAAGCATGAACTTTCTTATATGGAAGAGCCTTTCCCTCTGTATCTGTTATACGGTGTTTTTCAAAAGCCTGATGATATTGTTCACTTGTCAACAATATACTGTCTACAATTTCAACTGTACCATAAATCATACCAGTACCGCTTTTTATAAGTGCTATTTTGCCTCTTATTTTAGAATTAGAACCTCTTATTTCCCACGTTTTAAGTCCTTCAAGTATTAATTCTATCCAAGGGTCTTTTATTATTAATCCCTTCATCATTAGTATCTCCTCCTTAGTTAAAAATAGCAACCTTAACTTAATGTCAAAGTTGCTATAAGTTACTTATTCTTCATCAGTTTTTTTCTTTCTCTTTTTCTCTATAAATCCAAACTGTTTAGTGATTACTTCGCCTAATGTTTTACATTCAACTATAGCGAGATTACCAAATGTCATTCCTGGTTTTATCCATCCCGCAGGAATATAAACTTTCTTAAATCCTAATCGGCTTAATTCTTTCAACCTTTGGTCTAATGCAGGTACTTTTTTAAGCTCCCCTGTAAGTCCTAATTCACCAATGAATACTGTGTCAGAAGGTATTCCCTTGTCGTATACTGATGATACAATAGTCATAATAACTGCAAGGTTAACAGAAGTTTCAGTTAGCTTAATTCCACCAGTTGTTTGAATGGTTACATTCTTATCGAAGAGATTTATACCTCCACGTTGTTCAAGTATAGAAATTAGAGTATTTAACTGCTCTTTCCTCGTAAAACACATTGCTGTTCTACTTGGGAACGGAGCATATGACGTTGAAACTAAGCTTTCTATCTCTACAACTATAGGTCTTGTACCATCTTTAACAACAGCTAAAGCACAACCCGCTATTACTTCGTCTCTCTTAGTCATAAAGTATTCAGATGGGTTTGTAATTTCAATCATTCCATCTGATTGCATTGCATAAAGTCCAGTTTCTATTTCACCAAATCTATTTTTCTTACCATAAAGAGTTCTTAATTCTTCTCCGCTCTCACCTTCAAGATATAATACGGTATCCACAAGATGTTCCAAAGTACGTGGACCCGACATTTCATCATCCTTTGTCATCTGACAAACTATCAGCGAAGCTCTTGGTCTACCACTATCTTTACACTTATCCTTTAATGCAGTTGCACACTCAACTACCTGTGTAGGAGTACCTGCTCTTGAACCAGGATAGTTAGCCAAAGTAGTTGTTTGAATACTATCTATGATAACTAAGTCTGCGTCAACATCTTCTATGTGCTGTAATATAGCGTCCATACTTGTATCTGACACAACCCATAAGTTCTCAGATATTTCTTTAACTGTTCTATCAGCTCTGTTCTTGATCTGACTATCACTTTCTTCACCAGAAGCATATAAAACCTTATAACCTTTTTCAGCTAAGGTGTTACATAGTTGAAGTATTAGAGTTGACTTACCCATCCCTGGTGGAGCAGATATTATTGTAACACTGTCCTTAACTATTCCTCCGCCCATAACTCTATCAAACTCACCATTGCCTGTAACTATTCTATCACTACTCGATTGCTCAACTTGCTTTAATTTTGTCGGCTTAGACTTAGTTACAATAGAACCTCCACCTACTTTTGAGGCACTTGGGGTAATTACTTTTTCCTCATAAGTGTTCCATTCACCACAATTAAAGCACTTTCCCGCCATCTTTGGTGTCTCATGTCCACATTTATTACATACATATACCGTTTTAACTTTCGCCAAAAACACCATCTCCTTTAAAACTATCTTTTGTATCTGGTTGACAATTATATAAACGCCTATTTATTATCAACTATTTTAATATAGTCCACTTCTTTATATAGACGGTCATTAAGCGAGCCTACAGTTTCACCAGTTTTCTTATTCAGAAAATACTTATTACAGCCTACAGAAACTACAGTCCACACTTCTTTTGTTTGTTTATTTTGAATGACAGCTCCCATTTTATAATCTACTGCTTCCATAGGTGTTCTCACTCCTAACATTTTAATCGAATTGTTATATAAAAATAATACCATACTACGGGTGGTTTGTAAATTATATTAGACTATATATAATTAATTATAATACAATTTTTTTCGTAAATTGTAAATTTTTATTTACGAATTATATAAATATCCATACTGTATATCAATAATTGTGATAGTGACAAGTGTATAAATATATAATATAAAAACATTTAACTATAAAACAGGTAATTTTATAATTTAAATTTTAAAAAAGGATTGGTGATTTATTATGGAAAAATTCGATGTTTATATTGACGCAGTTGGCAGGTCTACAAATGCAAAGGTTGACGTTGGCGTAATCTTTGTTAAAAATGATGTGACTTGGTACAGATTTACAAGAAAAGTTGTAGATAAGTGGAAATTAAAAAAAAGAGCAGGTTATATGAAAGCTATTATGATTGCTGTAGATTTTGCAAATAAGCATGATTTATTTATAACCGTAAAGTTAAATCATGGAAATGTTCTACCTTCTAATATAGAAAGCTTGATGAAATTATCTAAAATTTCTACCAAACTATTTAGAACTTACAACAATGAATTATGTTTAGAATATCTTGAAACTTTAAGAAGATGTTCGGCAAATTATGAATTGATACTTATTAAAAGTGAAAATCCATATCAAGAGTATCTTCGTAAAATAACTACAAATAAATTAAACAGAGCCATTTAAATACTTTTAAATCACAGAGGGCAGTATATTGACTATACTGTTCCTTTTTATTTATATACTCTTTTAATTATTATAGAATTGTCAGAATATTCACAACTACTCTCGAATCATAATCCTATATACCGAGAAAATAATCAGGTCTTTTTTGAAGTACAATATAAAAAGATTTTATATAACAGGTAATGCAGATGTATTTTTATTTTAGAGGAGATGTTTTATTATGAAAAGTATTTTTAATTTAGAAAAAGTGGATAGTTTAATAAATGCCTATGATGGTAACTGGTCTGTTGTTTTCCCATATATCAAGGATAAATTTATAAATGAACTTGTAAATAATCCAATGTCAGGATTACATGATGGAGAAGAAGGCTTATTTATGGAATTTGCGTTCTTTGAAAATGATTATTTAAGAATTAAGAAGGATTTATTGTTGAATAATATTGACTGCCCGATTGTAGATATTGGCTGTCAACTTGGATTACAGTCCGAACTATTCTTAGATATGGAGTATATAGGAGTTGAACATTCAAGCCCCGTTTTACTAAACGAAACAATTTCAAATGTAAGCTATGTAAAGGAGCTGTTCCCTTGCAAAGAATTAGACATTAGCGATAAAGTTGTAATATCCAATATGTCTTTAGGGTTCTTTAATAGTTTTCTTGATAAGGATTGTCATGGTCGTAAGGATACATTAGATAATACTGACTTAATGTTGATAGAGGAACTATCTAAGGCAAACTTGTTGTACTGTAACAGTCGCCCTATTTTTATAGAGGAGTTAAAGAAGAGATTTAATAATGTTGAACCTATAATTGATGAAAAGTTCAATCGCAGGAGCAATGTAAGTACAGGAGTGTTTAAGTTTTATAACTAATTAAAAGACCAAGGATATTTCTATCCAAGGTCTTTTTTAATGTCTAATATCAATCTATTACCCATTTAACAGTATCTTCTATTTGCCAATCGTCTTCTATATAACTATTTCTAATGAATTCATTAATTCCTGACAACCATTCTTCCATATCTTCTGGTGTTAGAAACGTAATATTTGCGGTTCTTGGCTTAATTTTCTTACCACTGTTCATGGCAGTTTCATAATCTACATACTTCCATATTGGATTAGCTCTAAGAATATAATTTTCAAGGATAAGTTCTGTTCTACCTGCTAATTCATAGTCTGGACTTGCAAGTATAGCCTTAGCCTCTTCTGGTGAAAGTAATAGAACTTTACCCTCTTCATTATCTCCTTGCATATCTGTAGAAGCACCTGAGCATATTCCATATACAAGAGCAACTGTTTCATCTGTAAGCCCAACAGCAGAGTACCTTGGTCTTAAACCTTTAGTTTTATCTACCCAAATAATCTCCATGTTTGTTTCTTCTTTAAACTCTCTTATACCTGTTTCTGCATAAGTTTCGTCACCGTCTACAATGCCCCCAGGTAAAGTAATAAGATGACGATTTACACCTACTCTATATTCATGTAAAACTACAAGCCTTCCAGTCTCTTCATGTGTAGCACAGACCGCAACTCCATCAGCTCTCATTTTACTTTTATCCATAAGTATTTCTTCAAAATCATCTTTGTTCTTACGAGAGAATATATTCCAAACTCTTTGAACGCCAGATTTAGTTAAATACTTAATATTATAGATGTTTAATCTACCTTCTTTACCTTTCTCTTCAACTTTAAAAATTGTTATTTTCTTATCGAATACTGTTCTGTTTAATGGCTTGAACTTCAATCTTGCTTCTTCTATAGTTATCCAACCATCAAAACCATCTTTATCATTGTAGAAAATATCTCTACAGTTTCCAAGAGGATAGAATTGTTCAATATATATAGCATGTCCCTTATACTCGAACATATCATATTTTTTAAACCCTTCATATTCATCTATAGCTTCTATACAATGATTACAATGACATTTTGAAAATCCATTTTCTGAAACATGTTTCTCAATTTCATCAAATTGAACAACATATTCATCATATTGCTCTTTAATTTTATCACCTAAAGCTTTCTTTGTTGACACAGACAATAAACATAACCATTCTTCATAATTCAATTTTTTCATATTAAACACAACCTTTCAAAATAAATATTTACATATACCTTTTTTACTAAAATTACTTATAATATTATATCTGTAAATAAGGATAACAATAACATTTTTAAAATTTCCATAAAGGTATTGCATAAACCATAAATTATAGGGTATAATTCAACTATTCCATATCGTTGATATTTAACCTATAAAAATAAGTTTATTATAAGGAGTGTTTTAAATTATGCCTACATTAGAACAAAAGGTATCAGAATTAAGGGAAAAATCCAATAAGTCTTTAATGAGTTTAGCTAAAGATATTGACGCTAACTATGAAACTTTAAAGTCACAATTAAGGTCTGGTAATCTTAATGCAACTTGGCTCTTAAAAATATCTTACATACTTAATTTTAGTATAGACGACTTAAAAGATGAAGTATTAAATGAATGGAAGGACGACTTTGACTATATCTCAGAAAATCCATTCCTTAAAGATAAGAAGCCTAATATGAAACCAGAAGCCTTTAGTAAGATACTTGGCGTGTACAGAAATCATGGAGAAAAGTATGCTAATGATCTATGTAAGGTTGAAGATGGTATTATTGATATATACTATGAGATTGAGCAAGGCGAAGAAGAGTTTAGCTATCCAATAGGAGGATTAGGCTCTCATGGTTCATCAGGATACTACCTTGTATTAGCTGACCAATACTTAAAAGATATTCCTGATACCATTGAAGAAAAAGAATATTTTAAAAATGAATATGACCAAGCGTACAAATTGTTATATAAAAAATATGGAGAGGTTGTAAATAACGCTATTGTAATTAACAGAAATTTATATCTTAGAAGTGCAATCTACTTCAAAATTGAAGGTAAGTTTTGGGAGGCTTTACTCTCTGTGGCCAAGGAAGGAAAATATCATAATGATGGAGAGTTGTTAAAAGATATTATTGTAAAATTATTGTATATCGAGCAAGAAGTATCAAAACAACCAATAGACGAAAATAATATTGTTAATGTAATTAACGATTATGCTAAAATTATAGAGTTTTTAAATACTTTTGAAGTAAAAAAAGGTGCTATAATGAAAGCCTTTGACCTCATAAATGAAGATTTTAAAAGAATACAAAATGATTACAGCGATTATTTTAAAGATAAGATTATCAGTCTATGAGAAGATACAAATAATAAAGAACGTTTATATTAAATAAAGGCTATGTTAAAGAATAGTGTTGATTTTCAAATGTTTAAAATATAGAGTAAAAGAGATTAATTTATAGGGGGATGAAAATATGACTTTTATGACTTTAAAAAGTAAAGATAATATTGATGAAGAGATATTGAAAAATGAACAAATGATATTATGGCATAACAAAAATGCTGAAAAGTTAAGGGCAAGAGCAAATCAAATTTATGATGGATTAGAAGAGATACATCAAGATTATGAGGACAATAAAAAGAAATGATGTGATATTAAATTGGGGATTACGAAAGGTCAATTATTATATTAACTGAAATATGTTAAATTAGTTCATAATACAAATAAAGGATACCCTCCAAGGTATCTTTTCCTTTTAGCCAAGTTTCTAAACATAGCCTAAATAAAAAAAGCTATGCCTAACATGACTGTTGAGCGTAGCTTTTTTTATTTTTCTGATATTATAACACTTCCACAATACTATTTGTATATATTCTAAATCCATTTACACCAAAATTAACAGGAAAATCTTTAGGCTGATTAACCATTTTTACTAAAACGGTATTCTTTTCAACGGTACTAAAATCATCATTTGGTATTACTACTTTTGCAGTATACTCCAATGGTGGATTATAGTTTATTCCTGCTAATCTTTTCATTTCCGCCTTTATAGTATCTCCGACTTTTAAATCTACATTATTTACCTTCTGAATTGCCATTTTTAAATCCCCCTTAAATTTATATTACGAACCTTTAAAATTGAATTTTAATAAAATACCTTTTGAATTTAATTTTTATATTATATTCAATTTTCTCAGTTAAAATTAGACTATTATTGGGCAGAGACTTGTTCTAAAAAAGCATTATAAAAAGCAGGGGGTTTCTCCCCTGCTTTAAACTATATCAGTTCTAATCCAATTGAATTCCTTCATTCCTTTTTGCAGGTAGTTTTCACAAACAACTAATGCCATTGCAATGCTAAGAGGCACTATTATATATATAAAAAATGGCTTGTCTGAGAAAGAACTATACAGCAATAGAAATGATGGTAGTGTTAGCAACGTGGATGGTATCCACAATAGAGAGTTAGCAGTGGACTTCATATACTTCCACAATAAATATTGAAGTAGAACCTTTATCATTGTTCCAACAATAACGCTGTAAATTATATATTCATACGGAAGTGCTACTCTCCATCCGTCATTCCAGACATAGCCCATGCTTCCGTGAAGTTCATTACTATTTAAAATATTGCCTAAAGCTGAATTACTCATATTTTCCTCCATATCTCCATATAAATCAGGCTATTTCTCAACATACTCAAATACATCACAAATATCCATGTCGTCTGGAAATGTCCAGTTGCCCTGAGTAATTACCCACTTTGAGCCATTAGCATACCTTCCTGTATCCTCTACGCCTACAACAGCTCCAATCTGGTCTTTATACTTATCTATGGTTGGCTCAATCACCAAGTAGTCGCCTATATCTAATTTATATATATCTCTATCTGTGAGTTTTTGACCCTTCATTATATCCATACCTGCTTTCTTCAATTAACGTAATCTTTGACACATCTGACATTCAACAATTATTGAACCATCTGATAAGTAAGTATCTTCTCCCGTTGCCCAATACATATATCCTATTTCATCTTTTACAGACTGAACTTTCTTAAATAAGTCCAAATTCCATCTATGTCTGAATGTTAAACTCTTTTGAAATTGTCTAAATGGTTTATCGTCCTTCATGTCTTTCATCTTGTAGTAGATAATAAACGGTAGCCATATATGAAGTATTACTATCTTTATTATTTTGACAAGTCCTTTTATTCCATCAGTAATTGCTTTTACTCCATTTTCTTTTAAAGCAAAAGGTACTCTTATAAGAGCTATTGGTAGCCATAAAAGACAGAGTATTGCCATAACCCACCAGGGAATAGATATACAGAATAACCCACCATCGTTATTCCATGGCTTAGTTATTATTACTCCTATGAGTATGTATAGTATTATTGCGAAAATTAACATAACATCAATCCTCTCTAATATTTATTGGTAATAATGTCATCTACTATCTCATTTAGCTTCTTAAACTCTTCATAGTTACCGCTAAAACATGAACCAGTAGTTTTTAATTCGTAAAAAAAGTCGCTCTTATCGGATATAGGCTCTATTACACCATGTTCAAATATAACACTACCCTTAGTGACAATATTCTTTGAATAAGGAATTTGTATATCCTCTTTAGCTGTATAGCAATTCTTTAATCCCTCTACTTTTTTAAAAGACTTCTTATTCTCTTTTTGGTCAACAAAATATAAACTGTGATTGATTTTTTTAAACTTATTAACTATTAGTAAGACACCATAACATATTCTGTATATGTCCTGGTATTTATGCTCTTGTACAACTTCGTAATTCATGTTTTATCAAATCCTTTCAAAGAAGATTAACTGGGTGTTAACCCAGTCATATCCTTATTAAATATTGGCTAATTTTAATCTAAGCTCATGGGCTTGTTGCTTATGATAAGTTATTTGTAATCTATAGCTTTCTTTGAGAATATTATTTAAGTCTTCTTCTGAAACATCACCCTTTAAAGTATGTTTCTTACCAAATACATCTTCATATTCATCATCTTCCATACATTCTACACAATAACCTATTCCATGTTCCTCATACCATACTGGTGTGTATGGAGGTAATTTGCCACAGCTCTCACAATAAGGTTCTTTTTCAAGTACAGCTTTGAAAAATCCGAATTCAAATTCCACTTTTTCTGGTAGGTTAAAGTCTTTAGGTACTTCTTTGCCTAACTTCTCCATTATCATTTCAGCAATTGTGTATATATTTTCATAAGTAGCGTCTACCTCAATATGAGGTACATTGTACTTAATAAGCATGTCGTGGATTTGTTCATCAAGGTCTTTAGCCTGTTCTAAGCTTTGAAATCTACCATTAGGATTGTACTTTTTCTTTCTTTTAAGGAAGATGTTAAAGTTATTAAATTCGTCATAACATTCGAGAACTAATTTATCTACTGTAGTTAAATCTTTATTATATATGATCGTAAATAGTAATGGTGCGTCTGTAACTGCACATTCAACCTTGTCTGCAACTCTATTTACTCTATGGTACTGCTTACCGAATACGCTCATTTGACTATCTAAAACTTTAAAAGATTCTTCCCATACTTTATCTTTTGCATATTCAGGAATTTGTTCACTATCTACTCCCCATGCTTTCAAAAGTGAGAAGACACCTGCCATTGTTGTGCTTTTACCTGTCCCTGGTCCTCCAAAAAGATTAATAACCAATGCTATATTTTTTGCTTTCATCATAAGACCCCTTTCATCGTAAGTTTGTAAGAGATTTCCTCTTGTCTATATTA
>Ga0183101_1000025_pt11 | contig 13702 bp, 12 predicted proteins | sample Biomet3_FD_127790 | JGI IMG/M metagenome (GOLD analysis project Ga0183101, IMG submission 127790) | Microbial communities from bioreactor (seeded with sewage sludge) at LBNL, California, USA - Biofuel metagenome 3 | ecosystem: Engineered > Bioreactor > Anaerobic > Unclassified ... | reverse complement strand
CGAGGAGACATAGAGATACAGCTATAAAGGTATTATCAGATAAAAACATCTACAAGATAAGGAATTTAGTGCTTAACCGATGACCAATGAGTCCTCTTTTTACCTTTTCCATATGTATGTTATAAAAATTTTCAAGTAGTTAGTCGGGAAATAAGCGTTAATTCTTATGCTTATACACTTTCCTTCGTATTTGATACACCAGTTGCTGTTAGAATAAGGGATCATCTATAGAACTCCTTTCTGTAATTACAGGGCAAATCATGAGCTATAATTTTAACAGTAAGCTAAATGAATAAGTAAAACAGTGATTGTTATTAAGGAAGAAAGAATTATGAAAGACTCAAGGGAAAAAAACTGATGAAAGACTCTTTGAGGAACTTAACCAAAAAATAACTTGGAGACATAAAGGAGCATGTTATGGTTATAGATAGCCTGCTCATCAGATGAGAAAATTAAGTGCCCAGAAGTTTGAAAACGACGAAAGAAGAAATTAGTATCTTTTAACAGATCTGAAGATGTGAGGCCCTAAAGTGTTTGAAGTACTTCTTGACATTCCTGCTCAAGCCTTTTTGAAAGCGGCAGACGAAATGACTTACTCCAGAGTTAAAGAAATTCTTGGTGAGCTTGCTCTCGATCCAGTCCCACCACGAGCAAAAAGAATAATTGAGAGTAAGGAAAAGCTTTTCAGACTGCGATCCAGGCATTTAAGGCTGCTTTATAGAATTAATTATGAGAATCAAAACCTAGTAATTATAATGATCGAGCCTTTAAATCGTATGTATCGTTGAAGAGAGTAAGGGTTTAATCGATATGTATCGTTGAAAAGAGTAAGGGTTTAATCGATATGTATCGTTGAAGAGAGTAAAGGGTCAGGAACGCGGATACGGAAAACTGGATCGAGAGTTTAATCGATATGTATCGTTGAAAAGAGTAAAGGTTTAAACTCTACAGCCATTAAGTGCCATAGCAGGAAATTAGAAAAAGTATGATCAGGCAAATAAAAAATATAATTTCAACTTGTCTTAGGAAATTATCTTTCATAGTTAGTAATATGCAAGACTAGTATAAATTATTTATTCAAGCTTGTCTCATAAAGTTCACGAGTTTTCTATAAACCAGAGAGGCTTTTTTAAATTATAAGATATTTTTTCGATTTTTAGATTATTTTTTACATATAGCACGACAACTTAGACTATATTTTATAAAGTAGTTGGACTAAACATTGTGACCTATTAAAAACTTAGTTCGCCTATTTTCCCACTTTCCGCAGATGCCCTTTCAATTTTCATAATTCTTCATGCTATCGTTTTTTCGGAGAATAGCCTTGGTTACTCAAACATGTATTTTTGAAATTTTCCAAAATTTTCTACCTTTTAGCTTTCATTGAAAACCTCCAACAACCATTTCCCGAAGCTTCAATTGAGATGATAACTGCAGATTTTCGAATAATTCTCCAAAAACAATAACAAGAAAAATGTTATTTTTTTGAAGACCTCTATGAAAAGTTAGCGTAATTACCTTTTATTACTTTCTTTTATGCAGAATACAACTAGCAGGCTAACAACCTCATAAATTATCTCAAATCCGGGAGTTTTTTTGCTTTCTTTTGCAGGAGTGCTTGTCTCTTTTTTCTGCTCAGGCATCTGCTTAACATTTGCTACCGTAGTTCCATTTTCTTGTTTAAGGCTCTGAGTGTTATTTTCGGGCTGTATTATACTGAAATTCCCAACAGAAGTTACTGGCTGTTCTAAATCGGTTTTTAATATCAAAATACCATTATTGGAATTGGCTACATAGATACTATCGCCGGAAATTGAAGCGTCCAAAATTCCCCAGGAAGAATCGAATCCTCCTTCTACAATTGGAGAGGAGGAATTGCTGATATTAACAATCACAAGACCAGAATTAGCAATATAGGCGTAATTACCTGAAACTGAAATGTCCTTACAAATGCCAATATGGCGGCTTTCGCTTCCTTTGCGAATTGGAGAAGAAGGATTACTGATATCAAAAATCACGAGACCATCAGAATCTTCGACTAAATAAGCGTAATTGCCAGAAACTGCAACACAGTCAGCGTATCCAGTTTCGTACTTTCCCTTAAGGATCGGAGAAGAAGGGGTGCTAATATCAACAACCACAAAACCACCATCACCATCAGCTACATATGCGTAATTGCCGGAAGCTGCAACACTATGAGCATGTCCGGCAGTATTGTACCTTCCTTTGAGCTTTGGAGAAGAGGGATGACTTATATCAACAATCTCAAGACCTTTATCACCAACAGCTAAATAGGCGTAATTGCCTGAAACTGCAACATCTTCAGCAGATCCTTTAATAGTGTAACTCCCTTTTCGAATTGGAGAAGAAGGATTACTAATATCAACAATCTTAAGATCACTAAATTCGGTTACATAGGCATAATTGCCTGAAACTGCAACATCCGTAGAATAATCATCAGTACCAGAACTTCCTTTAAAAATCGGAGACGAAGGGTTGCTTATATCAATAATCGCAAGACCCATAATACTATTAGCTATATAGGCATAATTGCCTGAGACTTCTATATTGTCAGCATATCCAACCGTATCGTAGCTTCCTTTAAGAACTGGAGAAGAGGGACGCCTTATATCAACAATCTCAAGACCACGATATGTGGTTACGTAGGCATAATTACCTGAAACTGTTATACCATCAACGTCTAAAGTAGTGTAACTTCCTGTGATAACTGGAAAAGAGGGATTGCTAATATCAAAAACCAAAAGACCTTTAGTAAAATCGGCTGCATAGGCATAATTGCCTGAAACTGCAACACCGTAAACACTTCCAGTGGTATAGTACTTTCCTTTAAATGTTGGAGAAGAAGGATTGCTAATATCAACAATCACAAGACCATTATCCCCATCAGCGACGTAGGTGTAATTGCCTGAAACTGCAACACTACAAGCAATTCCAGAAGTATCGTAGTTTCCTTTAAGGATTGGAGAAGAAGGATTGCTAATATCAACAATCAAGAGACCATTATCACCAGCAGCTAAATAGGCGTACTTGCCGGAAATTGCTACAGCGCGAGCATATCCAGAAGTATTGTAATTCCCTTTAAAAATTGGAGAAGAAGAATTGCTAATATCAATAATGTCAAGACCATTATAATCATCAGCTACATAGGCGTAATTGCCTGAAACCGATATACTGCTAGCATATCCAGGCGTATCGTAGCTTCCTTTAAGGATTGGAGAAGAAGGATTGCTAACATCAACAATCACAAGACCGTCATCACCAGCAGCTACATAGGCATAGTTGCCAGAAATTTTTACTCCAGATATTAAGTTTTTTGTCATAATCCTACCCACTGAAACAGGTGAAGAAGGATTAGCAATATCCAGTATCACAAGATCCTGTCCTTGTCCAATGTAAGCGTAATTGCCAACAACATCAACGGTTTCTATATATCCTCCGAAATGGCCCACAGGTTTCACTACTTCAGGAACGGATGCTGCACTAGCAATTGTTACTGTAATTGTTACCAAAAAAGCAACAAATATAAATGGATAAATTATTTGTCTATTTATTCCCATTAATAATACTCCCTGCTCTCCAATTGATATTCCAGATGTATACAAAAATACCACCTATTTTCTCAATAGGGCAGTAACTTAAAAATGCATTCTGCTTTTAACGGATAATATTGGACAAACTGGTAAATAAATTCCACATCTGTGCACAATATCTGTAAAAAGTGAATTTTTGTACGTTTTTAACTTGCTCTCTAATGACTCTCTACTTTCTACCCAGCCAGTCTTGGAATCTTATTTCTTTTATTTTTCTTACTTATCTTATTCTCTCCTCTATCAGCTCGTATTCTTTTGTTCTAAACTACTCTTCAATAACTTCATATAATGTAATTATCTATTTACTATATGTAAAAAGTTTTTTACATATTGTATACAAATAAAGCCAATTTGTTTCTAAAACTGTACATCGGAACATTACAAATAAAATTTTGACTTAAACTGAAAAATGTACTCAAAGGAGTTACGCAAATGAAGCAGAAACAATTTCGGATAATTTTGTTCCTGATTGTAATGTTAATGGGATCAGGTTCAAGTGTTGCTATTTTGATAGGAAGTCCAGCACTTGCCATAAGCGTTTTCTTAGCAGGAATAACTGTGATATATCTTTTAAAAAACAGAGTGGAAGAGGTTGTGGAAGATGAACGTGTTCACCAAATTAGCCAGAAAGCCTCCTGGATTACCTTCCAAATAGTAATAGTTAGTTTCGCTCTTGGAGGAACAACTCTTATAGCAATGAGAAACACTTATCCAGGCTATACTAATCTTGGTTTTTTCATGGCACACATAAGTTGTGCAATTATGGTGCTTTATGGTTTGCTTTATATGTATTACAACAGGGAATATGGTGGTTGAGCAGAAAGTCAGATTACGTCTTATAGGGACAATAAAACCAGATTTTATACATGAGGGCTGGTGAGTAGAGTTTGGTAAAATGGAATTTCATTAACTTTGTAATAGACCTATACTGTCCTAAAGACTTATACTTGGAGCTTGCGATGAAGAACAACATTAAAGTTTACAGGGCAATGCACGACCTTACTCAGGAAAGCCTGGCTGAAAAAGTAGGGGTGACAAGGCAAACCATACATGCAATTGAAAAAGGAAAATATGACCCCTCTCTTGAACTTGCATTCAAGCTTGCCAGGCTTTTTGACGTCTGTATTGAGGATATTTTCCTCTATGAAGACCGTGAAGCCAGGAATTCTGAAAGAAAAGGTTGATTCGCTTAATTCTGAGATAAAGAATTTACCGATTTAAAATTGAGAAATTTTAAAGGAAAATTTTCCAGATAGTTTTGAATTTGATTCTTTTTCATTAAAATCCAGATTTATTAGATATTTCCAGATAAACTTAGCTTTTCCGGATTCCCTGAGCAAGTAAACTAGGAGAAAAGAAGCCATATAACCATTTATTTATTTTCGGGAAAACGATACCTAAGAACTATACAGGCTCTGAAGTAAGTAAACGGATTTTCCTTGCAGAAATTCACAGCATCGCACTCCAAAAAGCAATTTTAGTTTCTAAATATATTTATATGAAATGAAAAGATAGTTACAATTAACGGACATCTGTGGGTGTACAGACTACCAGTTTCTGTCATCAGAAAAACTAACAGGTAAATACGCAAGTTGTTAAGAAAATAAGAAGGAGCAAAAATCTATGATGCAATCGTTTATAGTGGAACACTATCTCAACAAGGATGTAGATGTTTACTGCGGCGGGCCTGACGTTTTCAAAGGAAATGTAAAAGCCTGTGCCGATAGCGTTTTGACGCTCAGTAGCCAGGGGAAACTTACCCATATAGCCATTGACAAAATAATAGCTATCTGGAGCCAATAAGCTCAAAGTTTCATATTTCAACTATTCCAGTATTATAGAGGACAAATGGACTAAGGAAAGATTTTGAGAATCATTTCCTAAACCTGATTAAAACTGGAAAGTACTCTGGAAAGCTTGATAGTACCCTGGTTTCCGGGAAATAATGGTCATTTAAATTAGCGACCCAGAGTTTAATAAGTAAGAAAATACCGAGGTAAAAAGAAATGCAATCTTTTATAGTAGAACACCTTTTAGGCGAAGTCGTAGACGTTTACTGTGGGGGCCCTGATGTTTTCAATGGAAGGGTGGAAGCCTGTGCAGACAATGTGCTCACTCTCAAGCAGAATGAAAAGTACACGCACATAGCAATTGACAAAATAATAGCCATTTGGCAGGCTTAAATGATATAAACAGTTCATCGAATAAAAAGAGTACTGAGTCCTGGGCATATCAGGCCCTGGACGTACTGAACCCTGGATGTACTGAATATTGAGGTATTGAATCATGGAAAAGTTCCGAAGCTTTAATACTTCGTCTTTTCCAGCAGTTTTTAAGTTTAAAAAAGTGAGAAATGAAGTAATCCTATTAGTAACGAAAAAAATGAAGTAATCCTATTAGTAACGAAAAAATGAAGTAATCCTAAATAGCAAATTTTTGATCTCTGGATTACTTTTCAGTATTCCTAGCTCATGTTTTTCTGCAACTCTTTGCATGGGAAGCAATAAATTCCCTCATCAATTTTGCCCCAAGCATGGCGGTTTGCCCGGAATCATATTCAGGGGCAATTTCTACGACATCAAAAGCCATTGAAAAAGGAGCAAGCGTCCTTATTGCAGTCCTTACATCTCGCGCACTCAGGCCAAAAGGCTCAGGCGTGCCAAGACCAGGGGCATAAGACGGGTCTATTGCATCCATATCAAGGGAAAGATAGATCTGGCTGCAATCAAGCCACTCGAGGGCTTCTTTGAGGATCTCTACCATGCCAGTGGATTCCACATCATCAGCTGTATAATACTTCAGATTATTTTCCCTGGCAAAAACCCATTCTTCTTCCGGGCCGCTTCTTATGCCTATGGAAACAAGATTCTTAGTAACCTCACTGAGAATATTTCGGGACACACAGGCATGGTTATGCTTAAAGCCCCTGTACTCTTCCCTGAGGTCAAAATGGGCATCCAGGACAAGGACCCCGAAATCTTCTCCTGCAAGTTCGGCGCAGGCTTTCACCATAGCGAAAGTCAGCGAATGCTCCCCTCCAAGCATAATGGGAAGCTTTCCATCATTCAGGAGGTCTTTTGTAGCTTCGTAGAGGTTCTGCAGAGTCTCGTCAACCAAAGCTGAAGTTTCCAGGTTTCCGGCATCATAGATAGGAAGATCGACAAGATCTATGTCGAAAGTAGGGTTGTAACTCTCAAAATTTGCGGAAGCCTGCCGCATAGCGTCAGGAGCCCAGCGGCTGCCTGCCCTGTAAGAAGAGGTATTATCAAAAGGCACGCCGAAGATAACATAACGTGCAGATTCATAGTCTGCAAGAGCATCTATAAAGGAATTGGGTAAAAACATAATTTAGCCTGATATGAAATTATTTGCTTAAAAAAAGAACGACTCAGGTTAAGAACCTGAGTTTCACTTTAGTTTAGGAAGTTTATGTCCGTATATCGAGCTTGACCTTGCTAAGAGCTGTAATGTAAGAAATCTCTTCACCCTCTTTGACCTTATCCTTGTATTCATCAGGAACTACGATCTCAAAGGTTGAGAAGTCTCCCATGTCCATAAGCTGGGCAATGTCGCCGGTAATCGAGAGTACCTGTGCAGTCTTTCTTTCCACAATCGGGACGTATACTTTGGTTGCAACTGAGCCTATGAAGGAACGCTTCTGGCCGTCAAAGAGTCCGATAGCCTCTACTCTTGCCTTTGCAGCCCCGTGTTTTCCCGGTTTGGACTTGGTAATGCTTTTTATGACACACGCTTCGTCATCGATGATTACATATTTCCCTTCTTTGAGTTCCTTAACTTCTACCTGCTGTTTCATAATGATTCTCCCATACGTTTTTAGATGTTTATAAATAAGCTGTAAATGCCATTCCGGACTTGCCAGAAACTTTCCACGGCTCCGGTAAAGTAGTATAAGAAGGCTTTTCTAATTTTTAAGCCTGACTCTTATTTTACCAATACATTACTTAAGATCTGCATAGAAAAACTGGAAAATATTCCGAGCTTGGAGTGCCTGCAGAGCTAATCTACAGATCGAGAACTAATACGATTAATTTATCCTTGACTATATAACGCTTGTGCGAGATTTTACGTCTTTTGACTGGATTCCGGGGAAAACTGCCTGAAATCTCCGAAAAAATCCTGAAAAATCCAGATTAAAGAAATACTGGATTAAAGGAAATATTGGATTAAAGGAAATATTGGATTAAAGGAAATATTGGATTAAAGGTAATATTAGGTTTCAAAGAGAAAATTCTTTACTCAATAAGAGTTATTATTCTCTTGAAGCGTGAGGTATAGTAAATTTGCGTGGAAGTTTTTTCCTTTTTTCTTTTACAGGTGTTTTCGGACTCCGTTCCGCAATTCTTACGCCACCCACACTACCTTTCCGACTTTCTTCTTAAAAGCTGATCCCAAGATCCTTTAACTTTTCCGATCCGGGAACTCCTTCTTCATTCCATCCACGGTAATGGTAATATTCCTGAAGTGCAGCTTCGAATTCTTGCCTGGGAAGCCCGTACCCTTCGTTTTCCCCCTCGTTTTCAAACAACCTTTCAGGAAGGGTATCGTCTTTTCGTGTAAATCCTGCTTTAAGGTTATACATTCTCTCCAGATTATAGATTCTTTCTCCGATTTTCAGAAGCTCAGCCGGGGATATATCCATACCTGCACCCGAAAGCAGGAGAGACGAACCGAGCTCTTCGTTAAGGGCAAAACCCGAGTAGGGGCAGAATACAAAAGAATCCAGAACTGCAGTCAGGTTTTCAAATACCTGAAGGATGCCTGCTTTTCCTTTAAGGCTCAGACGGTTAAGACTCACAGGCTTTCCAAGTACCTCTGGCCCGACCATGAAAGCAGTCAGATAGTCTCCCCCGTGGCTGGAAGTAGCATAAGCCAGAGCCTGTCCCCTTATTCCTCGCGGATCAAAACCTCCGAGTTCTAGCCCCTTTACATCCATGCTCAGGTCTTTTCTCCCAAGACCTGATAAGTATCGTCTGGCTCCATTTCCTAGTTTTCCTCCTTCCCCGATTTCAAAGAGCCTGGATTCCACTTCATTAGCCTCGGTTATTCCTTCTTTGAGTTCTGCATACGCCCCGAGTACGGAACCTGCCGAGATTGGATCAAGCCCGTAGTCCTTGCATATCCTGTCAGCCTTAAGCACGGAAGAGAGATCAGGGTTTTCAAGGTTAAACCCAAAAGCCCAGAAGGAATCGTAATCAGGCAAAATCTGTCCTTCAGGTAAAATCGCCCCTTCAGGTAAAATCTGCCCTTTCTCTTTAAACATCTGCCCTGCTCCTTTAATTCTCTTCTTACAACCCAGAGGACAACCAGGGCAACTCTTATTTTCAAGCTCGAAAGTGGATTTGATACGCTCTCCTGAAAGCGCATCTGCAAATGGAGTTTTCTTTCCGGTAAAGTTCCTGCTGGGAATGAGATTCATATAATCCAGCAGTTTTACAAGCGCAGACGTGCCGTAATTTGCAAGGCCTTTTGAAAGCACAGGGCTTGCATCAAAGAGCTTTAGTAGTTTTACCTCAAGTTCCCGGAATCTCTCAGGATCGGAAGGCGAAAGTTCTTTTTCCCCTTTCACAACCACGGCTTTGAGCATTTTTGAGCCGGCAACCGCGCCCAGGCCTCCTCTTCCGCTATATATGGAATTAACAACAAAGGAGGAGATAAGAACCTGTTTTTCTCCTGCCCTGCCAATACAGGCCACACTACCTTTCACACTACCTTTGTTTCCGAGGGCTTCGGTACATTCTCTGACATTCTTTCCCCAGAGATGTTCTGCGGGCACAACTTCAACGTTTCCTTCCGTGATTTCCACATAGGAAGGCCTTTTTGCCTTTCCGGTAACTACCAGAGCATCAATTTCAGCTTTCTTCAGTTCGCTTCCAAAGCCCCCGGTCATGTTCCAGCTAAATATCGTGCCGGTTAGAGGCGATTTCGATGTGAGGACTGCACCTGAAGCCATCGGGGCAAGGCCTGAAAGCGGACCTGAGGTAAAAATGAGAGGATTGAGAGGGCTAAGAGGATCGATATCGGGGGCTGTCAGCTCAGAAAGAAGTTTTACTCCAAGTCCTCTGCCTCCAAGATATCTGAGAATTAACTTTTCATCAGTTCCGACGATATTAACTGATTCAGTGCCAAGGTCTACATATACTGTTTTTCCTGTCCAGCAAGTCATATTGAGTCCTTCGTATCTGTTCCGATCCAAGCTTTCAATCCTGTTTTTATAATCATTTCACTTATACCTTATTTAAGTTGATATTCCTTTTTTTCTTTGAAATATACACCATCAGGAAGAAAACTTCTTAGCCGGTAACCAATGAATATATTACGGACAGGTCAGAATTATTAACTTTCAGCATGCCTGTCCAATAAACCGGATACAGAATCTATAGCCTCAATGACAATTAGCCCTATAAACGCCGTAAGCATACCAGAAAAAGTAGCCATTATATAAGGAACAAAAGGTGACGCAGCCACTATATCTATGCACGCAAGGTGCCATATAATAGACTCTCCATCCCTCAAAGGGATAACATATGCAAGCACGAAAGCAAGTGGCAGTCCGATAATCGACCCCACAATACTCAGTTTTTTATTTTTGAGGATTACGTATAAAAGAGCAAATGAGATGCTAACAGGTATTAACAAGTAAAATACCGGAAACATTAGAACAAATCCTAATCCTTCATCCAATTAATTCATCTCCTCAGTGATTGTTTCATACTGAACCTGAATTCTGGCTATGCTGCTGGCTTCTCATATTTATTTTCAAATTGACTTTTTACACAAATAGAATGCTACCATTAAAAAAATTAAAAAATTGAATCCACAAGGAGCATTATGGGAAAAACTTAGTATGTTTATCTCGCTTATTTTCGTATCAGTTCCATTTGCATTGCTTGCTGTAAGCGTCACTGTATAATTTCCTGCTGCTGAACAGGTATGTGTCGGATTTTGCTCGGTTGAATTAGTTCCGTCTCCAAAATTCCTGTCACCATAGATAGAAGGATTTACTTTAATTGATTCATTAGTGGTTATCCGGGTTTCCGTGAGAGTGAGTTGGCCATCTACACACTGTGAAGAAGCTGCCAACGCTGCAGATGAAATGAAATTAAAAACACAAAGATGAAGGCTATTTCAAAAAGCATTTTTTTCTTTTTCATTTGTTTCATCCTTCTCCCTTTCATGCAATAATCTATCAAAAAATTAATGAATAAAAGTGGAGAATGTTATTTATTTTTTTATCGCCTCCTGACGGCTATAAACTTAATCCTCAATCTTAATTTCCTCCTATCTGGTCGATAATTTCCTTTGCTTTCCTGACCATGTAATCTGCTTCATCAGCCGAAACCTGTTCACATAGCTTCATATTTTCAACGAGATGAATGAAGGAATTAAGCATGAAAACAGCTTCTTTATTTTCATCCTTTTCAGAGTAACATTTCGAAGTATCAAGCAGATCTATCAGGCCTGTTTTTGTATTTACATGGCACCTGTATGTAATTTCCACATACTCCTTAAGAGCCTGTATCCCGTCCAGAGGCATTAGCCCCGAAGAACAATTGTCAGAAGGCTGGGTTCCACTTTCATCTCCTTCGTCCTCGTCCGTATAGTTGTCATCCAGAGGAGGCACTTCAGCCGAAGAAAGAGTAAACATATAGATATCGGGGTTTCCATTGCGGGAATCATGCCAGACTATTCTGTCCCCATAGATATCAGGTCCCACGTGACCTCCTCCCCATGTTTCATCATACTCCGCTACCATCCAGACTGATCCGCTGGTAGTAATCCGGGTTTCCTCAGAAGTGGAAAGGTTGTACATGTAAATATCAGGCCTGCCACTGCGATCATCTACCCACACAATTCTGTCTCCATAAATCGAAGGTGACCCTTGATTAAATTCATTAGTAGTTATCTGAGTTTCCGTGGAAGTGGAAAGGTTATACATATAGATATCCCAGTTTCCATTTCGATAGTCTTCCCATACTATCCTGTCCTCATAGATATCAGGAACTCTTTGAATTGAGTTATTTGTGGTTATCTGGGTTTCTGTAGAAGTTGAAAGGTTATACATGTAAATATCCAGATTTCCGTCACGACTATCCGTCCATACAATATTGTCTCTGTAGATTGCAGGATAGTCCTGATGTGACGTGTTGTTGCTTATCTGGATTTCCGTAGAAGTGGAAAGATTGTACATGTAGATGTTATTGATTGACCACACTATCCTATCCTTGTAGATACAAGGATTATTTATTACATCATCATGTATTTTGGTTTTATTAGAAGTAGAGATGTTATAAGTGTAGACCTCTGGGTTTCCATTATGCCATTCATACCACACTATCCTGTCCCCGTAGATATCAGAAGATACTTGGTCTGAACTATCATTGGTGATCTGAATTTCTTTGTGGGCGGAAAGATCGTACATATAGATGTCATAGCTTCCAGCAGGATATCCAGATTGATCAATGTTTTCTCTGTTGCGAGCATCCGGCCATACTATTTTATCATCGTAGATCGTCGGTTCGGTCTGAAATGATCCGTTCGTGGTGATCCGTGTCTCAGTTCCATTTTCCCTGTTATCCACAGGCAATCCAGCAGAATCAAGAGTGAACATGTAAATACCACTATGCGAAACCCATACTATTCTGTCCCCATAAATAGCAGGGTAACCTCCAGAACCCGCTTCGTGTACTCCCTCGGCAGTCAACTCGGTTTCAGTAGAAGTGGAAATATTATACATTAAAACATGATCTCTGAAATCCCAGAAATCTTGAGTCCACACTATTTTATCCTCGTAAATATCGGGACTACTAGTTCTTTCATAGGCTATAAGATCTCCTGTGGAAGTGGAAAGATTATACATTACAATCATTTCGTTATTTCCTACAAAATCTTCCTGCTCCCATACGACGACATCCTTATAAATTGAAGGGTTCCATATCCTTAATCCCGAAGAAAGCGGAGTTTCCGTAGAAGTGGCAAGATCGTATACACATATATTATTATTTATAGACAAATACGGATCTATGGCATCATCTATTTGCACTTCATCTACCCACACTATTTTGTCCCCATAAATCGCAGGCTCACTCTGATTTGATTCATTAGTGGTTATTTGAGTTTCCGTGGAAGTCGATAGGTCGTACATGTAAACGTCCAGGTTTCCACTTCGATCATCCTGCCATACTATTTTATCATCGTAAATAGCAGGTAAAGTCTGGTTAGAATTACTGGAAGTTATCCGGGTTTCCGCGGAAGTGGAGAGGTCGTACATGTAGATGTCCCAGTTTCCATTACGCAGATCCTGCCATACTATTTTATCATCGTAGATAGCAGGATTGGACTGTGTTGAGTTGTTACTGGTTATCTGTGTTTCCATGGAAGCGGAGAGGTCGTACATGTAGATATCCCAGTTTTCATCATGGTTGGAATAGAAGCTTAAGTTATCTACCTGACCTTCTTCATTTCGAGCATCGGCCCATACAATTCTGTCCCCATAGAAATCCAGAGACCTTACGTCTGCGTCACTGATGTTGATCCTGGTTCTCGTACCCTCTGCAGAAACTGCAGTTGCGTCCCCTATGGTCATTAGAAATATAACAAAAAATATTCCAAAAAAAATTGCTGTTCTTTTATCAACTTTCATCTAACTTACCCCTCAACCTAAAATGAAATTTTTAATCCAGACTTTCTTTTTTCCTAAACCCAGTTGTTTCAATATTCGATTGTTGAACTCTAAATTTGAGGAAAGATCCGTTTGTAATCAAATAAATATTCGAGACTGTAGCTTTCAATTTAGAGGTAAATCTAGGGACTGCACTCTTCAAGCTTTGTGATTTTTAGCCTGTATTAAGCACTGAGTTCTGGAGCCAACTCATGAGATTTACATTAAAAACAAGTCTCAAATTGTGACTTCCCCAAAAAACCCAAACTGAAAGAATAAATATTCAATCTTTACTTTATAAAGTATCTTTAAGAAATAATATATATATTTCTATTCGAACTAAAATCGAATAGTTTATTAGATACAATCTCTGAAAAGCAGTAAAATCTATATTTATTGACTTTTTTATTTT
>Ga0183101_1001145_pt3 | contig 13706 bp, 11 predicted proteins | sample Biomet3_FD_127790 | JGI IMG/M metagenome (GOLD analysis project Ga0183101, IMG submission 127790) | Microbial communities from bioreactor (seeded with sewage sludge) at LBNL, California, USA - Biofuel metagenome 3 | ecosystem: Engineered > Bioreactor > Anaerobic > Unclassified ... | reverse complement strand
TATGCGATAGAGTCGGCGGTACATTTGAGATGCCATCTCTGGCTCAACTCATTAGAGAAAAAAGTTCATTGAGTGAAAATTGAAGTGAGAGATATCCACTCAATTTGAAGAGGATACATTTGAGGTTATCCATAAAGTACTTCTCTAACATTCATTCGGGCTTTTATTTCGATACATATAAAAATTTTTGGATTATATATCCTTTCTGAAATTTTTGCAACAAAACCAGATTAAATGCCTGAGTTTTATTGAAGAGTATGATAACTATGTGTATATGCAAGAGTTGAATTCCATTATATTTTTAGATCCTTAAACGTTAAATAGAGATCCAGATAAACAATTTATCATTACCGAAGTGAGCCATGCTCGGTATTTGAAAAAAAACCAGGGGGTGTTTTAACGGTTCAAAAGTTAAATAGTAGAGTGGTGGGATTATGGTATTAGTTAGTAAGAGATGGATTTTAGATAATGTTCAAATGTTGTATTGCTCCAGTGGAGTACTTGACCTTGAATATCTCAAGGATTTCAAGGAACCTGATGAGGGGTTTGAAACAAATCTGAGCCATATTGAAAAGCTGGAAGTAGAGAAAGGGGAAAGAAGGGAAACGTTCCATGTCCTTATTCCTGGCGGGTTTGGATGGGCTGAAGCGTTTCCTTTCACTGCGCACCCCGAAGAAACTGACGAATATTAAATGTGTAAAAGATCTCGGATGTTAAAGCCGAATAACTGTGGAAAAAGATCGGCTACGATGGGCACAAAAAAATAAAAGGAATAAATTAAAATAAAAGGAATAAATTAAAATAAAAGGAATAAATTAAAATAAAAGGAATAAATTAAGCGTCTTCTTACACTCTTCTTCTTGCTTTTCGATTTATCTAACTCACTTTATTTCCATGCTTGAATAGAAACATTGCTTGCATAGAAACATTTATACTGATGCCAGATAACACAACAATTGAACAATTTAACCAAAACTGATTACAAAAACATGGCATTTCATAACATCTTTAACACTTTTCACCCAAAGATTCAGGAAGCCATCAAAACTCTTGGCTTTACAAAACCCACAGAACCTCAGGAGAGGTCATTTCCTCAAATAATTGATGGAAAGCATACTCTTTTAATAGCTCCTACAGGTTCAGGCAAGACCGAATCAGCCGTGCTGCCTGTTTTTGACAGTATCCTGAAAAAGAAACCTGAAGCCAGAAAGGGAATTTCTGCCCTTTACATAACTCCGTTGAGAGCACTTAACAGGGATATGCTTTCTCGTATTGAAATCCTCGGGCAGTTGCTCGACATCAAAGTTCAGGTTCGGCATGGTGATACTCCGCAAAGTGAAAGACAGCGCCAGTCGAAAAATCCTCCTGATGTACTGATCACTACTCCTGAGACCTTGCAGGCAATGTTTACCGGCTCCCGTCTGCGCCAGAACCTTGAAACCGTAACTCATGTCGTGATAGACGAAATCCATGAGCTTGCAGGTTCAAAACGTGGAACTCAGCTGGCTGTTGGGCTTGAAAGGCTTGTGGAAATTTCAGGAGAGTTCCAGAGAATCGGGCTTTCTGCAACAGTAGGAAACCCCTGGGAAATTGCAAAGTTCCTGGCAGGCAATGGAAGAGATTTTACTGTAATTGAGGTGGCCCTGTTGAAACTGCTTGAGTTCGATGTGGTCAATCCTCAGGTTTCAGAACAGGGAAAGATAAGGGAAAAAGAAGTCCTGAAAATTGCAAAAACAGTTGGCTGCGAGCCCGAATTTGCCTCTCATCTGCTCTGCATCCGGAAAATTGTCGAAGATAGCCAGTCAACTCTTATTTTTGTAAATACGCGGCAGAGTGCCGAAGCTCTTGCTGCCAGTTTTCGGAAACTCGGTACATCCATAGGGGTACACCATGGATCACTTTCTTTTGAAGCCCGTGTGGAAGCTGAGGAGGCTTTCAAATCCGGAGCCCTTAGAGGCCTTATCTGCACTTCGTCAATGGAGCTTGGAATCGATATAGGAAACGTCGACCGAGTGGTCCAGTACGGGTCTCCACGCCAGGTTTCAAGGCTGCTCCAGAGAGTCGGAAGAGCCGGGCATAAGCTGCATTCTATTTCACGCGGCACTATAATTTCTATGGAAGTCGACGATACCGCAGAGAGTATGGTAATTACGAAAGCTGCACTGGAAGGCAGAGTGGAAGAGGTTTCTCCGCATATAAAATCCCTGGATGTCGTGGCAAATCAGATTGCAGGTATGGTTATGGATTTCGGGGAGATTGAAATTGATAAAATTCTCAGGATTCTTCAACGGACGTATCCATTCCGGAATCTGCAGCTTGAAGAACTGCAAAGGGTTGTGGACCAGATAGGGGATTACAGACTTGTCTGGCATGAAAAAGGCTCAAACATTGTCAAGAGGCGCAGGAAAAGTCGGGAATACTATTATGAGAACCTTTCAATGATCCCGGATGAAAAAAAGTACGAGATCTATGATATTGTAAGCGGAAAATCGGTTGGCGTGCTGGACGAAGCCTTTGTCGTGAATTTTGCAGAGCCGGGCGCCATTTTCATAACAAAAGGTTATATGTGGCGGGTTGTTGAGATGCCTGACCGCGAGCAGGGGAAGGACAGGATCAAAGTCGAGCCTGTGGAAGGCACGGGTGAGGTTCCAAGCTGGACCGGTGAAGAAATCCCTGTGCCTTTTGAGGTCGCCCAGGATGTAGGAAAGCTAAGGGCGGAAATTGCAGCTTTTATCCGTGCAGAACTTGATGATGAAGCCATTGCCGAACAGCTTCAGGCGAAATATCCCGTAACAAGAAATGCAGTGCTCGAATTAATACGCCTGGTGCGCGAGCACGTAGAAGGAGGCTTCCCCTTGCCTGATGCGGATACGATTGTAATCGAAGACGAAGGAGATGCTGTGACCCTGAACGCCTGTTTTGGCCATAACACAAATGGCACTCTTGCGAGAGTCCTGACCTCACTTCTTTCAGCCCGCTTCGGGAGCAGTGTCGCCCAGGAAGTCGACCCCTACAGGATTCGGTTGACCCTTCCACGCCGAGTAGGCTCTTTCCAGATTCGGGATATGCTTCTCTCTCTCCGCCCTGAACATGTTGAGCCAATCATAGAAATGACCCTGAAAAACACAACTCTGATGAAATGGAAAATGGTTCACGTTGCCCGAAAATTCGGAGCCCTTTCTCGGGACATTGACTACGACCGGATCAGCATGAAAAAACTGCTAGAAATCTACCAGGGCTCTTCAATGTACGACGAGGTTATCCGCGAAATCTTCCACGACCTGCTTGACGTCCCGAGGACAAAAGAAGTCCTTACAAAACTTGCAGCCGGCGAGATTTCAGTTGAAGTTTCCATGCCAACCCCTATCGGTTCAGCCGGTTTCGCCATGAAAAAAGACCTGGTCGCACCGGAGAAAGCCGACCGATCAATCGTGCTTGCACTTAAGGAACGCATTATGAACGACAGAATTGTTCTATTCTGTACGAACTGCAAGAAATGGACTTCCCGCCGGCAGGTCAAGAATGTCCCTGAAGAAATCATCTGCCCGGTCTGCGAGTCCAGGATGATTGCAGCCCTCAAACCCTGGGAAGAAGAGGAAATCAACCTTGTCAAAAAGCAGGCAAAAAAGGTCAAGGTCACCCCCGAAGAAAAGAAACGGATACAGAGAGTTTACAGAAACGCGAGTATAGTGCATTCGCAGGGGAAAAAGGCGGTTATTGCGCTTGCGAGCAGAGGGGTTGGGCCTGAAACGGCGTCAAGAGTGATTGAAAAAATGAGGGTTGATGAAGAGGCTTTTTACAGGGATATTCTGGTTGCAGAGAGGAATTATGTGAAGACGAAGAAGTTCTGGGAATGAGAAATAGGATGTAATTTATGCTGGTTCACGATTGAATGTAAAAATATGAGTACTGAAATAAATGCATATTAAATAGCAGTAGATAATAGCACTTATATAATCATTCCTAAATATTATGTAGCAAAGACATCTGACACAATCACTTTATAATGTATACCATTTTTCGCCCTCCGTCTACAATACTCAGATGTCTTTATTCCCCAATTCAATTTTCTTTTTTTGTTTATGATTTGAATCCGTTTGCTACTCTAAAACTCCAAATAATTGTAGTCTTCAAACCCTGGGAAGAAAAACTCAACCTTGCCAAAAAGCAGGCAAAAAAGGTCAAAGTCTCTTCCGAAGAAAAGAAGCGGATACAGAGAGTTTACAGAAACGCAAGCATAGTCCGCTCGCAGGGGAAAAAAGGCGGTTATTGCGCTTGTCAGGTGGGGAATTGGGACTGAAGCGGCGTCAAGAGTGATTGAAAAAATAAGGGTGGATGAAGAGACATTTTATAGGGATATTCTGGTTGCGGAGAGGAATTGTGTGAAGACGAAGAAGTTTTGGGAATGAGAATCATTACATAAATGTGGAATCTATCTTATAACCCAAATTTGACAGAAGCGTATATTGTATAATGTCTGAACGGGCTTCATGCTTCTGTTTTCTTCATACTATTCAAAGTTTTATCCCGCATCTTATGATTTTTGACATTTTTCATTTTACTAAAATGTAATGTGTCGATACAACGTGTTTTGTGTAAGAAAATACTGTATTGATTAGCAGAATCTGTCAAATTAGGGTTATAACTCAATATTACTTCTCTGAATCTCGAATTGGAATAAATCAATGAGTTTCTAATCATGGAGATAGTTATGAAATTTTTCTCAATTTGAAAATAATATTGGTTTTGGGATAAATGCATAATATATTTGGCAATCAGTTGAAAAATTATACAACGATGTTTGTATCCCGAATATTGGATACAGTACCAAATAGTGGCGATTTTTTAGGACTGCCACTTAAACATTTCCTTATTTATCTAGCAGACTATTTGTTGAGATTGTAGATAATTCATTAAGACAAAATTTTTTATTATTTAAAATAATTAACTATTCTGTCTAATTTACCTTTTTAACATTTTCACTTAATTTTTGTATTTTAAACAGAGGGAACTCATCAAAATTCTGAATTTCGTTGTGAAGATCCACTTTTTCATAGTCAACCATAAGATTCTTGATACCTATTCTATATAGTTCGTTGAGATATTCTATAATAAGTTTTCCATTTTTCCTTTGTTCTGGCGATAAATTGCTACGTAACTTAAGCGATTCGTCAAAGAATGTTTCTTCTACAAGCTTAAACCCAAGATCTATATTGTTTTTGAATATAAATTCAAATTCTTCTAGGGTAATTTGAGTGAAGCAATCAATAGATTTTGTATCAAGCGTCATGCCATTTAAGTATGAATGCAGTACTTTTATTAACTGAATTTTTTCTATTATTGGCCAGATAGTACAGTTTGAAAGAAGTTTCTGCAGTTGAAATAAATTGCTTGAAATTAATTTCATGTATTCTTCTTGAATTTCCCGTTTTTTGTCCACAAAAAGTATCATTGATTCATCTAAAATTTCCGCAGGCATTAATCTGAGATAATTCGATAATGAGTTTATGTACATTAATTTATGATGTGGATCAGGCGATGAAATTACCGATTTAAAGCAACAAGAAAAAGATGTAGATTTTGCAAATAAGTCAGCTCTCTCTATCATATGACTAAGAGCTATAGATTGCTCATCAATATCTTCACTTGCAGCAGAAATCAGCAATAATTGATCTAGGTCTCTATTAACGGTACCGTAGTTTTCAATCATCCGTAATTGGACACGGTCCAATTTATTGTCTAAATCATTTAGTATATATGTAAGGTTTTCTTTTAATATTTCCCACCAAAGAAGTAACCTTGATTCTTCCTTTATAGCATACCAAAAAGCTTCGTGGTAAGAGGGATGTACAAAGTCAAGTTTATCTATTTCGGAATCTTTTTCTTTACTTTCCAAAAGTATCATATCAAACTTATCTTTATCAACTGAAAATGAACTGGGAGGAATACTAAAGATGTGCTTCTTTTTGTACAGAAACGCTAAAGTCTCTCTATAAGCATTTTCAATATTTATTTTAGATATGGGCTCGTTTATAAAAAGTATGTTTGAGGTTGATTGGATCTCTACCCACATCAAAAAAATTTGTTCATGGTCAGATAAGCTCGCCATCCATTCTCCCAATGCTCTTATCATTTCCTTAGATTTATCGACATGCTGAAGAACCTCTTCTAAAGAAGTTAGTCTTTCAGAAGTTCTTACAAAGAATTCTATATTATGGGGAGCTGGAAGCATTTCAGGCAATTTTTCATCTAGTATCCGAACTATTTTTTTGTCAGTTGACCAAAGGGGTTTGTAAAACTGAGTATATCTATGTAATATATCTACAATAACTTCTGATTTGTACGAGGTATGGACTCTAAGATCTTTTTCAATTCCTTCAATGTCTTGACAATCTTGTTCAGCTAGAACTTCCCTATAAATATTTAATCTAGTGGTTACAATAATTCTCAAATGTTCATACTGTTTAGATAAAATCAAAAACTCACTTAGTCCTTTGGCAAATTCATCTGTTCTACGTTCCATTGTTTCGCCAAAGGGATCGTCAAAATGAATGATCACAGGATTTCCCTGTTTAGAAGATATTAAGGATAAGAGAAGCTTTTTAAGGTTTCCTTCGTTTTCGTGAAGCATTGTTATTAAATTATCGTGTCTTATATGCAGTGTTTCATAGTCTTTTTGGTAGTATTCCCAAAGCAGATGAATTGCAGTATATGTTTTACCTAAATGAGGCTCTCCGATTATGAATATAATATGATCTTTTTCTAACTTTGAACATATTTCATTGTACTCTGTGGGTTTTACATATAGAGATATTAAATTTTTATAACGACTTCGAGGGTTTTCTAATTCCTTTGCAAAACCAATCTTTCTTAAAAATCCTTCGATTGATGGCTCAGAATCTGAAGCAGTGTTTCTTCCTTCTTCAAGTTCTACATATTTTAGTAGTTTTTCAAAAAAGTTATCAAAATTTCCATCGTTTCCATCTATTATTTTGCCCTTTCCACGAACCATCAACGTCTGAAATATTCCTCTTTCTGCTTCTGGTTTTGAGGGGTTTACAAAATGGATTTCTTTACCTTCATCTTCAAAAAGCTTATCAATGTCTCGATCTTGTCCACTATATCCTACAATAATTAGGCTTTGGTTAATTAATTGAGACAGATCTGGTTTTATTTCCTTTTCAAAATCAGAGATTTCCTCTGGTCTAAAAGCATAACTTTTTGGTGATTCTAAAGTACCATGTAATTTAATTATTTTTAAAGGAGAGCGGGAAGAGTTAAGTTGTTCAATTATTTCTTCACGTCGATCTTTTCTATTTACAACCAGGATAAAATCATCTGGTTGGTAACATCCTACATTATTCAGGGCTCTTTCCAGTAAATTATCTAGGTTTGTAGTAAGAACCTTCTTAATATAGCCTTTTTTTATGAGTTTAACTAAATTCTCATATCCTTCTGAAGGTTTTTTGTCATCCCATAAATGTGGTCTAAGAATTGAGTATTGAGTCTCATGATCTAATGTTCCCCATATTTCATAAAAACGAACGAGTTTCTCTTTGTTTTTGCTCTCTCTAAGAAGTTCTCCAAATTTTTTCTCTATTTGGGTTGCATTTTCAATTTCATTTTCCCAGTTATCAAACTCTGACTTAGCATGTTGTTCCAAAACGTCATCAACAATTTGCATCATACTTGAACATCCAGAACTTATTGATGCTCCAGCACCGAGAAATAATATATACGGATCAGTACCGGAAATTTTTCTTGAAACCATGCTGCTAGCTAAAGCTCTTATAGAGTCTGACATATGGAGTACCACTTTTTATTTACAATATAAAATTAAATGAGAAAACTACTTATAAAACATTCCGATTTTTCACTGTTTCTTAATATAAACTTCAAAATAGCCGCCTAATCAAAGAATTTGAGTAGCTGGGCCTGAAATATAATAAAAAAGTTATACTACTTTGACTTCTGCTGTTTTTCAGCTGATTTTTGTCACCAGTTTTGACAGTAGCAGCTTTAACTACTCACAGATTAAATGTTATTCCGGTAAAGATGGAAGGTAAGAGCTTGAACTATACGGTTCTGATCAAACAGGACGAAGATGAGATGTATATTGCAAAGGTTCCTGACATACCGGGTTGTTATACTCAGGGAAAAACAGTTGAGCAGGCTATGGAACGTATAAGAGAAGCAATACAGGTCTGTCTAGAAGCTGAAGAACTTGAAAATGTTACAGACGGCACAATGGGGAGATTTTGATGGCGCTGGGCCGGAAATATAATACAAAAGTGATTTAAAAACAGGTTGCTTTTAAACTTATAAGTCTCGATATATTCTCTTTCTCGAATCGACGCTGACAATAATTATGATAATCTCTTATAGTCAATCCGATAGAGAATCCTGAAATCCCCAACTCTTATTCTAAAAAGTTTTTCGCTGGTGCCGTAGATTCTTTTGGAATCATGGAGAAAAGGGTTTTCAGCGAGTTTTTCAATAGCTTTGATGATTCTCTGGCTGTTTTGGAATTGAGTTTTTTGATGAAATTCTTTGCAGGCGTGTCCAGAAAAATCTCAAACATATTAGATTCCCAGTTCTTTCTTGAACTCCGAAAGGGAAGTCAGTTTTTCTTTTTTCTGGTGCTCATAGCTTTTATCTACGAGCTTTCTTTCCTTATCAGTGAGTATACAGTCTATGTCTACCATATGATCTCTTATGTCTGTCTGTTTTTTGATGGAATCGAGTTCCTTTTTATTCCGACAAAATTCGACTACATCAGAAAATCGCTGAGGTCGATTTCTTCTCCCATTCTCAACTGATTTCGGAGATGAGTAAGTTTGCTGTCTATTTTTTCGAGGCTCTTCAGGTACTTTTTCTCGTCCGGTGTGGTTTTTATAAGTTTTGAAATCCCGCCATTTTGAATGACCAGTCGCTGATCTGCTGATAGAGCCAGAAGAGGGTCATGAGTACTGATTAAAACGATCTTGTTATTACTTACCAGAAGCTCCAGAGATCTAACCTTGTCGACACCTGCATTCTCAATCTCATCGATCAAAACAACAGATGCCGGACTGAGAAGTGCGGTATCTGCAATCATCAGAGCGCGGGATTGTCCCCCTGAGAGCTCTGTAACAGGAGTTTCCCTGCTGAAAGGCTCTCCTGCCAGGATGTTTGCAGTATCATATATTTTCTGAACAATACGGGAAACCTCATCAACCATACGGCTCTCGGCATGCATGGTCAGAAACTCTTCGACACTGAGGTCCATAACAAAGTTCATGTTCTGTGAAAGCTGCGCGATAAAACGTCCTTCGGTTGAGAAACGCTCCTCGTCACCTGGAGCCCGGTCATTAACCAGTATTTTCCGGCCGGTTGGGGTATCCTCCTGAGCCAGAGATTCTATATCAGCCAGAAGACGTGACTTGCCTGATCCTGTCGGGCCGACTATTGCTGTAACCTCACCCTTTTTTAGATTTACCGAAAAGGCCTCTTTTTCACCATTTTTATTACGTCCAGGGAGCACTGTAAGGGATTCAACTGTAGACCCGCTTCCCTGTTGAAGAGCCCTTGCCTGCTCAATAAATAGAAAGAAACCTTCAATAAAGGCAAGAGAGCTGCTTCCCATCTCGATAAAATAATCTTCACCAGGTGTTGAACCCAGCTCTTCCAGTTTTATGTTCCCGAACTGCATAAGGTCAATTGCAAATGCAGAGAAATAATCCTCCATCCAGGGCATCATCTCCCTGAGTTCATTTATCGTCATTTGAAGCAAATCTGTTCGCAAGCTATTCTTCCCCCTGAATTTATTCTTTTCCCGAAATTTATTATTCTTCCTGAATTTATTCTTCTCCTCTGAAATTTACCAGCTTTGAAACACCAATCTGCTTGTCATCCCCGATTTTTCTCTCTCCAAGACAGTATGAACATAGAGCTCCTGGCATGGTAAATCGAAGTGTAGCTCCCTGAAGAGTTTCCAATGTAGAGGCTTTTTCCACAAGTTTTGCAAGATAGAAACTACCCTGTCCTGTAACACCGTTAATCTGAACTATCATTCCTCTGGGGTTAACCTGCCTGACCCTATATGCAAAGACCTCACGCTCTGCCTGGGAGACGATATCTCCTTTAGTAATAACAACGATGTCTGCAAGTTTTAACATGGGACCGATTTTTTTAGGTGTGTTGACACCACTCAGGTTATCAATAACACAGATTGCCAGAACATCCTTAATATGGGGAGAACAGCGGTTGCAAAGACCTGCACTCTCGGTAATCAGAAAATCAAACTTCTTTTCTTTTGCCCACCTGAGGGCTTCTTCAATATTGCTTACAAAAAAGTGGTCAGGACAGAGTCCTCTGGAGAGACCGGTCTTGACCGAAATATTGTGAGCGGAATAGAGCTCCTCATCCTGAGCTGAGAGGCAGTCAAATTTTACCACACCGATTGTGAAACCCTTCTGTTCAAGCTCTTCAATGGTCTTGATAATGATGCTGGTTTTTCCTGAGGATGGAGGGCCTGCTACCGTAACAAGCCTCACACAATACCTCCAGTTTCATAGAACTGTTTATTGAAAACTCCTTCCAGCTCTTTTTTAAGTGCTCCTATGTCATCGTTCATCAGGAAGTCCCAGCCCAGCCAATAGAGTTTGATTCCTTCAAGATTATTTTCAACTTCAGGATTTGTTGTCGGGAAAAAAGCTCTGGCAGAAATTTTTGCAAATTCTTTTCCACAGAAGAAATCCGTGATCTCCTTAACCCGCTCTGCGCCACTTTTTTTAACCAGCATCTGCACAGGGCTTACAATAGCACCTTCCGAAGGTATATTGATTGTTATCCTGGATTTATCTTGAATTTTCTTAGCAAAGAAGTAAGGCATGATATACATAGGTGGGACATCATCCTTTTTGCTGTCTATCATTTTAACCATCTCGGACGGATGGATTCCTGTATATATTGAAGAAGCAAGCTTTTTAATTCCCTCCATACCGTACAGCCGGTAGAACGGGAGCAGTACTCCATTACAGAAAAAGCCGTCCTGTCCCCTCATAACAACCCTGTTCCGATACTCATCTTTTAAGAGGTCTTCCCAGGACTCCGGTTTGGGATTCTCCTTCATGAGTTCATCTATTGTAACCAGAACAAGAAGGTTTGCAGAGATCATGGTAAACTGGTCGCGGGGATCGGCAAAACCAATAGATTCAAAATCACAGTTCATTGGGGATGAATTAAGATTTACAAAATATTCCTTATTAAGAAAATTCTCCTGGAAGGGTTTGTGGTAGAAGCTGTTAATATCAGAGCTGATGATTATATCCGGAAGTTCGTCAATCGATGTAACCGAATCGATATAGGCATAATAAGAGAGCTCATGATTGACATTACCTTCGACAAGAGAATGGAGCACATTATTCATTTGTTGGCTGTATTCAGCTGAAAAATCATCAAGTGCACGGTTAAAAGGCATCTTCATGCCGCAGGGTAAAAGGGCAAGAAGTGTCAGCTCTTTTTGTCGTTCCGGGGAGTCTGCAAGGGTAAAATCTCCTTTTGCTTCATTGTCCAGAACAGCCTGATTCAGGAGCTCAATAAAAGAGTCTTTATTCACCGATACCATTGAGAGGGCTGTTTTCAATTTTAGTAAAGGACCAAGCTTTTCAAGAACTTCCTTATTTCCAAATTTCTCCATTCCATGCTGTTTGAATATTTTTAACAGAAAAGGATAGTCACTTAAGATCTGGTATATACTCATTGTTTCATCAATTGCTTTCATATCATTCCACCTGATATGTTTTTGAGCAGTATCTTATCTCCCTTTATGGCATTCATATTAAAATTTTCAGAGAGGATTATCATTAAGGAAAAAACTTACGTTATCAAATCTTACCAATTCCACATTTACACCAGCCCTTTTTTTGTTCTTGTTTTGTGGAATATCAATTATTTCAATAAAGATACAAACATATAAATATTATCATCTAGGAAGTAATCTTCCTATAAAACCACTAAATTAGCTCATCATTTTCTCCATTCTAACCTGAATTTGACAGATCCTACTAATTAGTACAGTATTTTCTTACGAAAAACGCATTACGTTGGCACAGAATATTTTAAAAATGAAAAATATCAAAAATCAAAAAGCACAAGATAGAATTTTGAATTGTATGAAGAAAACATAATCATAAAGCTTATTTATACATTAAAAAATGTATACTCCTGTCAAACTCAGGTTACAGAATAAAGCATAAGGTTAAAAAAATCCCTCAAAAAAAGGCATAAAAGAGAGGCTAAAAATTTAGAATTCGGTTACTTTTTTCTCGATGTTTTCAGTTACTTCCGTATTTTCGTCATCACAATCAGTGGGATCCAAAGAAGTTTGAACATTATCAACCTCAATATTTTCAGATTTTACATCCCCAGGAAAGTATTCACTAACGCTTTCGATGTTTAACATTTTCAGAAATGGAGGGATCTGTTATGGTTTCAGATAAAACATTCTCTTCTATGTTCTCTTCTGCCTCTTCACTCCACCATTTTTTCAGTTCCTGAACTGCAGACTGTCTGACATCATTATCCTCATCATTCATTGCACGATCTTTGATAATATTGATTGTTTCAGGATCGTCATGCCAACCACGAGCAAGTTCTTCAATAGCACTCATCCTGACTTCTGGACTCTTATCAGCATTTACATGTTTTTTGACAAGGTTAATGGTTTCAGAATGTTTATAACAACCAAAAACAACTTTATTTAAAGTGATTCTTCTTACAAAACTATTTTCATCATTTATAACTCGATCTTTGATAAAATTAAAAGCTTCAGGATTATTACCCCAACCAAGAATTAATTCTTTAATAGCAGCATATCTGACAAAATTAGTTTTATCGTTAACCGCACAATCTTTGAGAACATTCAAGGTTTCAGGGTCGTCATGCCAGCCACGAGCAAGTTCTTCAATGGCACTCATCCTGACAACATAATTTTCATCATTAATTGCCCTATCTTTGATAATTTTTAAAGTTTCAGGATAATTATGCCAGCCAAAAGATAGCTCCTGAATTGCAACAAATCTAACATCACTATATCTGTCATTGATTATGCACTCTTTGATAATGTGGAGGGTTTTAGGATAATCGCGCCAGTTACGAGCAAGTTCATAAACAGCAGCTTTTCTAACATCACCATTATTATTCATAGTCCAACTTTCAACAATACTAAGAATTTCTGAATCCTCATGCCAACCATAAGCAATTTCATGAACAGCTTTTTCCCTCAAGCTTGACTCTTCATTATTTATCACAAGGTTTTTGATAATATCTAATGTTTCAGGATCATTATGCCAACCACGGGCAAGTTCCTGTAAAGTAGTCACCCTGAATAATTTATCTTTATCTTTCATGGCGCATTTTATGATCTTGAGTGTATCAGAATCGTTATGCCAGCCATTAGCAAGCTCCTTAATAGCAGTACTCCGTAAAGAACTATCATTTTCTTTAATGGCGCATTTTATGATCTTGAGAGTATCTGGATCATTATGCCAACCACTAGCAAGCTCCTTAATAGCAGCGCTCCGTGAAAAACTTCCTTTATCGGTTGTAGCACACTGCTTGATAACCTTTAGTGTTTCAGGATCATCATGCCAACCACGGGCAAGTTCTTGGGTGGCAATACTCCTTACAAAATCTTCGTTATCATACATTGCCCGATATTTAAT
>Ga0183101_1000039_pt3 | contig 13710 bp, 13 predicted proteins | sample Biomet3_FD_127790 | JGI IMG/M metagenome (GOLD analysis project Ga0183101, IMG submission 127790) | Microbial communities from bioreactor (seeded with sewage sludge) at LBNL, California, USA - Biofuel metagenome 3 | ecosystem: Engineered > Bioreactor > Anaerobic > Unclassified ... | reverse complement strand
GGAGGCGTTGGCCGCCATCCCTTTTTGCTGAGGGTCGGCGGCCAGCGTCAGCCCGGCGCCGCAGCACACGCCCCCCAGGATCAGGTCGCGCCGGTAGCCCGGCTGCTGCCACGGGCGCTCCCCCTTTGCCGCACGCAGGCGGCGGAAGAGCGCGCTGAGCGCCAGCAGCACCGCAAAGCCGATCAGCGAGCGCGCCGCGTTGAAGGTAAAGGGCTCCACATACTCCGCGCTTACGCTCTGGGCCACGAAAGCCGTGCCCCAGATCATGGCGGCGAGGATGGGACAAAAGGTCTGACGGATATGATTCACTTTCATTGTTGTTGCTCCAGACTTCAAATAATGATACAATACAGCCAATACTTTCCCGCCCGAACAGGGCCGGAAGTTCCGATCAGCGCGGCGGTATCCGCGGCGCCCGGAAAATGTCGTATTTTTTAATTTTATCACCGAGGTGAAAAAATGGCAAGGCTTGCCCGCGATTTCTATTCCGGCGACACGGTAGAGACGGCCCGGGCGCTGCTGGGCCGCTATCTTGTGCGCGTATGGCAGGGGGAGCGCCTGGTGTGCCGCATCACGGAGACGGAGGCCTACGTCGGCCGATGCGACAAGGCGTGCCACGCCTACGGCTACCGCCGCACGGAACGCACCGCCGTCCTGTTCGGCCCGCCGGGACACGCCTACGTCTATTTTATTTACGGAATGTACCACTGTCTCAATTTCGTGACCGAGCCGGAGGGCGAGCCGGCGGCCGTGCTGGTGCGGGGCGCGGAACCGGTCCGGGGACTCGACACCATCTGCCGACTGCGCTTCGGCCTGAAAGCGGACGCGCTCACCCCCGCCCAGCGGAAAAATCTGATGAACGGTCCGGGAAAGCTCTGTAAAGCTATTTCACTTACCAAAGCTGAAAACGGAGTCGATCTGACCGGAGATACGCTGTTTCTCTGCGACTCATTGGAGGATCTGGGGCTGCCGCCCCTCCCGCCGCGCGCGGAGCTTCTGCGCACAGGTCCGCGGATCGGCGTGGACTACGCCGAGGAGGCCCGCGCGTTCCCCTGGAGATTCTGGCTGGAGCCGCTGGCGGCTCCGGACTCCCCCGCCGCCGGCTCCGGCCGGAGAAAGGACGGCCCCGATGCTTCTTTTTGACCTGGACGGTACGATGATCGACTCCAACGGCATCTGGCGGGATGTGGACCGGGAATTTCTCGCCCGCCGCAAAATGCCCTACACCCGCGATTACTACGAGGGCGTGGCCCACACGATCTTTCCGCTGGCCGCCGGCTTCACGAAGGAATTCTGCCATCTGGAGGAATCCTGCGAGGAGATCATGGCCGAGTGGATGGAGCTTGCGAAGGGACTGTATGCGTCCGTTCGGATCAAGCCCGGCGTCCGCGCCTACCTGCGCCAGTGCCGCGCCGAGGGGCGGCGGATGGCGGTGGTGACCTCCAGCGTGCCGGAGCACTGCCGTACGGCGCTGCGGCATCTGGAGCTGGAGGACTATTTTGAGCGCGTCGTTTTTGCCCAGGCGCTGGGACTTGAAAAACGGGACCCGGCTCTGTGGCTTGCCGCCGCCGCAAAGTGCGGCGCTGCGCCGGAAACGTGCACGGTGTTCGACGACAGCATTGCCGCCTGCCGGGGCTCCCGCGCCGCAAAAATGCGGATTGTGGGCGTTTACGACGACTTTTTCGCGGCGGATGAAGCGGCGATGTCGGAATTTTGCGACGTGTACATCCACAGCTTTGAAGAACTTTTGTACCGGGGACAGAATCAGCCGACGTAACCGGCCGCTTTAAACAGGACAGGACCGCAGGTTTTCCCGAAAACGGGGAGCCTGCGGTCCTCTTTTTTCTCACAGCTTTTTCATATGGGCGCCCGCGGATTTCAGCATCAGCTTTTTGCTGCCCGCGCCCTCAAAGGCCACTTCCACCAAGGCGTCGCCGCCCATGGAGCGAACGGACGCCACCACGCCGCGGCCGAACGCGGTGTGCTCCACCGCATCTCCGACTTGCAGCTGCAAAAGCGGCGACGCACCGCCCCGGGGGCCGACGCCGCCTGCCGCCGGAATCCGGCGGGGCTTATCCGCCGGAGCGTGATAGGTGCGCATTCCGTCGCTCCGAACGGAGCCGGACGGAGCCGGACGCGCCGCGCCCGCGATTCCTCCGTGCTCCCGGTATCCGCTCCAGCCGCCGCCCGCGCCGGACCCGGCGCCGCCTGTGAAAGAACGGGGCTGGCTGTCCCAGCCGCCCTCTGCATCCCACGGGGCCGTGTCCGTCCGGAGCTGGGGCTTCCCCTGCCAGTCCAGGTTGTCCTCCGGGATCTCTTCCAAAAAGCGGGAGGGAAGGTTGGCGGAGGTGCGTCCATAGAGCATTCTCTGCCGGGCGTTCGTCAGCGTCAGCTTCTCCTTGGCACGGGTCATGGCCACATAGCAAAGCCGCCGCTCCTCCTCCATCTCCTCCTGTTCGCCCACGGCGCGCAGGCCGGGGAAAATCCCCTCCTCCATGCCCACCACGTAGACGCTGGGGAATTCCAGTCCCTTGGCCGAGTGCATGGTCATCAGCGTCACGCAGTCGTCTCCGCCGTCCACGGAGTCCAGGTCGGTATACAGGGCGATCTCGTTTAAAAAGCCGGACAGGGTCGCATCCTCCGGGTCACGCTCCAGAAAGCCCAGAATGTTGGATTTCAGCTCCTGCACGTTTTCAATGCGGGTCTTGCTCTCCGGGTCGCCCTTGGCCTCCAGCGCATGGACGTAACCGGTGCGCTCGCAGACTTCGTCGTAGAACTCCGGCAGAGCCATCGTCCCGCCCGCGCCGCGCAGTCCGTCGATCAGATCGGCAAACTTCAGCAGCTTGGGCGCGGCGGATTTCAGCTCGGGAAACAGGTCGGCGTTGCGCATGATCTCATAGAGAGACGCGCCCTGCCGGACGGACAGGTCCTGCGCTTTTTCCAGCGTGGCCGCGCCGATGGCCCGGGCGGGCACATTGACGATGCGCCGCAGACGCAGGTCGTCCAGCGGATTGTTCAGCACGCACAGATAGGCCAGCATATCCTTGACCTCGGCCCGGTCAAAGAACTTCGTTCCGCCCACTACCTTATAGGGCACGCCGTTGCGCCGCAGCGCGTATTCCAGCGCGTTGGACTGGGCGTTCATGCGGTACAAAACCGCGGTGTCGTGGAACTTCCGGCCCTCGCCCGCTCCCTGCAGAATATCGCTCACGACGAAATTCGCCTCGTCGCTCTCGTTGAGCGTGGTGTGAATGTTCACTTTCTCCCCGGCACCGTTTTTGGTCCAGAGCGTCTTTCCCTTGCGGCCCTGATTATTTTTGATGACCGCGTTGGCTGCGTCGAGAATGTTCTGCGTGGACCGGTAGTTCTGCTCCAGCCGGATCGTCCGGGCGGAGGGATACTGCTTTTCAAAGCTCAGGATGTTTTCAATATTCGCGCCCCGGAAGCGGTAGATGCTCTGGTCGTCGTCGCCCACCACGCAGAGATTTTTCCGCCCCCCGGCCAGCAGCGCGGTCAAAAGGTACTGGAGGTGGTTGGTGTCCTGATACTCGTCCACCAGCACATAGCGGAATTTCCGCTGATAGAACTCCAGCACGTCCGGGCAGGTTTTCAGCAGCGTCACCGTATGGAAAATGAGATCGTCAAAGTCCAGGGCGTTGGCGGCCCGCAGGGCCGCCGCATACCGGGCGTACACCTTTGCAATCCGGGTCAGGCGCCAGTCGCCGCCCGCCGCCTCTCCGGCCGCAAACTGCTCCGGCGTCTCATAGCGGTCCTTGGCGTTGCTGATGACGGTGAGGATCTCCTTGGGCGGAAAGGATTTCTCCTCCAGCCCCAGCTCCTTGACCGCGTCCCGGACGACGCGCTTGGAGTCGTCGGAATCGTAAATCGTAAAGTTTTTGTCGAAGCCCAGGCGGTCGATGTCCCGGCGCAGAATCCGCACGCAGGCGGAGTGGAAAGTGGAGGCCCACACATCCTCCGCTCCCGGGCCAAGCCGGGCCGCGAGCCGCTCTTTCAGCTCCCCTGCCGCCTTGTTCGTAAACGTGATGGCCAAGACCGACCACGCAGCAGCCGGGTCCACAGCGCACAGGTGCACGGCGCGGGCGCGCTCGTCCTCCGCGGGCTGGTCGGGATATCGCTCCAGAAACGCAAGATCGTCCTCCGTCGCCCCGGCGGGCACCTCCTCCGTGTCGCTGCCGCGGCCATAGGTCAGAAGATTGTAGATACGCTGTATCAGCACGGTGGTTTTGCCCGAACCGGCGCCGGCCAGCAGCAGCAGCGGCCCCTCCGTCGTCAGGGCGGCCTCCCGCTGGCGGTCGTTCAGCCGGGAAAAATCCCGCGCAATCACGCTTCGCCGCGCGGCAATGTAACGCCTTTGAAAGTCAGTCATATGTTCACCAAATTCCTCAAAATCTGTTCTCTCCGCGGCAAAAACGGATGCCCGTACCTTGCACGGCTACCGCATCGCCGGACTCCATTTTAGGACAAACCGGCCCCGAGGTCAACCGCCATTGGGAAATTCGGCGGATTTCCCTCCCGCTCCCTCCTCAGCCTCAAATCTCTAAAAATTTTTGTGAAAAAGCTTGACACGAACGTTTGTTCGATATACAATCAGCTTGTGAATAGAACATAAGTTCTATATGATAGTATTTGTTTTCGGAGGGCGCTGTTTATGAAAGAGCTGATTGCCTGCTGTGGGCTGGACTGCGAGATGTGCGACGCGCGCATTGCGACCGTCCATGACGATGACGCGCTGCGGGAAAAGACGGCGCGGCTCTGGAGCGAGATGAATCATGTGCCCATCACGAAGGAAATGATCCACTGCATGGGCTGCCGCGCGGACGGCGCAAAAACCCCCTACTGCGACAGCCTGTGTGAAATCCGAAAATGCGCGCTGGAAAAGGGATTGGACACCTGCGGCGACTGTTCCGAACTGGAGCGCTGCAAAACGGTCGGGATGGTGCTCGGGAGCAGCCCGGACGCTCTCAAAAATCTCAGAGAAACGAAATAAACATCAGAGGGAGGCTTTTTTATGAGTGGCTGGACTTTATTTTTCACAATGGTGGGAATGGCGTTTCTGACCGTTCAGCTCTTCCGTACGATCGACGCCATCGAGCACCCGAACCGCCGCCAGCACCGCCGTACCGCTGCCGTCCGGTAAGCCTTCCGTGCCATGGAGCTTCTGGAAAAGCTGACGATTCTTTCGGACGCGGCAAAGTATGACGCCGCCTGTACCTCCAGCGGAGCGAGACGCGGCCCCCGAAAGGGCTATGTCGGCTGCACCTCCTCGTCCATCGCCGGCTGCTGTCACACATTTTCAGCGGACGGCCGCTGCGTGACGCTGCTGAAGGTACTGCTGACGAACCGGTGCGTTTACGACTGCAAATACTGCGTCAACCGCCGCAGCAACGACACCCGGCGGGCGGCGTTTACCCCGGAGGAGCTGGCGGAACTGACGATCGGCTTTTACCGCAGAAACTATATTGAAGGGCTGTTCCTCTCCTCCGGCGTATGCCGCAGCCCGGACTACACCACGGAGCTGATGATTGCCGCGCTGCGCATTCTGCGGGAGCGATACCGCTTCAACGGCTACATCCACGCAAAGGCGATCCCGGGAACCGCGCCGGAACTGGTGGAGCAGCTGGGGCTTCTGGCGGACCGGCTGTCGGTCAATATCGAGTTGCCCTCGGAGGCAGGATTGAAGACACTGGCGCCTGATAAAACGAAACAGGCGATCCTGGCGCCGATGCGCCAGATTCAGGACCGCCGCTTTCAAAATGCGGAGGAGCTGGTCCGCTACCGCCATGCGCCCAAGTTTGCGCCCGCCGGTCAGAGCACTCAGCTGATTGTCGGGGCGACCCGCGACAGCGATCTGCATATTCTCCGGCTGACGCAGGGCCTGTATGACCGTTACCAACTCAAACGGGTGTTCTACTCCGCTTACGTTCCGGTGGTGGAAAACGCCCTGCTCCCCTCCCGGGAAATAAAGCCTCCGCTGCTGCGGGAACATCGGCTCTATCAGGCCGACTGGCTTCTCCGGTTTTACGGGTTCCGAGCCGAGGAACTGCTGGACGAGGACACGCCGGACTTCAATCCCCTTGTGGACCCCAAGTGCAGCTGGGCTCTGGCGCATCTGGAGCGGTTTCCCGTGGAGATCAACACCGCAGACTATGAAACGCTGCTGCGGGTACCGGGGATCGGCGTCACGTCCGCAAAGCGGATTCTCGTCTCCCGGCGGGCCGGCCGGCTGCAAATCGACGATTTGCGGAAGCTGGGCGTTGTGATGAAGCGGGCGCAGTATTTTCTGACTGCCTGCGGAAAGATGACGGAAGGACTGCGCTTTACGCCGGAAAGCCTCCTGCGCAGCCTGATCGCGGCTGAGCGTCCCCTGCTGCCCCAGGAGGAGCCGGAGTCCCGGCAGCTCTCCCTCTTTGATCCCTGAGAAAGTGCGGAAAGCTTCCGACACACAGCCTGGCGACGTATTTTCCAAACTGCGCAGACTGGCTGCGGGGGAGATTTTTCAAGCGGGGTGCGCTGAAATGGAACTGACCTATCTCTATGACGGCAGCTTTGACGGGTTTCTTAGCTGCGTCTTTGAAAGTTATCGAAAACAGGAAGTCCCCACCGCCATTGAAAGCGATGAGGACTCTGTTCCGGCGCTTTTTTCCGTCTGCGCCATAGAGACGAACCGCGCCCACGCGCAGCGGGTCTACCGGGGACTGGTGCGCCGGTCTCCGGACGCAGCCCGGCTGATCTGGCACGGTTTTCTGACCTGCCTTCCCCAGCGGGAGCTCCGTTTGTATCAGGCGATCGCAAAGCTCCTTCAGGATGGACCGGGATTTTTGTGCAATCTTGCGGATGAGACTCTGCTTCCCATCCGCAAGGCGGTCCGTCATCTGTACGGAGAGGTGGAGCACCTGCGGGGATTCGTCCGTTTTTCCGAAATGGACGGCGTACTCGGCGCTGAGATCGAACCTGAAGACCGGGTTCTTCCTCTCCTGCGGGGGCACTTCTGCGCCCGCTGTCAAAATGAACGCTTTTTCATTTACGACCGTACCCACCGGGAGGTTTTGCTCTATGCGGACGGTAGGGCCGTGATCGCTCCGCTTGCAAATTTCCAGATGTCTCCTCCCAGCGAGGAGGAGGCCGGTTACCGTCTCCTCTGGAAACGGTTCTACGACACCGTCGCCATCCGGGAGCGGTCCAATCCCAAGTGCAGACGCACCCAGATGCCCATGCGCTACTGGAATACCATGACGGAGTTTCAGGGGCCGGAGTACTTCAAAGCGAAACGCTCTCCCGCAGCTTCTCAAGCCCCCGGCGCTCAAGGCGGGATACCTGCACCTGCGACACTCGCAATATCCGCGCCGTCTGCTCCTGCGTCAGCCCTTTGAAATACCGCAGCAAAATCGTCATTCGTTCCTTTTCCGGCAGAGTGTCGATTGCCTCCCGCAGAGCGATCCGCTCCACAAGCTGCTCCTCCGGGGCATCGGTCCCCAGCGTTCCCTCCAGCGTCAGCCCATCCGCCGTCTCCTGCTGAAGAGACTGGGGCGTATCTGTGGCCAAATCCACCTGCGCAATCTCCTCCGGCAGCAGCCCAGACTCCGCGGCCAGCTCCGAAAGCGCGGGCTCGCGCCCGAGGCGATAGCGAAGCCGCTCGCGGATTCCGTAAAGTGTTTGTGCTTGCTCCCTTGTGCTGCGAGAGACTTTAATTGCACCGTCATCCCGCAAAAAGCGGCGGATTTCCCCCGCGATCTTGGGCACGGCATATGTAGAAAAACAGGTTCCATAGGAGAAGTCGAATCCGCGTACCGCCTTTAAAAAGCCCACGCAGCCCAGCTGAAACAGGTCCTCCGCCTCCACGCCGCGTCCGCAGTAGCGCCGCACAATGCTCCAAATCAGTCCACTGTTCTCCCGGACGGCCCGTTCGCAGGCGTCGTTGTTTCCCTCCTGTGCCGCACGCAGCAGCTCCAGAGTCGGCTGGCCGCTCATTTCTGCGGCTTTGCACGGGGAGAGAGCTTCCGACGCATGATAACGGTGGTCCCCCGATTCAGCACCGATTTGACTGTGAGCTGGTCCATGAAGCTCTCCATGATCGTGAAGCCCATGCCGCTCCGCTCCTCCCCGCCGGTAGTAAACATGGGCTGACGCGCCTTTTCAATGTCGGGAATCCCCCGGCCGTGGTCCCGGACCGTGATCTCCAGCACGTTTCCGTCGCAGATTCTCACCTTGAGCCGCACCTTTCCCAGCGAATTGGGATATGCGTGCACGATCGCGTTGGTCACGGCCTCGGAAACCGCGGTTTTTATGTCCTCCAGCTCGTTGAGCGTCGGGTCCATCTGCGAGGCAAAGCAAGCCACCGCCGCGCGGGCGAATCCCTCGTTGGCACTGCGGCTGGGGAATTCCACGGATATGTAATTTGTCGCTTTCATGCCTTTTCCTCCTGTCGAATCAAAATCAGACGGCTGATGCCGGCGGCGTCCAGAACCCGCCTTGCCTGGGGCGGAACATGGCAGACCAGCATACTTCCCTCCAGGTTTTCCATTCGCCGCTGGACGCGCAAAAGCAGCGCGATCCCGGAGCTGTCCATAAAGGTCACGCCGCTCATGTCCAGTACCAGTTTCCGGGGAAGCGCCGCGTCGATCTCCTGCTCCACCTCCCGGATCGCCTCCCGAGAGCCGTGATGGTCCAACTCGCCGGAAATTTCCAAAAGCAGGTTGCGGTCTGTGCTTTTTGCGCAAATCTCCATATGCATCGTCCTTTGTAAAAAAAATCACCGTAAGACTGTCTTACGGTGATAGTAGCACGTCCCACTTTTTCTTTTCTGTCGAAAAATCCGGCGCGTCTGCAACAAGTTCGCAGACGCGCCGGATTTTTATCGGAAAGCGGAACCGGGCGGAGAAAGCGCCTGAAACGGGCGGCACTTTCCCCGCGGGATCACTTCTTTCTTGTCCGCCGTCCCACGGGTGCCGGACAAGAAGTTTCAGCTTCAGCCCTTCATGGCCGCCGCGGATTCGTCCAGCTTGGCCAGGAGCTCGCGATATTTCTGCGCCTTTTCGCGCTCCGCGTTGACGACCGCTTCCGGCGCGTTGGCGACGAACTTCTCATTCTTCAGCTTCGCCTCCGTGATGCGCAGGCCGTTTTCGGCCTTCTCGCGCTCCTTGGCGATCCGGTCCAGCTCCGCCTGGAAATCCACCAGCTCGCTCAGCGGGATATAGGCCGTGGCCTTGTGAGTCACGATCGTCACCAATCCGTCCAGATTCTCCGGCGCGTGATCGGTGATCGTCACATCGGAGGCATATGCCAGCCGGGTGATGAAATGCGTGCCCTGCTGATAGATGCCGGCGTCGGCCGTCATCAGAATGATCTCCGCCTTCTTGGAGGGCGGCACATTCATCTCGGAGCGGCGGGCGCGGACGGACTTGATGGTGTCCATGACTGCCTCCATGGCGTCGGTCTCCGCCGGGAAATCCAGCTCCGGACGGTATTTCGGCCACTCGGAGGTCATCAGGAAATCGCCCTCGTGCGGCAGCGCCTGCCAGATTTCCTCCGTCAGGAACGGCATGAACGGGTGGAGCAGCTTCAAAAGCTCAATGAGCACGTAGCACAGCACGTTCTCCGCCGCCGTCCGGGATTCCGAGTGATCGACAGCCATGCGGGTCTTGGTCAGCTCGATATACCAGTCGCAATAGGTATCCCAAATGAAATCGTACAGCTTGGCCGAGGCCACGCCGATTTCGTAGCTTTCCAGGTTTTCCGTGACCTCCCGGATCAGCGTGTTCAGCTTGGTGAGAATCCACTTGTCCTCCAGCTCCAGCTTTTCAGGCAGGCGGCAGGTGTCGATGGTGAGATTCATCTGGACAAACCGGGAGGCGTTCCAGATCTTGTTGGCGAAGTTGCGCATGGCCTCGCACTTTTCCGTGTAGAACCGGGTGTCGTTTCCGGGGGAGTTTCCGGTGATGAGGTTAAAGCGCAGAGCGTCGGCGCCGTACTTTTCCGCCATCTCCAGCGGGTCGATGCCGTTGCCCAGGGATTTGGACATCTTGCGGCCCTTGTCGTCCCGGACGAGGCCGTGGATCAGGACGGTGTGGAATGGAATCTGCTTCATCTGCTCGCAGCCGGAGAAAATCATCCGGGCCACCCAGAAGAAGATGATATCGTAACCTGTGACCATGACGGAAGTGGGATAATAGAATTTCAGGTCCTCCGTCTTTTCCGGCCAGCCCAGCGTGGAGAACGGCCACAGCGCGGAGGAGAACCAGGTGTCCAGCACGTCCGGGTCCCGGGTCAGGCGGGTGCTGCCGCACTTTTCGCACTTGACAGGGTCCTCGCGGCTGACGTTGATGTGTCCGCACTCGTCGCAGTACCACGCGGGAATCTGATGACCCCACCAGAGCTGGCGGGAGATGCACCAGTCATGGACGTTTTCCATCCAGTTGATATAGGTCTTGGAGAAGCGCTCCGGCACGAACTTGACCTCGCCGTCCCGGACGACCCGCAGCGCCTCCTTGGCAAGCGGCTCCATCTTGACAAACCACTGCGCGGAGATCAGCGGCTCCACGTCGTTGTGGCAGCGATAGCAGGTGCCCACGTTGTGGCTGTAAGGCTCCGTCTTGACAAGATACCCCTGGGCCTCCAGATCCTCAATGATCTTTTTGCGGCACTCATACCGGTCCATGCCCACATACGGGCCGCCGTTTTCGTTGATGTGTCCGTCGTCGCCGATGACGCGGATGACCTCCAGATTGTGGCGCAGGCCCACCTCAAAGTCGTTGGGGTCGTGGGCGGGCGTCATTTTCACGGCGCCGGTGCCGAATTCCAGCTCCACATAGTCGTCGGCCACAATGGGAATCTCGCGGTTCATGATGGGCAGGATGCAGGTCTTGCCCACCATATCCTTAAACCGCTCGTCCGCCGGGTTGACGGCCACGCCGGTATCGCCCATCATAGTCTCGGGGCGGGTGGTGGCGACCACCAGATCGCCGGAACCGTCCGTCAGCGGGTAGCGGATATACCACAGGTGGCCGGGCTTGTCCACATACTCCACCTCGGCGTCGGAAAGGGCGGTGATGCAGTGGGGACACCAGTTGATGATGCGGCTGCCCTTGTAGATCATACCCTTGTCATACAGATCGCAGAACGCCTCCCGCACAGCCTTGGCGCAGGTGTCGTCCATGGTGAAGCGGGAGCGGTTCCAGTCGCAGGAAACGCCCAGCTTCTTCTGCTGTTCAACAATGCGGTTTCCGTACTTTTCCTTCCACTGCCACACGCGCTCCAGAAATTTTTCCCGGCCCAGGTCATAGCGGGTCTTTCCCTCTTTGCGCAGTTCCTCTTCCACCTTGATCTGAGTGGCGATGCCGGCGTGATCGGTGCCGGGCAGCCACAGCGTCGAATACCCCTGCATCCGCTTGAAGCGAGTCAGGATATCCTGAAGCGTGGAGTCCAGCGCGTGCCCCATGTGGAGCTGTCCAGTCACGTTGGGAGGCGGCATAACGATGGAAAACGGGGGCTTTTTGGGATCGGGGTCGCCGCTGAAGCAGTTGTTGTCCATCCACATCTGATAGATGCGGGACTCCACCTGCTGCGGCTCATACACCTTCGGCAGTTCTTTCTTCATACGTTGATTCTCCTGTTCTGTGAACAATGTCAGTTTTCTTTTTGTCAGTTTTCCCATTTTGCGGAAACCGGAAACAGGTCTGCGGCCTTTGCGCCTCTTTTCCGCAAAATAGCAAAAAAACGCCCTGAGCCATTACGCTCAGGGCGAACAAAAGTCCGTGGTACCACCTGCATTCGGGATCGCTCCCGCACTCTGCCGGCACAGACGTGCCGCTTCCCGATAACGGCGGAACCACCGTTGCGGCCTACTGCTGTTCAGCGCAAAGCTCCGGGACGACTTCCCCGCCGGCACTCACAGGAGCTTCCACCAGCCGCTCCCTCTCTTGACTGAAAACCGACAGATACTGCTTCCCATCATCGCAGTTCAAATATTGGACATAAGTATAATCTGTTGGGCGAAAAAAGTCAAGACAAACGCAGAATTTCCTTTTTCAGACGCTGAATAATGCGCTTTTCCAGCCGGGAGATGTAAGACTGGGAGATTCCCAGCCGGTCCGCCACCTCCTTTTGCGTCTCCTCCTGTCCGCCATTCAGGCCAAAGCGCAGGGTGATGATCTGCCGCTCCCTGGGCGTCAGGATCTTCAGCGCCGCCGCCAGCAGTGAGCGGTCCACGTCCTCCTCGATGGGCCGCATGACCGTGTCCCCCTCCGTGCCCAGCACATCCGAGAGCAGCAGCTCGTTGCCGTCCCAGTCGGTGTTCAGCGGCTCGTCAAAGGACACTTCCCCTTTGCGGGAGGCGTTTTTCCGCAGATACATCAGAATCTCATTTTCAATGCACCGGGAAGCGTAGGTCGCCAGCTTGATGTTTTTCTCCGTTCGGTAGGTCCCCACCGCCTTAATAAGGCCGATGGTGCCAATGGAAATCAGGTCCTCGATGTTGACGCCGGTGTTCTCAAACCGTTTTGCGATGTATACCACCAGCCGCAGGTTGTGCTCGATCAGCGTCCGCTGAGCATCCTCCTGGTCGATCCGCGCCAGCAGCTCCGCCTCCTGCTCCCGGGGAAGCGGCGGCGGCAGGGTGTCGCTGCCGCCGATATAGTGAACTGCCTCCCGGGGAAGCAGCCCGGCTTTTTGCAGCAGCTCCGCGAGTCTTTTCAGAAGATGTTTCATGCCCTTGCGCCCCTTCCTGTTCCACACCGCCCCACAGGGCGTCAAATCCGCCGCCCAGCTCCGTGGGCGACAGCGCCACCAGCAGATTCCGATATGTCCGCCGTCCCACCTGCACCCAGTCGCTCCGAAACGCCAGCAGCAGCCCCCCGGACACTCCCACCGCCCGATAGGGCAGCAGACGGAACCGCCGGGCCTGGGGAACGCGGTCCAGCGCCTCCAGCGTCTGCGCCGGGCGGCGGAGCGCCTCCTCCGTGAGCATTGCCCGCAGGCCCTCCGGCCACAGCCCCTCCAGCCGGAACGCCGCCGCCACCAGCACAGGCCGCCCTGTCATCGGGTCCTGGAGCGCGTTTCCGGTGTCACAGAGCGCCGTCAGCGAAACGCTTCGCTCCCCCAGTCCCACCTGGGTGCGAATCAGATTTCCCCGCGCGCCGCCGTTTTTGGCTCCGGCGCGAAACACCGCCGAGAGCGTAAGATAGGCGGCCCCGGCGGCCGCCAGAAGGACTTTCGCGTCCACATCCGTATAGAAAACGCCGTTTTCCATGGGGATGCCGCCGCCTGCAAGAAGCCCCAGCCCCAGCGCGCAGCCCGCAAAGCCGCAGGACACCGTAAATAAAAGCACCGTCAGCCGGGCCAACCTCCGCTCCCCGCCGTAAGACGCCAGCGCCATCAAAATACCCGCGGCGATCTTAACGGGCCAGCGGGACAAAAAGCCGCACCCCGGCAGAAAAACCGCCACAGCATAGGCTCCGCCCAGCGCCGCCGCCAGAAGATACCGGACGCGGCGGGGCGGAACGCCCGCCAGATGGGCGGTAGCGGTCAGCAGCAGATAATCCATCAGCGTATTGAGAACAAATACGCTGTCCACATATACCACCGTCACGTTCCGCACCTCCGCCTCATGCCCGGATTATAGACCAGCTCTCCCCGAAAATGCCGTCGCAAAACGGACGCGGGGCAAAAAGCCGCCGGAGTGCGCACTCTGAAAAG
>Ga0183101_1000051_pt5 | contig 13731 bp, 10 predicted proteins | sample Biomet3_FD_127790 | JGI IMG/M metagenome (GOLD analysis project Ga0183101, IMG submission 127790) | Microbial communities from bioreactor (seeded with sewage sludge) at LBNL, California, USA - Biofuel metagenome 3 | ecosystem: Engineered > Bioreactor > Anaerobic > Unclassified ... | reverse complement strand
TCTCTTCCTTCAGCATTTCAGCCGCGTACTTGGAACCTTCGCCCACCTTGGGGATTTCACCAGTAAGCGGGATGGGGAACCCGATTTTGATCGGAGCTTCTGCGGCCATGGCCGCTTGCCCCACAAAAAGAGACAGGGCGCAAACTGACGCTACTTTCAGCAAATTCATGAAGGCCTCCCGAGTGTTATGTGCTGTTACAGGGGTGTCCCGAATTACGGTAAGGCAAAGCAAAGCAAAAAACATTCCTTTTGTATAACAACCTGGAAATAAAGAACATTATTTGCGTATTGCGGCATAAAAAATACGTTTTTGTAACTTTGTTGGCAATAAACTCTACAAAAAAGTGAAAAATTGTAAAAAAGCTGCCCGAGAAGGGTATTGCATATATGGTATCCCAAGTCAAATATGATACCATATCCGGTGCGCATTGTGCATCCGGCGAGGGAGGCATGAGATAACAGCTTGAATTACAATATCTTTAAAAAAAGCTGGTGCGCCGGGTGTAGTAACAGCGCGGCAAGGCTCTTGCCTGAGGGTGTGGCCGCGTGCGGCGCTGGATCATAAAAATATATAACATCCCGATAATGCATGAAAAATAATCTAGTTAGAAAAAAATACATTTGTGTCGATTTTATGGGTGGCTAACGGCAATCACTGCCCGGAAAAAGGAAAAAGCGCAGTAACGGCAGCGCATTTTGTGACAATACAAGTTTTCTACCAACATGCAGTTTTTTGCGGAGAGCCCCAAAAAGAAGCTGCCCGCAACGCGCCGATCACGCGCATAGCCCTGTATCCCTGAAGGCACACTGGAGCCGACGACCGCAAAACAACTTTGCTATATAAGCATACTCCGGCTTCAAGCGCCACAAAAAATGCGCGGGTCGCCCTGCGGCAGGCCGCAACGCGTGGAGCGGCCCTGCTCAGTATCCGGCGGCCAGGCCGTCGCTGCGCGGGTCGGTTGCGCCAAACAGCATGCCGTCGTGTTCGCGGCAAAGTATGGCTCCGGCGTGCCCCATAACGTCGCTGAAGTCGGGCACGCGCGCAACCTCATGACCAAGGCGTTCCAGCTCCGCAACCACGGCGTTGGAAAAGCGGCCCTCAAGCCGCAGGTTGTTGGCCGCAGCGCCCCAGGTGCGCCCAAAAAGCCAGCGCGGCGCTGCCACGGCATCGTGCGGGCTGAGGCCAAAATCGACCACGCGCGTTACAATGGCCGCTTGCGTTTGGGGTTGGCCCTCGCCGCCCATGGTGCCGTAAACAAGGTAGGGTTTGCCGTTTTTGCGCAGCATGGGCGGGTTGAGCGTGTGCAGCGTGCGCTTGCGCGGCTCAAGCCTGTTGACATGCGCCGGATCAAGCGAGAAAAAGCAGCCCCTGTTTTGCAGCAGCACGCCCGTGTCGCCCGCCACCACCCCTGAGCCGAAATCGTGAAAGATGCTTTGAATGGCAGAAACCGCGTTGCCCTGTTCGTCCACCACGCCGAACCAGCAGGTATCGCCGCCGGGTTCAAGCGGGCCGCCAGGCGGCAAGGCGCGCCACGGGCGCAGCCGCCCGGCCAGGGCAAGACCGTGTTCCGGTGAAAGCAGGCGCGCAAGGGGCGCGGGGGCAAAGTCCGGGTCCGTCACATAGGCATCGCGGTCGGCAAAGGCCAGCTTGGCGGCTTCCACCAGCGCATGCACATAGGCGGCGCTGCCTTCGCCCATGGCGCGCACGTCCAGCCGCTCAAGGATGTTGAGGATGGAAAGCGAGGCCAGCCCCTGGGTTGGCGGCGGCAGGTTGCAGGCGTCATAACCGCGATAGGTTACGCGCAGCGGCGTGACCATGGCGGCCCGGTGCGTTGCGAAATCCGCCGCGGTGAGCAGCCCGCCGTTGTCCGCCAGCCAGCGGACCATGCGCTCGGCCACCTCGCCTTCATAAAAGGCGCGCGCACCCTCGCGCGCTAGGGTGCGCAGCGTGGCGGCCAGCTCGGGCAGGCGCAGGCGGTCGCCCACGCGGCCCGGTTCGCCGCCGGGCAGAAAGGTGCGGGCAAAACCGGCGAAGCGCTGCAACTGGCGGTAGCCTGTGGCGTCCTGTTGCGTGTCTTCGCGCAGCCAGTGGGCCAGCGATGCTGTTATGGCAAAGCCCCCGTCCGCCAGAGCCACGGCGTCTTCCAGCAGATCGGCAAAAGCCAGCGGGCTGCCCCACGAGCGGCTTAACGCAAAGGCTGCCTCCCAGCCGGAAACGGCTCCGGGCACCGTGCAGGCGGCCAGCGGCCCCCGCTGCGGAATCGCCGTGCAGCCCCTGGCGGAAAAAAACTTACGGGAGGCCTTTTCGCCGGAACGGCCGCAGGCGTCGATGCCGTGCAGTTCTCCGGTGGCGGCCTCGTGGGCCAGCCAGAAGTTATCGCCGCCAAGGCCGCACATCTGCGGATACACCACGGCAAGCACGGCGGCCACGGCAATGGCCGCGTCCAGGGCTGTTCCGCCCCTGCGCAGCACATGCACGCCCGCCTGGGTGGCAAGATAGTGCGGCGAAGTGACCATGCACCGGGTGGCCATGGGATTGCAGCGGCATGATTCCGTTGGCGCATAGGGGCTGGGGCTGAACGGCATGGTGGTCCTTTGCTGGTGAAACGGATGCCGTAAACTACCGGCTCGCCGGGGCCGCGTCAAACGGCCAGGGCCGGGCGCGTGCCGTTGAGAGCCGTGGAAAAATGGCGTAAGCAGAGGTGGCGTCATGCCGCGCGCCGCGCGGATTTCGGACGCCGTGTGGAATCCTTATGGAGACCACGGCAGGTTGAATTTTTTATTCCAAGGATACCAAATGAATATGACAGTGATGCTCTTTGCCGTGGGGCTTGCGGGCAGCTTTGTTTTCGACCGATTCGATTTGCCCGGCGGCGCCATGACCGGCGCCATGATCGCGGTGGTGGCGTTCAAGACCTTTGGCTCCATCAGTTCGCCGGATATGGCGCATTGGGTGCGCTTTCTGGTTTATGGTTGCGTGGGCGTGATTGTGGGCAACATGTATAACCCCGGCATGCTGAACGCCGTGCGCGATACCTGGCCCATGATGCTGCTTTCCACCAGTATTCTGCTGCTCGCGGGCCTGTTGTGTGCCTGGATAGCCGTGCGCTGGGGCGGCCTTTCGCTGGGTGGGGCCTATCTGGCCACCAGCCCCGGCGGGTTCAACGCCGTGGTGGCGCTTTCGGGCGGCAGCGGGGCGGAGGCTCCCATGGTCATGGTCTATCACCTGGTGCGCATCTATGCCATCGTGCTGCTTTCGCCGCTGGTGGCCAAGGGGCTGATGCATCTGGTAAAATAGCATGTGAACGACCCGGCGTGCCGCGATGGCGCGCCGGGTCGTTATCTTCTTCTTCTGCGTTTCGTCCTAACGGCTGCCGTTTTGCAGCTCGGCGCGCACCCGCCGGGCGGCGGCCACCATGTTTTCCAGCGCTGGGTAGGCCTCGTCCCACTTGCGCGTCTTGAGCCCGCAATCCGGGTTGACCCAGAGCCGTTGGTGTGGAATATGCCGCAGCGCCCGCCGTAGCAGGTCGGCGATTTCGTCCGTGGAGGGCACGCGCGGGCTGTGAATGTCGTAGACGCCTGGGCCAACGGCGCTGCGGTAGGCCACGCGGTCAAATGCGTCTAGCAGTTCCATGCCGCTGCGGCTGGATTCTATGCTGATGACATCGGCATCCATGGCCGCGATGGCGGGCAGAATGGCATTGAATTCGCTGTAGCACATGTGGCTGTGTATCTGTGTTTTGTCCGCCACGCCGGAAGACGCGAGGCGAAAGGCCTCCACGGCCCAGCCCAGGTATGCTTGCGCGTCTGTGCTGTTGAGGGGCATGCCTTCTCGCAGGGCGGCCTCGTCTATCTGTATAACGCCGATGCCCGCTTTTTCCAGATCCTGCACTTCGTCGCGCACGGCCAGGGCCAGTTGGCGGCAAACCTGCTCGCGCGGCAGATCGTCGCGCACAAAGCTCCAGCAAAGCATGGTCACGGGGCCAGTGAGCATGCCCTTCATGGGTTTACGGGTCAGGCCTTGCGCAAAAACGGCCCAATCCACCGTCATGGGGGCCTTGCGGTAGACATCGCCGTAAATCACCGGCGGTTTGACGCAACGGCTGCCGTAGCTCTGCACCCATCCGTTGCGGGTAAAGCAGAAACCGCCCAGTTGCTCCCCGAAATATTCCACCATGTCGGCCCGTTCGGCTTCGCCGTGAACGAGCACGTCCAGCCCAAGGGCTTCCTGTTTTTGGACGCAGGCGCGGATTTCTTCGCGGATGGCGGCCGCATAAACGGCGGCGTCCATGTTTCCCTCCCTGAAGGCCCGCCGCGTGCGGCGGAGGGCATCCGTCTGCGGGAAGGAGCCGATAGTTGTGGTGGGCAGTTGCGGCAGATCAAGCCAAGCCTGCGCCTTGGTGCGCTGTTCGCAAGGCGAGCGGCGTCGCTGCATGTCCGGGGTGATGGCGTCCATGCGCTGCCGCACCGCCGCGACGGCAAGGTCCGGGTGCGCCTGCGCGGCGCGCAGGGTAACGGCGTTGATGGCCAGGGAATCGCCACCGCAGCCCCTGGCTATGCCCGCCAGTTCGACCAGTTCTGCGCATTTTTGTACAGCGAAGGCCATTCTGTTTTTAATATGGTCCGGCAGGGCATCTTCCAAGGCGAGGTCCACAGGGCAGTGCAGCAATGAGCAGGAGGCGGCCAGCAGCACGCGCTCCGGCCCCAAGGCCGAAACCGCCCGTTCTGTCTTGGCGGCCGCGCGGGCATAGTCCGTTTTCCAGATGTTGCGGCCGTCCACCACGCCCAGCGAAAGCCGCATGCCGCTGGGCAGGCAGGCCAGCACCGGGTCCAGCTGCGCCGCGCCGCGCACAAGGTCCAGGTGCAGCGCCGCGCAACCGCTGCGCATGGCCAAGGGCAAATGGCGCGTCAGAGGGCCAAAATAGGTGGTCAACATCAGCTTGCCCGCAGCGGCGGCGTTGAGCCGTTCATAGCTTGCAGCAAAGCGCGCCGCCCCCTCGTCGGGCAGCAACTCGGTACACAGCACGGGTTCCTCAATCTGGATAAGGGCGCACAGGGGCGCAAGCTCCGCCAGCAGGTCGGCATAACGGTGCAGCACTTCATCCAGCCGGGCCCAGATGTCCGCTCCGTCGCGCGACTTGGCAAGAGCCAGCCAAGTGAACGGACCGATAACAGCGGGTTTGGGCGTGAAACCAAGCGCGGCGGCTCGGCGCGTGGCTTCCGCCACTGGGTGCGCGGCGGGCCTCCAGCGAGCCCCGACCTCGATTTCCGGCACGATATAGTGGTAGTTGGTGTCGAACCACTTGGTCATTTCCATGGCCGGAATATTGCGCCGCGTATCTCCGCGCGCCAGAACAAAACAGCGTGTGGGATCGCTTTCGCCGGGCAGGGCCCCGGCAAAGCGCCTCGGCGTAGCGCCCAGCATCAGGCTGGTGTCGAGCATGCGGTCATAGAGGGAAAAATCACCTGTAGTCGCAAAGCTGAGCCCGGCATCGCGCTGGACGTGCCAATGGCGTTCCTGCAATGCGTTGGCCGTGCGGGTGAGCTCGGAGGCGTTGGTGTCGCCCCGCCAGAAGGATTCGAGAGCCTGTTTCAGCTCCCTTCGGCTGCCCATGGAGGGGAAGCCGGGAATGTGGGTCTGCATGGTTGTGCTCCTTTCAAGGGTGAAAGGGCAGCCCATTCACGCGGGCCATGGGCGCACTGGTCCATGGGCCGGGCATTTGCCTGATCGCGAGACAGTACTGCCATGCCGCGCCATTCGCGGCGGTGTGACTGGGCGTCTCCTGGCTTACGGCCCCTGCACGAACCGGCCTTTTGGCCTGCCGTGCGCTGCATCTGCGCCTTCCCGCCTGTGCAGGCAGTGGCGCGATGCGGGTTCAACCGATTACAGTGGCGCGTCCGCAACGGATTCTCACCGTTTTCCGTTTCCAATCACGATATCCAGATAAATTGATATATACCGCGCGTAAGCAAGTCAAGGCATGTAGCAAGAGGGAGCAGGCCATTTGAAGCTTGGGGTGTTCAAGGGCTATTGCTCTGAATGCCGCACACGGCGGCGGGAGGGGCCGCAGCACGGGCAAGCCGGTTGTACCCCAGAGAACAACGTCAGCACCCGCCGCCTGCAATAACGGGCGGTTTGACGAAACGGTTTGATAGAACGATTTGATGCGGGCGCAAAAGGCCGCGCTGTTCTAGCGGGCCAGCAAAAGAATAATGCCCCCCAGCGCGGGCAGAATGACCATGCAGCTTTTCAGCAGCAGCTGCGGCGCCATGCGGGTGAATTTGGCCCCCACATACGCGCCGATGGTCTGCCCGGCCAGAACCTGCACAAAAAGCACGGGGTCCAGGTTTCCCGCGACCAGAAAACCCAGGCTTCCCAGGGCGGCGATGGGCAAAATGACCAGCATGGTGGTGCCCACGGTCTGATAAAGAGGCACATTGAAAATGATGAGCAGCGTCAGCTGGATAAAGGGCGTGGCCCCCACGCCGCAGGCCCCGGAGATAAGGCCGTTGCACACGCCCACAATGCCTGTGAGCAGCCAGAATATTTTTCCTTTGGCCTTGTTGCAGCGCAGGTTGAACAGTGGGTGCCGGGGATGGAAAACGCGCAGATAGATGAGCAGTGCAGAGATAAGCAGCACCGCGCCGGTAAGGGGCTTGAGCGTGGCTGAAGAAAGCGCGGAAGAAATATGCGCGCCCATAAACGCGCCGCCCGCGCCGAAAAGGCCCAACAAACCGCCAAGGCGGCGATTGACGTTGCCTTCGCGAAAGTGGCTGACAGAGCCGGAAAGCGAGGTAAAGACCATGGCCCCCAGCGAAGTTCCCAGGGCCACATGCATGGGCACGCCAAAGCCCACGCTGAGCATGGTTATCATCACGCCCGCGCCGCCCGCGCCCACAAAGCCCAGAAGCGTTCCCAACACCAGCATGGCAGCAAATACAAGCATAAATCACCCGAAGGCGGCGGTTCCGTGCGCAATGGCGGGGCCGTCATAATAGAAATGGTGCGCGCCGGGGCGGAAACCCGGAACGAATTTTTGCAGGTTAGCCTTCCAGGCGGCGTGGCGCAAGCGGCGTCTTGCCGTGGGGAGCGCGGTTCTTCGCGGTGGCGGCGTTGCGGGGTGGGCGGTTAGCGCTGCCGCGTCAGGTAATAGACCTTGGGCACCATATACATGAGGCTCAGCTGGCTTCGGGTTGGCTCGTAGCGTGTGGCCACCACAACCGAGCCCAGGTTCCACAGGTGCGCGTCGTCGCCTTCGCCCGCCGAGGGCTGGCCGAAGCGTTCCGTGACCATGTTGAGAATCTGCGCCTCAATCTTGTTGTCCGGCGCGGCATAATCCAGCTCAAGAAAGCCCAGGGGCGCGGGGTTGCCGGGGCCGTAGCAAATGGCCATCTGCCGCGCGCCGGGGGCCACCTTTCCCGCTTCATAGAGGTCGCAGATGTAGCCGTCGTCCTCTCTGGTCGGTTTGGCCCCGTAGCGTTTGAGGGCCTCGCGCATGCTGTTGCGGTCCGTGTTGTCGAGCCGTTGGCCGAAGAGCACGGCATCCGGCCTGGATGGCTCGGCGCGGGCCATGTCTTCCAGTTCCTTCATGGCGTCGGCGTTGCCGTTCATGGCTGCGGCATAGAGCAGCAGAACAGCCCGGGAAGGATTTTTGGCCACGCCCTGCCCGGTGCGGTAAAAGTGACCAAGACGGAACAGGGCCTCGGTTTGCTGCTGGGAGGCCGCGCGGCTGTACCAGGCCGCAGCGGCTTTGTCGTCCTTTTTCACGCCGCGCCCAAGTTCATAAAGCATGCCCAGATTATATTGGGCCTCTGGCTGCCCTTGCCGTGCCGCTAGATCAAACCAGCGGGCGGCTTCTTCAGGGTTGGGCTCAATGCCGCGCCCCTGTTCGAGCATGCGCCCATAGTTGCTCATGCCGGAGGGGTGGCCCGTTTTGGCCGATTCCGCAAACCAGTGCAGGGCGCGCCCCAGGTCAGGTTCCACCCCCTGCCCCAAATCATACAGCACGCCAAGGTTGTTCATGGCCTGTCCGTCGCCAGCTTCGGCCTGCTTGCTCCAGATGCTCTCTGCCTGGGCGTAATCGCCTTGGGCATAGGCCAGGGCGGCCTGTTCCGTTTGCGTGGGGGGGGATTTTCTCTGCGCGGCGGGCGTGTGGCCCCTGCGGGGCGCTGGTTCGTCAACGTCCTGCTTTTTTTCCTGCTTTTCCTGTTGTTCCTGCTCTTCCTTGCGCGCCTTGCGTGATTTTTTGTCCTTGCGGCTGCGGCTCTTTTTTTCCTTGGCCGGTGCGGCGGGCGTTTGCGGCTTTTGCACCTGCGGTTCCGCCGGGCTTCCGGGTTGGGCGGGTTGCCCCGGCTGGGTCGCCGCTGGCGGCGTTTGCGGTTGCCTGGCTGGTGAAGGCGCGGGAGCGCTTGGCGCACTGAGCGGGGGCACCGCCTGGGGCGGGGTCACGCTGGGGGCGGGCACGGAAGGCGAAGGCACGGTGGGCGCCTGCACGCTGGGTGTTTGTATGCCCTGGCCCGGTGCGCCGGTGCCCGGCGCAACCGTTCCATGCACAAAAACGGAATCAGCGGCGGCGAGCGCAAAACCGCAAGGCAGCGCCAGCGTTGCGGCGATGCAGCAAGCCAACAGAGAACGGCAGGCCGAAATAACGCGGGCGCGGCAGTGCCCCGCGCCCTGATGAAGAAACATGGGGTGTTCCTTACGGTTTGCGTTTCGGGCAGTTGAAATTCATGAAGTCCACTTCCGGGCGGCTGGTCAGGCTTGCGTTGGGCACCAGAGCGTAGCCGCGCCATTCGCGGAGCGTTTCGTTGATCTTATCCATATTCACATAGGCCAGCAAGGCGGGCCAGCGGTCGGCCATGTCGCGCAGCAGGCGGGCATAGGTAACTTCGCCGCCGTGGAAACCATCAAAGAATTCGCAGTCGCCGGAGGCGAAGGTGCGGGCGTCCGTGAAGTCCATAACGTCTATGCCCCGCGCCAGCAGGGCCTCGCGCAGGCGGAAAAGATGCGGGTAGGCGTCTTCGTGTTCGCGCATGGCGTCGAGCACCCGCACGGAAAGGGGCGCAATGAACACAAAGGTGGCTATGCCCCTGGCCTTGAGCCGGCAATAAATTTCGGCAAAGGCGTCCAGATGCGCGGAGCTGATGCCCCCGGCGTCGCTGCTGTCGGGCAGGGGTTTGGCATGGTAGAAGGCCTTGATGCCATAGCGCACCTGCTTGAGCGTGTCTTCAAACTGATAGTCGAAGGGGCGTTTCTGCCCCGTGCTTTCAGCGGTGTAATACCAGGAACCGTCTGACCCGAAGCCGTCGTCGGTTTGCTGGGCCATGATGCCGAAGCGCGTGGAGCGAAAGCCGCCCATGGATGCGGGCAGCAGCGGAGCAAAAAAGTCCCGCGCGGAGATTTTGCCTTCCAGCAGCCAGGTCCAGGGCTTTTTGAGGCTTTCAAAGCCGTAATTGTATGAGCCGCTGGTGGGCGGTTCTTCCTTGAAAGGGTCGGGGTTCCACTGCGGCATGAACCACCAGAAGTCCAGGCCGATGATGACGGCATCGGGTTTGTGGATGCGCAGCATGGCGTCGATGGTCGAGCGCAGCACGGGCAGGTTGCCCGCCGTGCCGCCCACGTTCAGAAAAGGCTTGCGAAAATAGGCCCCGCGAAACTGCATGACGCGCGAAGAGCCCACGGCGGCGATTTCAGGCTTGACCTTGGCATAAAGCTGCAGCTTGTAATCCACAAAATCCTGTGAAACGCCGGACCCGAACAGGGCGAATGTTCCCCCTGCCTGGGTTTTCACGGCCCGTTCCACGGCCACGTCGCCGCTTTCGTGCAGCCACCACCAGGTATAGGGCACGGCCAGCAGGCAGCCTGCCAGCACAAGGCCCAGCAGCACCATAAAATAACGCTTGAGAAAGGCGGTTTCCGTAAGGTTGTTGCTCATGGCGTTCACGCGTGGTTAGAATTGGAAGTACAGAAAAGTCGCCTTGCGCGAAACCAGAATCAGCGCCAGAAAGGCCATCACGGCCAGCCCGGCGGCCCAGGCGGCGGTGGGCCGCCAGCTGGGGAAGGGGCGGGTTCCGTCGCGCCTGCCGTGCAGCATTTCGCGGCTGTTGGGCAGCGCCCACACCGTGAAAAAGCTGATCAGCAGCAGGGCAAAGGGCAACCAGCCCTGAATGTAGTTGTTGGGCAGCAGGCGGGTGGCCAGGGCGGAAAGGGCCGAAAGCCCCTCGGTGGAGGCGGTGATGCCCGCCGCCTCTGGCGTGAAGGGCCCGGCGAACATAGTTTTGAACATGCGCCCCGCGCCCCCGATGGTGGGCGCGCGAAAAACCACCCAGCACAGGTTGATGCAAAAAAACGTGAACAGGATGGAGCAGAGCCGCAGCGGCGCGAGCGTAAGAATGAGCTCCAGGGGTTTGCCCTTGATGCAGGCCCGGAAAAAGTGGTTGATGCTCAGCATCAGGCCGTGCAGCGCGCCCCAGATAATGAAGGGCCAGCCCGCGCCGTGCCAGGCGCCGCCGATCAGCATGGTCAGAAACAGGTTGCGGTATTGCTTGATTCTGCCTTTGCGGTTGCCGCCAAGGGGAATGTAAAGAAAATCGCGCAGCCACGAGCTGAGGGTGATGTGCCAGCGCCGCCAAAAATCCACAATGCCCGTGGATTTGTATGGCGAATCAAAGTTTTCAGGCAGGCGCAGCCCCAGCATGAGGCCCAGACCGATGGCCATGTCCGTATAGCCCGAAAAATCGAAATACAGCTGAAAAGTATAGCACAGCGAGCCAAGCCACGCCTCGCAGCCGCTGAGGGGAAAGGCCTTTTCGGCGGCGTTGAACACTGCGTCGGCATACAGGGCTATGCTGTCGGCCAGCAGCACTTTTTTGACCATGCCGATGGTGAAAAGCGTAAAACCCTGCGCCATGTTTTCGGCCGTGGCGGGGGCCATGGCGTCGAACTGCGGGCCCATCTGCTCATAGCGCACGATAGGGCCGGAAATGACATAGGGAAAGCAGGCGGAAAACAGCGCGTGCCGCGCAAAGCCCTGCGGCGCGACCTGCCCCCGGTAAACGCTGACCAGCCAGGCTATCTGAATGAAGGTATAGAAGGAAATGCCCAGGGGCAGCCCCGGCGGGGTGAAGTGCCACTGCATGTGCAGCAACGCGCCGAGATTGTGGGCCAGAAAGGCGGAATATTTGAACCACAGCAGGGGCAGCAGATTGAGCACCAGAGCCAGGGCGAGCAGCCCCTTGCGGCTCAGGTGAAAACGGCAGCGGCCGGTGGCGCGCGCGCCGCAAAGGCAGGCTGTTGCCGCCGTGTCCGCGTTCGCCGGGGCCTCCCCCTGTTCCGGCTGGGCCGCCGGGGCGGCTTCAGGCGCAAGCGCGGGTTCTGGCTCGGGAGCGCCCATGGCTATGGCGAAGGCATAGTTCATGCCCAAGATGACCGCCAGCAGCAACAGAAAGGGCAAGCCCCAAAGACCATAAAAAATGACGGAAAAACCCAGCAGCACCAACGCGGGCGCTGTGGGGCCGTATCCTTGAACCAGCCGGACGCAGAGCAGCAGCAATGGCAGAAAAGCGAACAGGAAGGCATAGGAATTGAAAAGCATGAGCTACTCCCGTGAGCAACACGCCCGCCCGGCCGCAATGCGCCTGGCGGCTGCACGACCGGGCGGCGACGCACAAAAAAATTCATGCCGTCGCGATGCCGTGGCGCGCGCCGCAACCGGCCATTGTGAAAACGGTTCCGTCACTGCGGGCAAAGCTGCGCAGCCGTTCTTTGAACTGCAAAAAAGGAACGCACGGGCAAACACGCGCAATGCGCCGCGCATGTCTTTTTTGCCATGGTTGGCCAGGCAAAAAAAGAACAGGCGCTGCGCCTGCGTGCGTCCCCGCACATCCCAAACCGCTTGGCTGCGGCAAGAGCCGCCGCACCGCTGCATGGGGGGGATGGCAGCGATGCGCAGGCTAAGGGCGCTAGGGGTTCAGTTCCGCGCGCAGTTTGCGCGAAAGCCGAAACACCATGACCTTGCGCGGCGGCAGGGTGATGGTTTCGTCCGTTTTGGGGTTGCGTCCCTTGCGGGAGGCCTTGTCATAACACTCGAATTTCCCAAAGCCGCTGATAAGCAGGGCGCGGTCTTTCTTGATGGCAAGCTTCATGATTTCCAGCAGCTTTTCCACCACGTTTTTTACATCTACGCGGTTTTTGTCCGTTTCCTCGTAGATGGCCTCCACGATGTCCGCTTTGGTCAAAGTTTTTTTCATAGTGGTTCTCCGGCGCGCTGGCGCTGGTATGGCTGAACGAATACTCCCACGGCCGATATGGTCCGTAGTGGCTGTGGTCAGCTTCACACAAACGGAACTTTTGTGTAAAATACACGCATGTTAGAGACAGAGCAAGATTTTTTTTAAAAAATTCGCCTGCCTGTCGTTCCCCGCCCCGCGCGCCTTGTCTCTCGTTTCACAACTAGCGAGCCGGTATGCCCGAAAAAAAATTGTTTGTTGCGCCCGTTGTTAGCGGCGTTTGCCGTCCTTCTGTTCACGCCCGGCGGCGCGGTGTCGCGCGGGCGGCGGAGCGGCTTTCGGGCGCGCGCGCGTTGCCCGTTGATATCGCCTGGCCGCCCCGCGCCGTGGAGAAAGGGCAGGCCGTTGTGCCGGTGTTTTTGCCGTTCAGGGGGTGCCCTGTGCGCTGCGTGTTTTGCGCCCAGGATGTGCAAACGGGGCTGGGCGCTGCCGATGGCATGGGCGTGGTGCTCACCGCCACGCGCGCCAACCTGCAATGCCGACATGAGCAAGGGGCCGCGCCTGCGGAGCTGGCCTTTTACGGCGGCACCTTCACGGCGTTGCCCGAAGACGATTTGCGGGATTGTCTGGAGCTTGCGCGTGAGGCCCTTGCGCGGGGCTGGATACATTCGTTCCGCTGTTCCACTCGGCCCGACAGGGTTAACCCCGCCGTGCTGGACCGGTTGCGGGCCGCCGGGTGCGCCGTGGTTGAGCTGGGGGTGCAAAGTTTTGCCGATGCGGCCCTTGCCGCTGCGCGTAGAGGCTATGACGGGGCCACGGCCTTTGCGGCCTGCGGCATGGTGCGCGGGGCCGGGCTGCGGCTTGGGGTGCAGCTGTTGCCCGGCATGCCGGGGCACACGCCGGAACAGTTTGCGCAAGACGTGCCGAAAGCCCTTGAAGCGGGCGCGAACATGCTGCGTTTTTATCCTTGCCTTGTGCTGGAGGGCACCGGGCTTGCCGCCATGTGGCGCGAGGGGCGCTATGCTCCCTGGCCGCTGGATGCAACCCTGGAGGCGCTGGCCCGGGGCTGGCTTGTGGCCGCCAGGGCGGGTGTGCGCGTTATCCGCATGGGGCTTGCGCCGGAAAAGGGGCTGAACGGCGCGGTGCTGGCCGGGCCGGTGGATTTGGAACTGGGGGGCAGGGTTTTGGGCCGCGCCCTGCTGCTGGCCGTGGGCGAGACCTTGGCGGCTTGCGGGGCCGAAAGGCCGCAGGCTTTCGACCTGCGCCTGCCGCCAGCCGCTCAGGGGTGCTTTTGGGGAGCGGGCGGTGAACTGCGCCCGGCCTGGAGTGCTATGGGGCTGCGCCGTGTTGTTTTTGCGCAGGCGGCGCGGCCGGAAATTGTTTTTTGATGCTTCAGGCGGCGGCTGCGGCAATCGCGACGCCATAAAACGGAAGGGGGGCCGCCGCGGGGGAACCGGCGCCGGTGCAAGGGGGGGGGGGGGGGCTTTTTGTGTCGTGGGTGTG
>Ga0183101_1000260_pt4 | contig 13757 bp, 10 predicted proteins | sample Biomet3_FD_127790 | JGI IMG/M metagenome (GOLD analysis project Ga0183101, IMG submission 127790) | Microbial communities from bioreactor (seeded with sewage sludge) at LBNL, California, USA - Biofuel metagenome 3 | ecosystem: Engineered > Bioreactor > Anaerobic > Unclassified ... | reverse complement strand
GTTCGGTGGGCAACGAAGTTTTACAGAAGTTTTTAGCGCAGGTGGGGTGCTTGCGGCCAGAGGGAGAAGGGGCGTCGGACCAGTGAAAAATTTTTTTACCGGAGGTCGTTTCGCAAGTAATGCGCTGCTGGCGCTAAAATCTGGGAAGTATCGCCTGAAAAAAATCATGTTACAGGCGAGTGGCAAAAAATTTTTTTTTCTCTATAAAATTTTTAACCATGATGAATTACACGGTAAATAGTTATGGCAGTTTCCTTTGCCGGTTTTTGGTAAAAATTTTTGCACGATAGGGCTTGCAAAGTGTCTGGGGCTTACATATATTTGCCCCGAAGCGGGAAACCGCTCCACAGGCGTTTATATGAAACCATGTCCCAAGCGGGGCAAAAGAAAGGAAGGATAACCATGAAAAAGATCGCTACTCTTCTGTTGGCGGCCGGTCTGGTGTTTGGCGTCGCCACGGGCGCCAGCGCCATCGACTTCAAGGCCAAAGGTCAGTGGATCATGAGCTTTGACTACGGCCAGAACGGCGGGTTCACCGGCGGCAACGGCGCTACCGGCTTCAACGGCGCTTCCGGCACCCGCGGCAACTCCGGTTACCGTGGCGAAGACGAATTCGAAGCCAAGCAGCGCGTGCGCTTGCAGTTGGACGCCGTGGCTTCTGAATCCCTGTCCGGCACCGTGTTCTTTGAAATTGGCTCGCAGACTTGGGGCGACAGCGAAAACGGCGGTTCCCTTGGCGCTGACGGCAACAACGTCGTCAAGGTCAAGAACGCCTATGTTGACTGGATCGTTCCCCAGACCGACCTGAAGGTTCGCATGGGCATTCAGGGCATGGCTCTGCCCAGCTTCACCACCGGCAGCAACGTCTTCAACGACGATGTGGCTGGCGTGACCGCCTCCTACCAGTTCAACGACAACGTTGCCGTGACCGCCCTGTGGGCCCGTCCTTACAACGACAACTACACCAGCACCACTGATCACAACGGCAACCGCAACAACTACATGGACAACGTGGACCTGTTCTCCGTGCTGGTTCCGTTGACCTTTGACGGCGTGAAAGTGACCCCCTGGGTTGCCTATGCTGCCCTCGGCCCCAATGCTTTCCGCAACGGTGGTGACAACTACTACAGCAACTTCCCGACCACGTCTGGCAAGTATCCCGCTGCGGGCATGACCGCCGTGGGCGGCGCTCGTCACAAGAGCGGCGCGGCCAGCACCAAGCCCCTTGGCACCTACGGCAGCGCCGTGTGGGCCGGCCTGACCGGTGAAGTGACCACGCTTGATCCTTTCCGCATCGCGTGGGATATCAACTACGGTTCCGCTTCCTACGAAGACAGCCGCGCCAACCGCGCTGGTTACCTGGCTTCTCTGTTGTTCGAATACAAGCTTGATTGGGCCATCCCCGGCTTGTACGGCTGGTATGCCTCCGGTGACGACGGCAACCCGGCCAACGGTTCCGAGCGTATGCCTTCGCTCAGCGTGAACAACAACAACAACGGCTTCTCCAACTTCGCTTTCAACGGCAACCCCTACATCGCCCGTGAAGGCGTTCTGGGTTACGACATGTCCGGCACCTGGGGCATCGGCGCCCGTTTGAAGGACATGAGCTTCATCGAAAACCTGAAGCACACCCTGCGCTTGAACGTCATGGGCGGCACCAACAGCACCACCATGGCCAAGCGTTACCTCTCCGGCGCGGGTAGCTCCCGTACCGCCATTGCCTCCGGCGCCAACGACAACGTTGCCGGTGCTGGTCCCATGTACCTGACCACCAACGACACCGCCATGGAAGTGGGCCTGACCAACACCTACCAGGTGTATGACAACTTCCAGATCATGCTCGACGCCGCCTACATCGCCACTTGGCTTGACCAGTCCAATGGCACCTGGGGCAAGAGCAACCTGAACGGTCGTAGCGATCAGGTTCGCGATCCTTGGAACGTCAACCTGAGCTTCGTGTACTCCTTCTAAGAGAACACGTTTGCCTGACTATAAAAGGGGGAGCCTTCGGGTTCCCCCTTTTTTTTGTATGAAAAAATCTCGCAGTGTTGGTATATTCCCACCAGATATTCAGCGGTTAGGACTGGTTGTCGCGTTCCTTGGCGCTACGGGCAACCACGCCCAACTTACGTATTTTGCGTGAGTTGCCCGCCATGTCGGCCCATGCCGGGGATAGGCATTCGCTTGTGCGGCTTGATATGACCTGGCCACCGGGCGTGGCGTGCGTCGCCCTTGTTTCCCACCACGCATTCAGCCATGTCCCAAACATTTTCGTGCGGACGGTATTCCTGGCCTGCAACGCCGCCTGCCCAGGGGCAATGAACAACGAGCGGCGCGCTTCCCCATTGGAAAACGCGCCGCCTGGGCTGTGGAGAACGGAGGGCTTTGCCCATTTTCTCCGGCTGTGTGCCTAACCGCTATCCGAAGAAGGCCTTCAAGTCGTCCTGCGGGTTGCTGATGCCAGCAATGCCGAATTGCTCCACCAGCACCTTGACCACGTTGGGCGAAAGAAAGGCGGGCAGGGTGGGGCCAAGGTGGATGTTTTTGACGCCCAGGGCCAGCAGCGCCAGCAGCACGATCACGGCCTTCTGCTCATACCAGGCGATGTTGTAGACGATGGGCAGATCGTTGATGTCTGCAAGGCCAAAAACTTCCTTCAGCTTGAGGGCAATGACCGCCAGGGAATAGGAATCGTTGCACTGCCCGGCGTCCAGCACCCGGGGAATGCCGCCGATGTCGCCGAGTTGCAGCTTGTTGTAGCGGTATTTGGCGCAACCGGCGGTAAGAATAACGGTGTCCTTGGGCAGGCCTTCGGCAAATTCCGTATAGTATGAACGGCTCTTGGCGCGTCCGTCGCAACCCGCCATAACCACAAATTTTTTGATGGCGCCGGATTTCACCGCGTCCACAACCTTGTCCGCCAGGGCCAGCACCTGGTTGTGGGCAAAGCCGCCCACAATCTCGCCGCTTTCGATCTGCGTGGGCGCGGGGCAGGTCTTGGCATGGGCGATAAGGGCGGAAAAGTCCTTGTGCTCGCCAATTTCACCGGGAATATGCTTGCAGCCGGGAAAGCCCACCACGCCCGTGGTGTAAATGCGGTCCTTGTAGCTTTCCTTGGGCGGCACAAGGCAGTTTGTAGTCAGCAAAATGGGGCCGTTGAAGCTTTCAAATTCTTCCTTCTGCTTCCACCAGGCGTTGCCGTAGTTGCCCTTGAAGTGGGCGAACTTTTTGAATGCGGGATAATAGTGGGCGGGCAGCATTTCGGAATGGGTGTAAACGTCCACGCCCGTGCCTTCGGTCTGCTCCAGCAACATTTGCAGATCGCGCAAATCGTGGCCTGAAATGAGGATGCCGGGGTTGGTTCCCACGCCAATGTTCACCTTGGTGATTTCCGGGTTGCCATAGGTGCTGGTGTTGGCTTCGTCCAGCAGGGCCATGACGCTCACGCCCTTGTTGCCGGTTTCCAGCGTCAGGGCCACAAGATCGGCCACGCTGAGGCTGTCGTCCAGGGTTTTTGCCAGCGCATCCTGAAGAAAACCGTCCACGGCGGGGTCGTGCTTGCCCAGCACGTCGGCGTGCTTGGCATAGGCGGCCATGCCCTTGAGCCCAAAGGTGACAAGCCAGCGCAGGGAGCGCACGTCGTCGTCGCTGGTGGCCAGCACGCCCACGGTCGCGGCCTTGGCAAGCATGGCGGCCTTGTCGTCGGCTTCCCACAGCGCGGCATCGGCCAGGCCGTCTTTGGCGTCCAGGCTGGCAAGCAGGGCCTTTTTGGCGGCGCAGGTCTTGCACACGCGCTCCGCCAGCATGTCGTCGTCAAAGTTGGCGTTGGTGATGGTGCAGAACAGGTTGCCCACAATCAGGCGGTCAAGATCGTGGTCAACGGGCTTGCCCTGGGCGCGCAGCAGGGTGGTTATTTGCGCGAGCCCCTTGGTGACATAAACAAGAACGTCTTGAAGCGCCGCTGTTTCGGGCTTTTTGCCGCACACGCCCATTTGGGTGCAGCCTTTGTTGCCCACGGTTTCCTGACACTGAAAGCAGAACATGGCGTTGCTCATGACATGTCTCCCTGGTTTTGTAGATGGTTGCGTTTGCGAACGGCCTCTTGCCCCCGGCGTTTCGGGGGGCGTGGATGTTTTGCCTAGGCCGCGGGTTGCGGAGCGGGAAAAACGACGACAAGCAGCATCTTGAAAGGTTCCTGCGCGCGCACGGCGTGCGGTTCCCCCGCTGGCATGACGATAACCTCGCCCTGCCGCACGGTGTGCTGCTGGCCGTTGATGGTCGCCAGCGCGGAGCCTTCGAGAACGTGCACCATGGCATCGCCCGTGGAGGTGTGCGCGCTGATTTCCTCATTGGCGTCAAAGGCAAAAAGGGTAATGCCCACAGAGGCGTTCTGAATCAGAGTTTTGCTGGCGATTTGCCCGGGGCGGCATTCCACCTGCGCGGCAAGGGGCAGCGCGGCGGCGTATTCCAGGTTCTTGAGCATGCGTTCCATGAGGCCCTCCTTGTGTTGACGATTCTTTTCTATCAAGGCTGGGGCGATGGGTCCGTAACAATTGTTACGGAAGCTGAAGAAATCTAAAAAACTTTTTTGGCGGAAAGGCGGGTGAGAGTTTGTTATAATTGCAAGGAATGTAAGATAAAATTAGCTGCGCACAATTAAGCCGGAAAATATTCGCACAGAGAATTCAGGGCCGCCGCATCCGGCACGCTGATTTTTCTGCCGTCCATGTCGATCAGGCCTTCATCTCGCATGGCCGCAAGCTCGCGTGAAAGCGAGGGGCGGGCCACGCCAAGAAAATCAGCCATCTGTTCCCTGTTCATCTCCAGCGCAAGGCTGCCGTCGGGGCGGCAATGCTCCCGCAGCAGCGCCGCCAGTTTGCGCCGCAGGCTGCCCGATGAAAGCAGGGAAACGCGGCGGGTGAGAAAAAAGGCCTTGTGGGCAAAAATGCCCAGCATGTTGCGGATCATGCGCGAATGGACCGAGCAGGCCTTTTCGCAGGTGGCGTAGAAAAATCGGCCGGGAATGGCCAGCACGCGTGCGGGTGTTTCGGCCAGCACGCTGCACCCATAACTTGGGCGGCCCAAAAACACATGCACTTCGCCAAAAAGGTCGCCCGGCGCGTCAATACGCGCCATAACGGCCCGCCTGCCCTCGGCGGATTCACGGCACACGTTCACAACGCCCTCAAGCAGCACGAAGAGCCGCTCCGGCGGGTCTGATTCGGCAAAAATCAGCGCGCCTTTGCCGTGCCGTTCCTCAAGGGCTCCGCTGCATTGAAGGCACAGGCGGACTTCCGGCCCGGACATGCCGGAGAACAAGGGCGATGCTTCCATTGCGCGGTTCATGCGGTCCTCAGTATCGGTTTCTATGTTTCCCCAGACTATCGCATGGAATCAGTCTGTGACGCAACCACATACGCGCCCTTTCTTCAGAGGCGCAAAAAAAGGGGGGCCGAAAGCCCCCCCAAAAAAAACAGCCGCAACAGGCAAACCCGCTACAAAGAGGGCATGCCCAGCAACAATCTGGCGGAAACCACCACCTGCATGATAACCTGGCTGATGTCCTTGACGGCCTGCATGCTCTTGGATTCCACCTTGGGCAGCACCATGATCTGGTCGCCGGGCAAGATGTCGTCGCCGTTCTGGGTGACGGATCCGTTCTGGTGCAGCACCAGCGACTTGTCGTGATCCGCGCGGTTGGTGTAGCCGCCCGCGCCCTTGATATAGTCGTCAATGTCTTTCTTTTTACCCCACAGCATGGCCTGGGGCATCATGACCTCGCCGCTCACAAGCACCACGTCGCTTTTGGGGGGTATAACGATGATGTCGCCGTCCTCAAGCGACAGGTCGGCCTTGTCCGGCCCGCCGTCCAGCACCACAACGCCCTCGGGCTCAACCGCTTTGGCCCGCTCCACGAATTTGGAGACCATTTCGGCCTCCTTGGAGCGGATAGCCGCCTCGTCCGTGCTGGAAGAAGAAGCGGTGAAGGCCGTTTCTTCAAGCCGCCGCAGCGAATCGGCGATGGCCTTTTTTTGCCGGGCCGCCACGCTTTTGCGCTTGATGTACATGGCCTGCAGGTTGGCGCGGCCGGGTTCCACGGCAATAAAGTTCTTCACTTCCTGCAAGCGCGCGCCGCGCCGCACGGGAAACCGCGATGCGCCGCGCACCGCGCCCTGCACCTCGATCATAATGGTGTTGCCGGGCGCGTCGGCGATAAACTGCACCTGATCGCCGTCCTCAAGCTTGAGGTTGCGCAGCTCCTTGAGCGGCAGATAGGTGCTGTAGGGCGCGCCGTTGCGCGTGCCGGAAAGCGCGATGTGCGAGGCGCTGTTTTGCGGTTCGGCCAGCTCGATCAACGCGGTGCCGGTGGCCTTTCCCTTGAAAAATTCAAAGCGCGCTGGCGTGCGCACGGCGCCGATGGCCGTTACCGTGGGGCCTTTTTCGCCAACAACCAGCGTGTCGCCCTCCTGCACGCGCACGGCGGGCAGCACGCCCTTGCGGGCAAAGGGGTAAAGGTCAAGCGTGGCCACGGCCTTGCCGTCGCGCATCAGGTGAATATCACGGTAGCTGCCGCGCGCGGGGTCCAGGCCGCCAGCCTTGTCCAAAAAACTCAGCAGCGGGTCGCCGGGGTTGCCCGTGTAGCGGCCGGGGCGGGCCACGCCGCCGGTAACGAAAATGGATACCGGGCGCGCGTCAAGCGGCGCGGCATATATCTGCACATCGCTGTGCCCGTTGGCGGCCAGCTTGCTGCGCAGGGCTTCGGCCAGCTTGTCGTAACCCAAACCGGCCACGGGGATGGCCCCCACTTCGGGCACGTCCAAATGCCCGTCCGCAGCCACCACAAGCGTGCTGTCCACCTTAACGTCGCCGCCCCACAGGCGCAGCACGACACGGTCGCCGGGCGCGATAATGGAAGTGTCCTTGGCGTCCTTGGCGGCGGTTTTCGCTGCCGAAAAATTGCCCTGAAACAGGTTTGCGGCATAGGGCTGCGGCGCGTCCGCGGCGCAGGCCACGCCGGACCAGGCGAGAAAAGCCAGCAGAAGAGCAAAAATGGTTCTGTGCGACATGGCGTTGTTGATGCAAAAAGTTCGGGCTTGCACGGCCCCCAAAAGTGGTTCCGCATGCGGGCGCAAACCCTAAGGGGTTTGGTATCGCCGGCAACAAGAAAAGCGCACGGGCAGAAAACCCGCCGTGCGCTTCAATAAATAATCATATTCGCCCGGTTTAGCCAGAGGCAAAAACGCCCCTGGGCACGAATTCCCGCCGCGTTTCAGGCGGCCGGAACAAAGATTGTCGCCCGTGCTATTTGGAAATGCCCTGTCCCCACACGCGGGGAGCCATGCCCCAGTGCCCCTTGTCGTCGCGGCAGATAACCACGACTTCCGCTTCACGCTGGCCGGAAAGCACGGTGCCGCGTTTGCAGTCTTCGCCCTTGGCCGAAGTGAAAAGCTCGTCAAGGCTCACATGTACGTTTTTGCCAAAGTCCGGGTCGGTCACTGTGGCGGTTTCGCCAACATTGGAAACGATCATAAAGGCGGTAACCGGACCGGGAGGCGTTTCGGGCTGCGCCGACGATCCGCCAAAGCCGCACCCGCCAAGCAGCAGTGTGGCAAGAAGCGCCATTCCAAAAGGAGCGCGCAGGCATTTTTTGTTCATATTTTCCGGCAATTGATTTGAAAGCGTTTGCATGGTGTCCCCACAAAACCGCTTTGGCCGGTCAGGCGGCACGGCGGCGTTTTTCTCTTCCCTCTCGCAAAGAAAAGACCGGCTGTCAATGCCGCCGCAATGTGGCGGCGCAAGCGGATGCAGAATAATCACGCTTTTTGTAAAAAACGGGAATTTAACAGTTGATACCAAAAAAACCCGGTCAGTTAGCAAAAGCACATTTTATAAATAGTGAATTTTATTTTGCATTTTATTGTAGGTATGGTATTTTACACACAATCTAGAAGTCATTTTTGGGAGAGGTCATGTCCAAACCGGCAATGAAAACCATTCATGTGCATGACGCCGTGGGCAGCGTGCTGTGCCACGACATCACCCAAATTGTGCCTGGCGAAAGCAAGGGGCCCGTGTTCCGCAAGGGGCATGTGGTGCGGGAAGAAGACGTTGAGGTGCTGCTGCGCGTAGGCAAGGAGCATCTTTATGTTTTTGAGGCTCTGCCGGGCATGGTGCATGAAAATGAGGCAGCCGCGCGCGTGATCAATGCCGTTTCCGGCGGCAACCTTGCGCGCACGGATCCAAAGGAAGGACGCATAGACCTTGTGGCGGCCTGTGACGGCCTGCTGCGGGTGGATGTGCCCGTTCTCAACCGTATCAACAGCCTCGGCGAAATATCCGTGGCTACCATCCACAGCATGCAGCATGTGGTCAAGGGCCGCTCCGTGGCTGGCGCCCGCGTGGTGCCGCTGATCATAGAGGATGCAAAGCTGCGGCGGCTTGAAGCGCTTGTCGAGCGCCCGGTCATTGAGGTGCTGCCCCTGCGCCGCGCCAAAGTGGGCGTGGTTACTACCGGCAGCGAAGTCTTTTACGGACGCATTCAGGACGCCTTTGGCCCGGTGCTGCGGAAAAAATTCGCGGCTCTGGGCAGCACGGTGGTGGGGCAAACGCTGACCAGCGATGAAGTGCCCATGACCGCCGGGGCAATTGTGGATTTTCTGGAACAGGGCGCGGACCTTATCGTGGTGACGGGCGGCATGTCCGTTGATCCCGATGACCGCACCCCCAGCGCCATCCGCGCTTCCGGAGCGGAGGTGGCGAGTTACGGCGCGCCGGTGTATCCGGGCGCCATGTTTCTTTTGGCGTATGCCGTGGGTGCGGCGGGCCGCGTGCCCGTTTTGGGCCTGCCCGGCTGCGTCATGTACCATAAGGCCAGCATTTTCGACCTGATAGTGCCGCGTTTGCTGGCTGGCATAGAGGTCACCGCCGCCGATGTGGCGGCCTTGGGGCATGGGGGCTTTTGCGCCCAGTGCCCCGAATGCCACTATCCTGTCTGCCCGTTCGGCAAATAGGGAGCGGCTTGGGTTTGACCCCGGGCGCGGAACTTCCGCGTAGGCATATACTTTTGTTCATTACAAAAAGGAGTCGCGCATGGAAACAAAAACGCTTGTGATTAACGGCATCCCCCGGCGATTGCTGGTAAACCCCGACGACCTGCTGGTGGACGTGCTGCGCGAACAGTTGCAGATTACCAGCGTAAAAGTGGGCTGCGGCAAGGGCCAGTGCGGCGCTTGCTCGGTGATTCTTGACGGCAAGGTGATCCGCGCCTGCATCGTCAAAATGAACCGCGTGGATGAAAATGCCGCCGTAACCACCCTTGAGGGCGTGGGCACGCCGAGCCACCTGCACCCGCTGCAGCAATCGTGGATTTATCACGGCGCGGCGCAGTGCGGCTTCTGCACTCCCGGTTTCATCGTTTCCGCCAAGGCCCTGCTTGACACCAACCCCAGCCCCAGCCGCGAAGACGTGCGCGATTGGTTCCAGAAACACCACAATGTTTGCCGCTGCACGGGCTACAAGCCCCTGGTGGACGCCGTCATGGACGCCGCCGCCCTTATGCGCGGTGAAAAAACGGTGGACGACCTCACCTTCAAGATGCCCGCCGATGGCCGCATCTGGGGTTCCACCATGCCGCGTCCCAGCGCCGTGGCCAAGGTGACGGGCACCGCCGAATTCGGCGCGGACGCCGCCCACCGCCTGCCCGAAAACACCCTGCACCTCGCCATTGCGCAGGCCAAGGTTTCCCACGCCCTCATCAAGGGCATCGACACCTCCGAAGCCGAGAAAATGCCCGGCGTCTACAAGGTGCTGACCCACAAGGACGTGAAGGGCAAAAACCGCATCACCGGCCTGATCACCTTCCCCTCCAACAAGGGCGACGGCTGGGAACGGCCCATCCTTAACGACAGCAAGATCTTCCAGTATGGCGACGCGCTGGCCATCGTCTGCGCCGATTCAGAGCGCCACGCCCGCGCCGCCGCCGACAAGGTCAAGTTTGACCTTGAGCTGCTGCCCGAATACATGAGCGCCCCCGAGGCTATGGCCCCGGACGCTATCGAAATCCACCCCGGCACCCCCAACATCTATTATGACCAGTTGGAGGAAAAAGGCGCGGAAACGGCTCCGTTCTTCAAGGATCCCGCCAACGTGGTGGCCGAAGGCGATTATTACACCCAGCGCCAGCCCCACCTGCCCATCGAACCCGATGTGGGCTATGGCTACATCAACGACAAGGGCCAGGTGGTTCTGCACTCCAAGTCCGTGGCCATCCACCTGCACGCGATGATGATCGCTCCCGGCCTTGGCCTGGAATTCCCCAAAGACCTCGTGCTGGTGCAGAACACCACCGGCGGCACCTTTGGCTACAAGTTCAGCCCCACCATGGAAGCTCTGGTGGGCGTGGCCGTCATGGCCACCGGCCGTCCCTGCCACCTGCGCTACAACTATGAGCAGCAGCAGAACTACACCGGCAAGCGCTCGCCCTTCTGGACCACGGTGCGCATGGCCGCCAACAAGCAGGGCAAAATCCTCGCCATGGAAACGGATTGGAGCGTTGACCACGGCCCCTATTCCGAATTCGGCGATCTGCTCACCCTGCGCGGCGCGCAGTACATCGGCGCTGGTTACGGCATCGCCAACATTCGCGGCAAGGGCCGCACCGTTGCCACCAACCACTGCTGGGGCGCTGCCTTCCGCGGTTACGGCGCGCCGGAAACCGAGTTCCCCTCTGAAGTGCTGATGGACGAACTGGCTGAAAAGCTGGGCATGGATCCCTTCGACCTGCGCGAAAAGAACTGCTACCGGGAAGGCGATACCAACCCCTCCGGTCAGGTGCCCGAAGTCATGAGCCTGCCGGAGATGTTCCAGAAAATGCGTCCTTACTACGAGGACTCCAAAAAGCGCGTTAAGGCCGCTTCCACCGCCGAGATCAAGCGCGGCGTGGGTATTGCTCTGGGCGTGTACGGCGCGGGCCTTGACGGCCCCGATACCTCCGAAGCCTGGGCCGAACTGAACCCCGATGGCAGCGTGACCGTGGGCAACTCTTGGGAAGACCACGGTCAGGGCGCTGATTCCGGCACCCTGGGCACCGCCCATGAAGCGCTGCTCCCGCTGAAAATCAAGCCCGAAAACATTCACCTGGTCATGAACGACACCAGCAAGACCCCCAATTCCGGTCCTGCGGGCGGTTCCCGTTCACAGGTGGTCACGGGCAACGCCACCCGCGTGGCCTGCCAGATGCTCGTTGAGGGCATGCGCAAGCCCAGCGGCGGCTTCTTTACCTATGACGAAATGAAGGCCGAAGGACGCCCCGTTCACTATGACGGCAAGTGGTCCGCTCCGGCCAAGGATTGCGACGCCAAGGGCCAGGGCGAACCTTTCGCCTGCTACATGTACGGCCTGTTCCTGGCCGAAGTGGCCGTGGAAGTCGCCACCGGCAAAACCACGGTTGAAAAACTGGTTTGCGTTGCCGATATTGGCAAGCTGTGCAACAAGCTCATCGTCGATGGTCAGATCTACGGCGGCCTCGCGCAGGGCGTGGGCCTGGCCCTGACCGAAGACTATGAAGACCTCAAGAAGCACAGCACCCTTGCTGGCGCGGGCGTGCCCACCATCAAGATGATTCCTGACGACATGGAAATCGTCTATGTGCAGACCCCCCGCAAAGCGGGCCCCTTCGGTGCTTCCGGTGTGGGCGAAATGCCCCTCTCCGCGCCGCACCCGGCCATCATCAACGCTATCTACAATGCCTGCGGCGCGCGCGTGCGTCATCTGCCCGCCCGTCCCGAAAAGGTGTTGGAGGCCATGCCCAAGTAGGATAGGCTTACAGTAACATCGGCTGCATGGGGGAGAGGCCTTGTAAGGCTTCTCCCCCGAAAGCCCGTTTCCTGAAAGGTACTATATGTTCGCGCGGGGCAACCTTTGCCCCCATGCGCGTATTTTTGGCAACGGGCCTTTCTGGGGGATGCCTCTGAAGGCCCGTTGCGTGTTTTTCGGTTGCCCGCAAAACAGAGCGCCCAGCCGCGAACGCGGCAAAACGTTGTGCGGGAGCATGCCTGAATACCCCTTTTGCATGGAAATTGCGCCATGATGGATCAAAAACGCCTGCACGAAATAGAATCGCACTGCACCCAGGAAAGCCCGCCGCGCTGCCGCGAGGCCTGCCCGTTTGATCTGGATGTGCGCGCCTTTATGGCCCGCATGGCCGAGGGCAAACCGGCCGACGCCCGCAAGGTGCTGGAACGGCATTTGCCCCTGCCCGGCATTCTGGCGCGGCTGTGCGACCACCCGTGCGAAAATGCCTGCCTGCGCCACGATTTGGGCGGCAGCGTGGCCATGCACGGCCTTGAGCTCGCCTGCATGCTGGAGGTGGGCGCGCAAAGCCGCCCCCTGCCCATGCCGCCCAAAAAGTTTCGCATGGCCGTGCTGGGGGCCGGGCTGGCTGGCCTGGCGGCGGCCTGGGATCTTTCACGCAAGGCCTATCCGGTAACGGTGTATGACCCTGAAACGCCGGAAGAAACCCTGGCAGCTCTGCATCCCCGGCTTGGGGCGGCGGGCGGCGAAGGCTTGGCCAAGAATTTTTTGGCCGAAGATATGGAAATGCTGGCGCGGCAAAAGGTAAAATTTGAACGGGCTGTTCCCGACGCGGCGCTGCTGGAAAAGCTGGCGGCGGAATACGATGCCGTGCTGGTGGATGCCGACGCCCTGCGGGAGTCCGCCCCGGGGCTTGTTCCCGATGCGGCGGCGGTGGACCCGGCAACCCTGCTTTGGCGCGGCAACATCTGTTGCGCGGGCTGGCGCGACCGCACGCCCACCGGGCACCTGTTCGCCTCGTCTTCACGTCAGGCGGGGCAGGGGCGTCAGGCGGCGCAAACCATGGAGCGCCTCACCAGCGGCGTTTCGCTCACGGCCGCGCGTGATAAGGAACAGGGCCAGCTGCACACCGATGTGACGGGCATTGCGCCCGTGCCCCGCGTGGAACCGGCCGAGCGCGCCGGAGGGGCCGAGGACGAACCGTTGTATTCCATGGAGGAAGCCGCCCGCGAGGCGGAGCGCTGCCTGCAGTGCCAGTGCATGATCTGTGTGCGCGAATGCGCTTATCTGCAAAAATATAAAGGTTATCCCCGTCTCTACGCGCGGCAGATCCACAACAACGCCTCCATCGTCAAAGGGCTGCACACGGCCAATGCCGTTATCAACGGCTGCGCCCTGTGCGGCCAGTGCGAAGAACTTTGCCCGGAAAACTTCTCCATGGCCGAAGTGTGCCTTGCCGCGCGTGAAGATATGGTGGAGCGGGGCTTCATGCCCCCTACGGCGCACGAATTCGCGCTTGAGGACATGGAAAGCGCCTCCGGCTCGGAATGTGCCCTTGTTTTGCCGGGCGTGGACCTGGAAAAGGGGCAAAGCCCCTCGTGGCTGTTTTTCCCCGGCTGCCAGCTTGCCGCCGCGCGCGGGGAGCAAACGGCGGCGCTGTATGGGCTGTTGCGTGAAAAGCTGGATGCGGGCGCAACCCCCGGCGTGGGCATCATGCTTTCCTGCTGCGGCATTCCCGCCCGCTGGGCCGGAAGGGCCGCCTTGTTCGGCGAGCACGCCGACCGTTTGCGCCGGGCCTGGCAGGGCCTTGGCAAGCCGCGCGTCATGGCCGCCTGCTCCTCCTGCATGGGCGTGCTGCGCGAAATTTTGCCCGAAGCGCAGGTCTGTTCGGTGTGGGAGGGATTGGACACGCTGCCGCTGGCGCTGCCACGTGCGGCCCCCGGAGC
>Ga0183101_1000147_pt9 | contig 13762 bp, 9 predicted proteins | sample Biomet3_FD_127790 | JGI IMG/M metagenome (GOLD analysis project Ga0183101, IMG submission 127790) | Microbial communities from bioreactor (seeded with sewage sludge) at LBNL, California, USA - Biofuel metagenome 3 | ecosystem: Engineered > Bioreactor > Anaerobic > Unclassified ... | reverse complement strand
TCGCATAAAGGGGTTCCCCTTTCGCCCGCCGGCAGATCAGCGTCCGCTTTCGGGTACGTCATCCGCCTGCGGCTGCGGATAATGGTATGTTTTTCCCGCAAAGTTTTCCAGAATATATTCCTTTTCGCTGCGGGACATGACATAATTATAACAGATGGGAACTTTTCCGCCGCCGCCAGGAGCGTCAATGACGAATTTTGGTACCGCAAAACCGGAGATATAGCCCTGCAGATCGTGGACAATCGCCACGCCCGTTTCCACCGGAGTGCGGAAATGCGAGATTCCGCGCGAAAGATCGCACTGATACAGATAATACGGGCGCACGCGGTTGTGCACCAGCCGCAGCATCAGCTCCCTCATCGTGGGAAGGTTATCGTTGACGTTCCGGAGCAGAACGGTCTGATTGCCCAGCGGAATCCCCGCGTCGGCAATTTTCTGGCAGGCACGCTCGGAATCCGGCGTGATCTCGTTGGGATGATTGAAATGCGTATTGATCCAGATCGGCTGATACTTTTTCAGCATCGAAAGCAGCTCGTCGTCCACGCGCATCGGCATCACCACCGGAACGCGCGTTCCGATGCGGATAATATCGACGTGGGGAATCTCGCGCAGGCCACGGATAATCTTTTCGAGAACCTCAGTGGAAAGCGTGAGCGGATCCCCGCCGGAAATCAGCACATCGCGGATTTCCTCATGTGCGCGGATGTAAGCAAGCGCGGTCTGCAGTTCTTCACCGCTGATCGCCTGATCTTCTTCTCCCACCATACGGCGGCGGGTGCAGTGGCGGCAATACTCCGCGCATTCCATGGTGACCAGGAACAGCACCCGATCCGGGTAGCGATGCACCACATGCGGCACCGGACTGTCCCCGTCCTCATTGAGCGGATCGTTCAGGTCATTTTCGTTGCAGTAAGTCTCCTCAATGGAGGGAATGCACTGTCGGCGAACGGGATCCTTTGGATCGGACGGATCGATCAGCGAAAGGTAATACGGCGTAACCGCCATCCGGAACAGGTGGAGCACCTTTGCAATATCGGCTTTTTCCTGTTCCTCCACCGGCAGCCAGCGGCTGAGAGTTTCCGCATCCGTAATCCGGTGCTTCATCTGCCAGTGCCAATCGTTCCATCGCGGCTCGTTCGCTGCCAACTCTTCAGTGCGCATCATGGTTTCTCCCTCCAAGGCGCTCGCAGGCGGCGTCATAAATACCGCAGACAAGCTCTTCATAACCGATCCCCGCCGCCTCCGCGATCATCGGAAGATCGCTGTAACCCGGCGCCAAACCCGGCAGCGGATTGATTTCCAGAAAACAGGGCTGCCCTTCCGCATCCATGCGGAAATCTGCCCGGGCCACATCCACGCAGCCCAGCGCGTCGAACGCTTTGGCGGTTGCGGAGGTTAGCTGCTCGGTCTGTTCGGCGGTCAGTTCTGCGGGGCACTGGTAGCGCACATGACTTTTATAGTTGCATTTGATATCGTAGGAGTAAACCTTGAAGTCCCTCTGTGTATTTCCGTTGTAGAGAATCTCCATCGGCGGCAGTACGCGGCGATTTTTTCCGTTGCCCAGAATGCCGACCGTGAATTCGCGCCCCGGCAGATATTCCTCCACCAAAAGGCCGCGGCGGCTGGACGGAAGATCGCACGCCACCAGCTGTTCCAGCTCGGTCTGGCTGACGGCGATGCAGTTTTCGGAAATTCCCTTGCCGGAACCCTCGGCGTTCGGCTTAACGATCACCGGGAACCGGAGCCCGGAAGGAAGATCCTCCGGCTTTTCCACCAGCGCATAAGCTGCGGTGTGCACTCCGCAGGCTGAAACCAGCCGCTTGCACATCACCTTATCGAGCGATACGCCCAGCGCCACGGAATCGCTGCCGGTACAGGGGATGCCCATCATCTCCAGCAAAGCGGGAACGTGCGCCTCGCGGCCGCGGCCGTTTTTGCCTTCGGCAATGTTGAACGCCATGGTGATCCCGCTTTCCGCAAGGGTGCGGGGAAGGGTCTGATCGGCTTCCAGAACGACGGTTTCAACACCACGGCATTTCAGCGCGTTTCGGATTGCTTCCACGGTTCCCGGTTCGTCGAATTCCGCCTCTTCATCCGGGGTGCCGGCGCTGCCGTCGTGATGTTTGAGATTGCAGATGATCCCCAACTTTGTTCCTTCCGCCGCGGGAGGGACATTTTCTTTTTTCATGCATATCATTTCCTGTCTTTTCCGGCCTGGTGTTTTGCCGCAGTCGGAATAAATATGACTTTTATGCTCCATCGCGGATGAAACGGTTTCCCTTGACAACAGCTGACCGCAACAGGCGGAAAAACACCAAGAACCGGATTCCGGGCAGCAAGCCGCCGGGCCGGATTTCCGCTTTTTTTGCTTGCTGCAGCGCCGGATGCGTGCGGGCCATCCCCTCTGTTTGCTGCATCACCGTAAACGATTGACTTTTTCATGTACAATTATTATACTGGATATGAACCAACAATCAAGTACTCAGAAAATTCGTACCTAGTATCAAATTCCGTACTGCCATATTTGTATCGGAGGGCGCTGCATGATGAAGAAAATCATCACCTACGAGGAGTACCTTCAGGACGTAAAAAAAGGCATCGTCACCGACCTGGGAAACTGTCCGGTAACGCCTCTTTTGCTGATGCTGCAGGGTAAGTGGAAATCCCAGATTCTCTATGAGCTGTGCATCCATGATACCATCCGTTTTGGTGAACTCAAGCGGGAGCTGCCGGGAATTACAAACACGATGCTGACCTCATCCCTGCGTGAACTGGAGGCGGACGGCCTTATCAACCGCGTGCAGTACAACGAAATTCCGCCGCGCGTGGTCTATTCGTTCACCAAACGCGGCCGGGATCTGCTGCCCGTTTTCTACGCGATTACCGTGTGGGGCTTTAAGCACGAAAACGACAAGCCGCGCGCCAAAGAGGCATCTGACGGCAAAAACGAGAAAAAGTGAGTTCTTGCACGCTGTCCGTTGCAGGTTCAGCAGGCGGGAGTGCAGGCCATCACTTTGGGCAATTTCCCTTTTTGTCTCTCCCGCCGCTTTTCCGCGAAACACTTCTTCGCCTGGAATTTTAATTTTAATATATTTTTTCCGTCAGCATGACCTCCTGTTGTAGTTTGATTCTATAGCAGGAGGTCTCCTTTTTCCCTGTTCGCTTTTTTGGTATCGTTCATTTTTTGCCAGTTGTTTTGGCAGGAGACGATACGATAACATAATTTTCTTGACTTTTCTCTATAATGCGGTATAATACATGCATGTATTTACATGTGTATATTCAACTTTGGGGGAAAAATCATGGAAAACAAAAAAATTAACGTTAAGCTGCATAAGATGTGTGCAGCTGCCCTTCTCTGCGCCATTGGAATTCTGATTCCAATCATAATGCCGATTAAACTCATAATAGAACCGATGAGTTTCACTCTTGGCAGTCACATTGTGCTGTTTATTGCCATGTTCCTTTCACCAGGCGTAGCGGCTTTCGTTTCTGTCGGTACGACAGTTGGTTTCCTGATCGGCGGATTTCCCCTTATCGTTGTGCTGCGCGCCGCCAGTCAGTTGGTTTTTGTCATGCTTGGTGCATTCGCTTTGAAAGCCCGGCCTTCCATCCTGTCCAAGCCCGCCGACATCATGTTGTTCGGACTTTTAACAGGAATTGTTCACGCCATCTGCGAGGTGCTGGTCTGCTGTGTTTTCTATTTCAGCGGTATGGTCAACTACAGCAACGCAGTCAGCGTGCTGCTCCTGCTGGTAGGCGTCGGCACGTTGGTACACAGCTGTATTGATTATACCCTCTCGCTCGCCATCTACAAGGTTCTTCAAAAAGAAATCCGGTTCCCCGTGAGCGCCAAATTATTAAAAAATACGTCTGAATAATCCACGCGGCTTTACCGGCCGGCGTTTCCGAAATCGTCAGTATTTTTATTTTAATATCTACTGAACAAATGTAATTTTCGGAGCTTATGTGCTTACCCGATCCGCCAATGCTCCCTTTTCAGACAGATGACGCGCTCTGTGCGGACATTGCGGATATTCCTTTCAGCGGATATCGTAAGTCTGTTTCCTGTCCGCAAAAACACCGGATCTGCAATTGATGCAGGTTCCGGTGTTTTTTTATACCGTATTGCTTTTCCCCACAATACCTTCACTGGAAATTCAGTCCGCCGGTATCGTCCGCTGCCCGGCTTAATTTCGTCATCAGCAAAAGCGAGGAAAAGGTATTCCCCGCTTTCTCTGTTGAACATTGAAATTTTCGGTCTGCGGATCTCTGTTACGCCTTTTCTTTTTTGAACTTCACGCCGGTGTACAGAATCGTCAAAAACGCAGCTACAAAAAACAGTCCGATGAACGATATCCAGGAATTTCCTCCGGTTGCCGGATTGTTAGGGGTTCCGGAGCTGCCGGAATTGCTGGAATTGCCGAAGTTCTGAGAAATCATTTGAATTTCATCAATTGTTTTTTTCGTACTCTCAAGCGTCTTGCCAATCATATCGGTACTGGTTGCCGCGTCGATTGCAATTGACCCTTTGTTCAGTTCTTTCTCAACCAAAGCCCAATTAGCACTTGTGTAATTACTCTTAGTGGCATAGCCGAGTAATGTATTTTCCGCATCTTCTTTCGCCTTGGCAAGCGCGTTGGCAGCGGCAGCTTCTTCAGCGGTAGTTGGAATTGCGTCAATGGCCGCTTCTGCCACTGCAAGCGCGGACTTTACTGCTTCTGCATCTGCCGCAGCATTGATAGCCGCTGTTCCGGAGATTACTTGAGACCTAACAAGCGTCCAGTTTGCCAGGGAGTAATCTGTTCTGGGCGCATAGTTCTGAAGGGTCTCCACAGCCTTTGCCTTTGCCGCAGCCAATTCCTCCACAGTCAGTTCCGCATTTGTTTTCAAAGCATCAACAAGACTCTCGTACTGTTGCACAAGGTCATTGATGCGTTGTTCGCTGTCTGTCCCTGCAATCAACTGTTTTGTGCCGCGCTGCAGCTTTTGAACCTCTTCCTGATTTGGCTCACGATAATCGGCAGGATTTGCATAAGCGTCTACTGCGGTTCTTGCATTTGTAATTTCGTCCGCCAGTTCTGTGGAAACCGCCGTGCTGATCTTAATGGCCGATAATGCATTTTTTGCATTGGTAAGGGCCGTTGCGACATCACCTTGAGAGGTCGCGGAACGGATCGTCTGTAAACCGTTTTTGCATATTTCCTGCATATCGGTCCACTGCCATGGATAATAGTCATTTCTGGAATAGCTGTCAAAATTCGTATTCAGTTCACTGACTGCACTTTCTTGCGCCGCAAGCACAGCAGGATCAACTGCTGTTCCCACCGGAGTAATGATCACATGGTCAAAGTAGAAATCTCCTATTCCACTGCCCCAGAGCCCGATATTTTCGCATCCGGCCTCTTGTCCTGTGGTGAATGTGGCATTTATTGTTTTCCACGTCGTCTGCGGCCCTGTCAGAACATCCCCAAACTGCACATAGACAGGCGTTCTGCCATCCCCGCTAATCCAGCTGGCTTCATGCTGATACGCCGGAGTGCACTCGCTATGATCCAGATAGATGGTTGCCGTATCCTGTGTTTCCGCGGAAGTTTTAACCTTTACAGATACCTGATACGTCGTATTGGGATCTACTTTTACTCTAAAATCCGTTCTCAAGCCGGTTGCAACATCATCTGTATTGCCAATGTGCATGGATTTGCTTCCGGAATAGAATTGTGCATTCGCTTGTTCAATCGTTCCTCCATTGTCATTTTTATATTGCGTCCAGGTGTTTACAAAGCTATCCTCAAATCCGGGGTTCTTAACAATTGATTTGCTTAAATCATTGCTTTCAGTCGGAACGGTTGCTGTTTCGCTGAGATTGACATCGTCAAAATAGAAATCACCCATTCCCCTTGCCCAAAGTCTGAGGTTAATTTTTCCCGTTTCATCATCGGTGGTAAAGGTTGCGGAGAGTGTCGTCCATTCTGACTTCGGCCCTGTCAAAGCAGTGCCGATCTGGGTATAAGCATTTCCAAGATCAACGTTGTTGCTGTCATGAATATTTCCATAGCTTTCTGTGCATTGACCAACATCAAAGAAAATGCTGGCGGCAGCCTCTGCACCTGCCAAGGTTTTCACCTTTGCCGTAATGGTATAGGTTGTGCTCGGCTTGACCGAAATGCGAAAGTCTGTTCCAAGACCCGTTTGCCCTGCACCGGAGCTCAAAGTATTATTGATGTGTGCCGAATAATCTCCGGCATATGCATCGGTAACACGGTCAATCGTGTCATTGGAGCTGGCCCAGAAAAGCCTTTGAGTCCATGTAACGCTCAAATCGCTCTCAAAGCCAAAGTTCGGTTCAACCAAAATCAGGTCAGGTGTGGTGGCTGCAAGCGGAGCCCACTCGGAGTAGCCGGCGCCGACGTTTTGGATTTGGCAGTCAGAGTCCGATGACAGCGAAAAATCGCCGTTGTCCGGATCGGTGAATCTGACCTCCCCGGTTTGTCCGTTGGCATCCATGCCAAGGCCGGTAATCTGTTCGCTTGTGTTTCCGTTGTACTTATCTTCATAGTATTTGCTCTGATAATCTTCCGTTGTTTCCGCAGTATTTGTCCAAACATCCCAGCCCACTTTTTGACTGTACGTATTTCCGTTTACCCAGTTTTCAATGGTCGCTATATATGTGGAGTTGCTGGACTGCCCATTATCATAAAAGTTATTGTCGAAACTGTTATACAAACAGTCCAAAAGTGGAAAATACACATGATAGCTGGCGATTTTTGTATCATGCGGAAGCATGGGCCCAAAAATGTTGCACTCGATTGTATTATGGTACGCTCCCTCCGTCACATAAATGTCGCTCATCTTGTTGTGATAAAAGGTATTGTTGCGCACTGTGTTATCATGGCCCTTTGAACCAAGCACAATCCCCATGGCCGTTTTGACTACAAGATTATTTTCAAACAGGTTGTCGGTTGCACCCGGAGCGCCATAAACGTGAATGGCACTTCCGCTTGGAATGTCGTGAAAATAGCTGTTGCGAATCGTCCAATTGGAGCCGCCGTTGCTGATATAAATTCCATGATCGTACATATAGCCAACCGGACGGTTCCATCCAACATCATAGATTGCGCAGCCATCCACCAGAATATTGTTGCTGCGCCACACACTCATTCCATCATAGCCGGTTTGCTTGGTCGGTTCATCAAAATTGGTGATGTCATGAATCTTCAAATTAACAAATTCCATATGGTTGCTGTCCTGCACACTAATGCCCGATTCCTGGTAATTTAAGATCTCAAGTCCCTCGATATGCCAATAAGAGCAGTTCAGCAAAACCAAGCAGGAACCTTTTCTGGAACTCCATTCGCCGTCAAACTGCGGCGTTTCGCCTGGGTAGTTCAAGACGGTAAACCAGTTGTTTTCGTCACCATTTTTATTTTGGATTCCCGCGTTAACCGTTCCAGCAGACTTATAGACGCCGCCGCGGACATAAAGAATGTCGCCTGCCTGCAGTGCAGTGAGCGCGGCATCAAAGGTGGCAAACGGTTGATTATAACTGCCGGTATTCCCATCGTTTCCGTTCGGCGCCATGTAATAAATTTTTGCGCCTGCTCCGACCGAAGGAGTGTAGCTGGCAATCGCATTGTTTGCGAATGCCGCTTCGCAGGTTCCAAAAATCATAATTGCCGAAATAATGACTGCTAGAAATTTCGATTCAAATATTTTGACCCTTTTCAAAGAAATTCCTCCCCCTTTTTCATTTGGTTATCCAGAAATCCGGAACAAAACAAGCATTGAGCCATTCGGAACCATGTCAGATATTCTGTTGCTGCACCTCCTTCCGGCAAGATGATGCGGCCGGATTCATCCCTTTACTGCGCCAATCATCACGCCTTTGACAAAATATTTCTGAAGGAACGGGTAAACGCAGAGGATCGGCAGCGTACCGATCACAATGATGGCGTACTTGATCACTTCGGCATAACTGTTGTAATGATCGTTCTCCACCTGAATATCGCTGGTGAGCTTCTGATTCGCAATCAGAACGGAGCGAAGTACCGCCTGAATCGGCAGAAGGTCGTTGTCCTTAATGTAAATGGTCGCCGGGAACCAGGAATTCCAGTGACCGACGCCAAACCACAGCAAAACGACGGCCAGTGTCGGCATAATCAGACTCGGAATAATGCGGAACAGAATATAGATATCATTTGCACCGTCAATCTCCGCCGCTTCGAACAGGCTCTTCGGGATTCCGTCAATGGAGGAGCGAATCACAATCGCGCTGTAAATGCCGACGCCGGTCGGAATAATCAGTGCCCAAAGATTGTTGTAAAGCCCGAGCTGCCGCATGTTCAGATAAGATGGAATCAACCCTCCGCCAAAAAACATGGTAAACAAAATCAGCCCCACGATAATTTTTTTGAACATCATACCCTGACACGACATAAAATACCCGCAGAACAGCGTTAAAAGCATATTATAGGGCAGCGCCACCGCCAGAATAATCAGAATATTGCGGTATCCGCTCCAAATCAGCGGATGCGTAAAAGTCAGCTTGTAAACCGCAACGGTGAAGCCCTGCGGCCAGAACAGCATTCCCTTGTGGGCGGAAAGCATGGTGTTGTCGCTGAAAGAAGCGCAGACAATGTGGTAAAACGGATACAAGGTAATAAAAACAAGAATCAGCATCAGCAGTGTATTGACCACATCAAACACGCCGATTTGATCGCGTCTTCTCAGATGCGTTTTCATGGAATCTTTTCCTTTCTTCCGCAGCCCGCTCAGAACAGGCCGATATCGGCAAACTTTTTGCTGATCATGTTGGTCGTGGCCAAAAACGTCACGTTGACCAGTGAATTGAACAGCCCGATCGCGGTACCGTAACTGTAGCTGCCGTTCTGAAGACCGACGCGGTACGTATAAGTGGAAATCACGTCCGCAGTTTCATAAGTGAGCGAATTGTACAGATTCAGAACCTTTTCAAAGTCGGCTCCCAGAATTCCGCCGATTGCCAGAATCAGCAGGATGATGATCTGCGTTTTGATGCCGGGCAGCGTAATGTGCCACATCTTCGCCCCGCGCCCGCCGCCGTCAATTTCCACCGCCTCATAAAGCGCAGGGTCAATAGAGGTCAGCGCGGCAAGATAAATGATGGAGTCCCAGCCAAAATTCTGCCAGATGCCCGAAATATAATAAATGGGGCGAAAATATTTGGCGTTCTGCAGCAGAGGTTCGCGTTTGGCGCCGAATGCGACGGCAAGATCGGTGATGATGCCGTCATTCTGGCAAAACAGAGAGATCATTGAGCAGACGACCACGATGGAAATAAAATGCGGAAGATAAGTTGTCGTCTGGACAAATTTCTTGAATTTTATGTTCCTGACTTCATTGAGCAAAAGTGCAAAGACAATCGGAGCCCAGAAACCGAAGAGCAGCGACCCGCCGCCCAGGAAGAACGTATTCCGCAGGGTTCTTCCGAAATACGGATCATTAAAATACATCTGAAAATATTTCAGGCCAACCCATTTGCTTTCCAGAATGCCGATCGAAGGGCGGTAATCCTTGAACGCGATTATAATTCCATACATCGGCTTGTAGCAGAAAACCGCGAGAAAAATCAAAACCGGCAAGACGATCAGATATTTATACTTGTTCCGTCTGAGATCCTTCTGCAGCCGCTGACCGAACGTCAGTTTTGTTTCCCGGATCCCGATGGCGCGAAAAACTTTTTCGTGTGTCATCTTTTGCTGTCACGCCTTTCTGAAGCTGCCGGCGCTCCTGCTCCGGCAAGACTTGAAGTCTGTGATAAAAAGGCGGGAAAAACGGAAAATCCGCTTTTCCCGCCGCCTAAAGGAGGAAATGAAAACAATTTACTGTCCGCATCCGAAACGATTGCTTCAAACCGCTTCTGCACGCAGCACTGCTTCAAACGGAAATCAGCGCTTCAGGTAACGGTCAAATGCCGCCTGATAAACCTGCAGCACATGCTCAAGACCCATGGTCTTCAGCTTCTGAACATAGGTATCAAAGTTAGCCATAGAATCCTGGCCCAAAACGAACTTGGAAATGGATTCATCCACGCAACTTTGGATTGCAGTGGCTTCCGTCGCAATAGACTGGCTTTCGTCGGTGGTCATCGTCAGCGAACCGGGCAGGATGTGCTTGAGGGCAGATTCATTGTACCAGGTATTGACGCAGTCCTGACGGAGCTGCGTGAAGCCATTGAAGGTGGAGAGCATGTTCAGCGTTGCACTGTTGCCGTCCATGGCGGTGAAGGTCTGCATCATCACAGCGGTGCCGCGCGTATCGTTCTTGAACGCATCGGTAAACTGCGGTTGGCCATTGACCATCTGATAATTGCTGCTGTCGCCATAGTTGAAGAACACCATGCCGTCCTCCGTGTATCCGTAGTCAAGGAACCGGCAGGCGAGCGGAATGTTCTTACATGAGGTGGTAATTGCAGCCATCAGACCAATGTTGTCGGTTTCGCCCTGAATGAACGCAGGCGTGTCGCCCGACTTCATCACGGCATAAGGAGCGCCGACCCACTGGTCAGATTTTTTGGAGGTTTCCAGCTTGGTCACATAACCGGCAACGGTTCCGCCAGTGGAGTAGCAGGCGCCGACTTCGCTGTTGAGGATCTTGGTTTCCAGCGCGGCGGCATCATTGGTCAGGAAATCCGGATCGATCAGACCGTCTTTGTACCACTGGTTGAGCTTGGTGAGATAATCCTTGTAGCCCGCTTCAGCATAGCCATAATGCACCTTGTTGTCGTCGCCGACATAGAAACCTGCGGTACTGCCGTAAGCGCCGCGGAATTGCAGATCAAAGCCGGCAAGGCCTTCACGGGAGCTCAGCGGATATTTGACCAGATTCTGATTCTTGAAGGCATGCAGGACCTTATCCCACTCGTCAATCGTGGTCGGAACCTGCAGACTGGCTTTGCTCAACAGATCCTTGCGGATGATCTCGCCGGCGTAAGTGCCAAGCTTCAGATTCTCGCGGAGAAATGCAAAGCCGTAATAATGGCCTTCATCGTTCTTGACAGCCTTGTTGGTGGCGTCCTTGGAGGTAATGAACTTGTAATAGGCCGGAGCGTATTTTGCCAGATAATCATCGAGCGCTATGATCTTCTTGTCCGTGAGCAGCTGCGTGGCAACACCAGGCAGCGCATCTTTATAGAACAGATCGGGCAGTGTGTCGCTCGATAGCATCAGGTTGTACGCCTGAGCGGAATCGCCGCCAGCCGGAACCGACTGCCAGTCGACCTTGATGCCGGTTCTCTCCGCCAACTGCTTGTTCCAGGTGTTGTTGTTGCGGTCTGTGCCATCCGGAACGGAATACGCATAATTGACAAGAACATAAAAGCTGAGCGTATCATCGGTTTTAATCGGATAACCGGCAAAGTCAGCGCCGTACTCATCTTTAGCAGCCTGGGAAACGGTGGATTCCGCCGTGGAAGCCGCAGTAGACGAGGTACCGGTTTGTTTTGAGCAGCCCGCGAACACTGCCGTGCACATCAACGCAGCTAGTAAAAGGGAAAGCGTGCGTTTTTTCATGACCATCATCCTCTTTTCATAATTTGCGACACCAAAAACAAAGCGCTCTGTTATGGTTCGTCGTTCTGCACAGGATTCTTTGTTTTTGATTCACTGGCTTTATTATAAATGATAATTGCAGCGCCTGTAAATGAACAAAAACTTCATTCAACTTGCAATTTGCTTGTTTGATCCGTTTTTTGGTGCGAAACCAGTTTGCAAAAACAGTACTGCATTGACAATAGATATAATCACTTGTTTTTTATGTGATTTATTGTTGCAACTATACATATTATTTTGCTATAATAACAATTAGTCGTTGTTGGCATCGGAGCCGCAATTGTGAACGCAGGAGGCAGGGAATGAAAGCAAAAAAGGGCATCAAACCGGGAAAATATTTTTCTCACATTCTGATCTCTTATCTCTGCTTTGTTATGATCTCGGTGATTTCTTCCATGATGATTTCGCAGTATGCCCATGAGCGGCTGATTGAGGAATCCACCCATTCCGATTACGCGGTTTTTCAGCAATTTTATGAAATCATGGATCAGGAGCTAAACAATGCAGCGGACAAGATCAGCGAGCTGCGCAGGGATTACAGCATCATCTCCCTGCTCAACGAAGAGAACACATCCGGTCTTTCGGATTACTCCTCCTATCAGATCAGCAAAAAGCTGAAGCTCATCGGCAACAACAGCATGAGCGACCTGTTCGTTTTCCTGCCCAAAAGCAACAAAATCATCTCCGGCTATTACGCCACTCTTACTCCCGATTATTATTTTACCACATATTACAACCAGCCATATCGTGAAAACTTCTTTTCCCCGCTGAGCAGCACCCACGAACTGCTGCAGATGATTGATTCCCGCGGCCAGAACACCATCGCAATCAAGTCGCCGATTTTCGGTTCGCAGGCCTCAGCGTGTTATCCAGTGGTGTGCGTGCTCAATTCCCGTCTGGTCTGCGATCGGATTACATATCTGGAACAGAGCATCGGCGGCAATATTATGATGGTAAACAATCAGGGGCAGACGCTGCTGCGCTCTTCCCTCCTGAGCGATCTGGATTTTTCCCCAGTCAATCTGCAGGAGGGGATCCATCAGGTCAACATTGCAGGAAAAAAGTATGTGGTCTTTGTCAAGGCATCCACCGTCGTTACCAGCAGCTATGTTTCGCTTGTTCCCGTGGATACCATGTACCGGTCATTTTCCTATTTTCGGATTTACAGCGCAATCAATCTGATTACCTTTTTCCTGTTTGGCCTGCTGCTCGCGTTTCTGCTCACCCGGTTCAATTATAAGCCTGTGGTGCATCTGCTGGAAAGCGCCAGTCTGCTTAACGGCAAAAACACCGGTTTCGGCAAGGAAAACGAGGAATTTGAATATCTGGAATGCATCATGAAAAACGCAATCACAGAAAAATCGCGGTATCTTTCAGAGTTTTCCGAGCTCCGGCAGGCACGGCGGTATAATCTGATCTTCAACCTGATCAACGGCATTCTCCCCGTCGGCCCGAAACAGGAAAACCTGTTTGCCGAAATTGAGGAAAAGCTGATTTCCGACCGGTTCGCGGTGATGCTTTATGAGATTGAGGAGTGGAATGACGATGTCTTTTCACAAAGCTCCGCCGAGGAACGCCCGATGCTTTCCAAAATTATTCTCTCCAACGTCATTGAAGAGCTTTGCAGCGAAAAGAACAAGGGTTATGTGATCAATGTGGATCCGAACCAGTTTGTGTGCGTTGTCAATCTTGCCCCGGAAACCCGGGTGGAAGACCTTGCGGAAATTTCTGAGCGCGCTCTTCGCTTCCTAAATGAAAAAATGGGGATTCTCTGCACGGCCGGAATCGGCAATCCTTACACCGTACTGAAGGATGTCCGTCTTTCGTACAACGAAGCCCGCCGCGCGGCAGAGTACAAGATCATCTTGGGCACGGGGCGTGTTCTGTGCTACCACAACTTTGCTGCCACTGTCGGCGCCTATGATTTCACCTCCGACACCTCCGCGCCGATTATCCTGATGCAGTGCATCAAGGGCTCCGTCACCGACTATGGAACCGCCTTTGACAAAATCTATTTTCACTGCTTCAGCGACAAAAAGCCGGGAACTCCGGAAACAGCGCGCAGCTTTATTTTTGACCTATGTGTGCAGACAAACGAGGTGCTCGGCGAACTCGATCTGCAGAACAACGCTTCCCTCTCCGCTCACCGGTTTGACCTGAACATTGAAACCTAT
>Ga0183101_1000691_pt2 | contig 13771 bp, 5 predicted proteins | sample Biomet3_FD_127790 | JGI IMG/M metagenome (GOLD analysis project Ga0183101, IMG submission 127790) | Microbial communities from bioreactor (seeded with sewage sludge) at LBNL, California, USA - Biofuel metagenome 3 | ecosystem: Engineered > Bioreactor > Anaerobic > Unclassified ... | reverse complement strand
TACATATACGATATAATTGCAATTGTTGGATTCTGTTAAGATATAAACGTATATTTTTCAAAATTAAGCTGGAAATTTTCTAACAGGTTTGCTTCACGTGGGTGAAGTTGAATTCGTTTTTAGTAAGTTACGCATACAATTTAATAAACGTTAAAAAATAGAAAATATGTTGGTTTTTGCTATCTTTATAAAAAAGGAGATCTTAAAAGGTGAAACATCAACAAGTCAATGTTTTTAAGATAGCATCATTGTGTTTGGTTTTATTGTTTCTTGGATTGATGAGTTCGTCTGTTACGCATGCTGAAACTTATTATTTTGTTACAAAATGGGGTTCTTATGGCAGCGATGATGGGCAATTTATGAATCCATATGGTGTTTTTTCAGTTCAACTGCGTAAGTCCTATTAACAATTTTTATATGTAACCCTAATTTGACAGAGTCTGTTAATTAAGATAGTATTCGTACAAAAAAACACATTTTAGTGATACATCACTTTTAGGTAAAATAAAAAATGTCGAAAATAAACACAAGAGCTCGTAACGAAATAACCTAAGTAACACATTATTATTTGGAAGCAAAACCGATGGGACTGCTTATGAAAATGGAAAAGTACAGTGTAAAAATTGGCTTAGGTTATTTCGCGGTGAGTATTAAAGGAGTAGAATAATGCTAACTAACAAAAAATTACATTTAGTAGCCTTAGTATCAGCCGCTCTGATCTTATTTTTAATTTTCGTTTCATCTGCGGCGTCGGCAGCTACTGAGCAAAGTGCTTCGTCTGTGAGGACATATGCGTATATTTCGAACAGTGAAAGCAACAATGTCTCCGTAATTGACACAACAACCGACACTGTTATAGCCACTGTGCCTGTTGGAAAAGATCCTTTGGGAGTTGCAGTTTCTCCTGATGGCAGAAGAGTCTATGTGGCAAACTATCTAGACAACACTGTCTCTGTAATTGACACAGCCACAAATACTGTTAAAGCCACATTGAATGTAGGCAGATCGCCTAATGGAGTTGCAGTCAATCCGCAGGGAACAAAGGTATATGTGACAAACACGTGGAGCGGCAATATCTCTGTAATTGACACAGCCACAAACACTGTTACAGCCGCGGTGATGGTAGGAAGTATGCCCAGTGGAGTTGCAGTCAATCCGCAGGGAACAAGAGTATATGTAGCAAACTGTAACAGTAATACTGTCTCTATAATTGATACAGCGACAAACACTGTTATAGCCACTGTACCTGTGGAAAACTGGCCTTCTGGAGTTGCAGTAAACCCGACGGGGACAAAGATATATGTGACAAACTCAGGTTATGAAGATCTTCCGGAAAACACTATCTCTGTAATTGATGCAGCTACAAATACTGTTACAGCCTCAGTGGAAGTCGGAAATTATCCTTATGGAGTTGCAGTCAACCCAGATGGAACAAAGGTATATGTCGTGAATAAGATGGATAGTACTGTCTCTGTTATTGATGCAGTCACAAATACGGTTACATCCACAGTGAACGTAGGATATTATAATCTTCCTTATGGAGTTGCAGTCAACCCGGAAGGAACAAAGGTATATGTGGCAAACTGGGGCAGAAACGCTGTCTCTGTAATTGATACAGCAACAAACAAGATTACAGCCACGGTAAAGGTAGGCAGGGACCCTATGACCTTCGGGCAGTTTATAGGTTATGTCCCAGTACCAGAACTAATCTTTCCTGTTGCGAACTTCAGCAGTAATGTTACCAGTGGTTCTGCTCCTCTTACTGTTCAGTTTACCGATCTGTCTGAAAATGCAACTGGATGGGGCTGGGACTTTGGAGATGGAGATACTTCAACCGATGAGAATCCGGTACATACGTTCTCGGAAGCAGGAGAATATACTGTTGAACTAACAGTAAGCAATGAAAATGGTACAGATTCAAAACTTGCCACAATAAGTGTTTCTGAACAACCAGAATCATTACTTCCCGTTGCAAACTTCAGCAGTAATGTTACCAGTGGTTCTGCTCCTCTTACTGTTCAGTTTACCGATCTATCTGAAAACACAACTGGATGGAGCTGGGACTTTGGAGATGGAGATACTTCAACCGATGAGAATCCAGTACATACTTTCTCGGAAAAAGGAGAATATACTGTTAACCTGACAGTAAGCAATGAAAATGGTACAGATTCAAAGGTAGCTTCAATAAGTGTTTCTGAACAACCAGAATCATTACTTCCTGTTGCAAACTTCAGCAGTAATGTTACCAGTGGTTCTTCTCCTCTTACTGTTCAGTTTACCGATCTGTCTGAAAATGCAACTGGATGGAACTGGAACTTCGGAGATGGAAATACTTCAACCGATAAGAATCCAATACATACCTACTATACAGCAGGAGAATATACTGTTGACCTGACAGTAAGCAATGAAAATGGTACAGATTCAAAATCAGCTACAATAAGTGTTGATTCACGTTCTTACTATTCGGGAAATGGTCACTACTATAATGCTGTATCTGTACCTGACGGCATTACCTGGACAGATGCTAAAAAAGCTGCTGAGTCTTCTACTTATCTTGGAATGAGTGGACATCTAGCCACAATCACTTCTCAGGGTGAGAACGATTTTGTATACAATAATCTTGGCATAACACCAAGTGATTATTGGCTGGGAGCTTTTCAGCCGGATGGTAGTCAGGAACCTGATGGCGGTTGGAAATGGGTAACTGGCGAGCTATGGGATTATACTAACTGGGAGTCAGGTGAGCCGAATGACGCTGGTAGTGAGGATGCACTTCAATTCGATGGCTTCACTAGTACTGACAAATGGAATGACTATTCCCACGAAGCTACTGTCAGTGGCTATGTTGTGGAATATGAACCGACTAATAATACATCAATAATTCCTGTAGCAAACTTCACAAGCAATGTAACCAATGGTTTTGCTCCCCTTACAGTGAAGTTTACAGACCTTTCTAAAAATGCAACATCATGGAACTGGAACTTTGGAGACGGAACTAATTCAACCGAGCAGAATCCGATACATACTTTATCGGAAAAAGGAGAATATACTGTTAACCTGACAGTAAGCAATGAAAATGGTACAGATTCAAAGTCAGCTACAATAAGTGTTGATTCACTTCTTCCTCTTGCAAAGTTCGTCAGTAATGTGACCAGTGGTTCTTCTCCTCTCTCAGTTCAATTTACCGATCAATCTGAAAGCGCAACTGGATGGAACTGGAACTTTGGAGACGGAACTAATTCAACCGAGCAGAATCCAATGCATACTTTTTCGGTAGCAGGAAACTATACTGTTAACCTGACAGTAAGCAATGAAAATGGTACAGATTCGAAGGTAGCTACAATAAATGTTTCCGAAAACTATGGAGGCAGTACTGTTTCTGTAGATGTACCTGCAAATCCTCTCTGGACTGATACCGGGATAAAAATTATGAAAGGTCAAACCGTTTCTATTAGCGCAAGCGGTACATGGAATACTGGTCTTGGTGAATCTGGTCCAGATGGTGACGATAATAGTGCATATTTTTGGGAATTATTTTTAACCTCTGATGCTCCATCTAAACTTGGTGAGCTTATTGCTTTTGTAGGTCCCCAAAGCACTGATCCTTATCAAGGGCATTGGGGTGATAGCTCGTTTTTCCCCCAGCCAGCTGGGGCGGGATACTGGGCTATAGGTAGCAGTGCCACTTTTACTGCTGATAGAGATGGTGATCTCTGGCTTGGCATTAACGATGATGCTGTATCAGAAAATATCTATGATAATAGTGGCTTTTTAACAACAACAGTAACTATAACTACACCAGTAGACTCCCTTCCTCTAGCAAACTTTACAAGCAACCTAACCAGTGGTTTTGCTCTCCTGACAGTGCAGTTTACAGACCTTTCTAAAAATGCAACATCATGGAACTGGAATTTCGGAGACGGAACTAATTCAACCGAGCAGAATCCAGTGCATACTTTTTCGGTAGTAGGAAACTATACTGTTAACCTGACAGTAAGCAATGCATACGGTACAGACTCTAAGTTAACTACAATAAGTGTTGTTCCACTTCCTTACTATTCGGTAAATGGTCACTACTATAATGCAGTATCTGTACCTGAAGGCATTACTTGGACAGATGCAAAAACGGCGGCTGAGTCTTCTACTTATCTTGGAATGAGTGGACATCTGGCCACAATCACTTCTCAAGGTGAGAACGACTTTATATACAATAATCTTGGCATGACGCTTAGTGATTATTTGCTGGGGGCCTATCAACCGGAAGGTAGTCAGGAACCTGATGGTGGTTGGCAATGGGTAACGGGCGAGCCGTGGAATTATACTAACTGGAATTCAGGCGAGCCAAATGACAATGGTGGTAGTGAGGATGCGCTTCAATTCGACTATAGTGACACGTGGAATGATTGTCCCCACTATTATACTGTCGGTGGCTATGTCGTGGAATATGAACCGACTAATAGTACATCAGTACTTCCTGTAGCAAACTTCAGCAGCAACGTCACATATGGTTATGCTCCCCTTACAGTGAAGTTTATCGATCTTTCAGAAAATGCAACTGAATGGAACTGGGACTTTGGAGACGGAGATAATTCAACCGAGCAGGATCCAGTGCACACCTTTTCGGCGGTAGGAAATTATACAGTTAATCTGACAGCTAACAATGCAAACGGTACAGATTCAAAATCAGCTACAATAACTGTTTCAGAAAAACCTGTATCAATATTTCCTGTAGCTAATTTCAGTACCAATGTCAGTGAAGGTTACGCACCTCTGTCAATCCAGTTTACCGATCTGTCAGAAAATGCAATTGGATGGAACTGGAACTTTGGAGATGAAGCTACTTCAAGTGAACAGGATCCCGTGCATATCTTTTCGGTGGCAGGAAACTATACAGTTAATCTGACAGTAAGCAATACTAACGGTACAGATTCGAAAACTGCCACAATTACTGTCACAAATCCGATAACTCCTCTTCAATCAGTAAGTGACATTCAATCCTCTAATGGATCCACATGGATTAACTGGACATGGAAGAATCCAATTGACACCAACTTCAATCATACCGAAATCTATCTGAACGGAACTTTCCAGAGCAATACCTCTGCCGAAAATTTCAACGCTACAGACCTTCAGCCTGAAACAATTTATACGCTCAGCACGAGAACAGCAGACAATAATGGAAATGTGAACAAGACTTGGGTTAATTCGACTGCAAGAACTGGTGCTGAAAATGTTGCTGGAGATTTCAATGTATCAATATCAACTGACAAATCAATTTATGATAGAGGAGAGACTGTACATATCACAGGCAAAGCTCAACATACTGATGGCAGTCCTATTGTAAATTCACCGGCGCTCTTAAATATAATATTAAAGGGTTATACGCAAACTTACAGTCTGGTAACAGACTCAAACGGAAATATTTCATATGATTTCAAGCCCGGAAAAACCGAAGCCGGGAATTTCACTGCCAAACTTAGCATGAATTCTAATGGGCACTTGATGAGTGCAGAGACTTTCTTTAATATGTATGGGCTTTACATGACCCCTTCAGGCACAGTAGACTATGAGATGTCCAAAAACTCATCGGAAAATATTACCTTCTCCCTCCGAAATTATGGAGAAATAGATTTACATGGTGTAAATGTCACTCTTGATGGGGAAACAATACCTGGGGTGGAAACGCAGGTACTAGATACGCCATCAGAAACTCTTTCTGCTGGAGCTCAAGGGTCATTCATAGTGAAAATCAGCTCTGAAAATGTAGATGTCTCTCAGGCAAACTACACAGTTAGAGTTACGTCAGATGAGGGTAGTTCTGAAGAAGCTAAATTATTTGTTCATCTTGTAGATGCCAAACCTGCTGCTATTGTCAGTCCGACATCAATAGAAGTTGGAATGAACCCCGGTAATAACCTGGTAAAAACTATTGATATCTCCAATGCGGGATACGAATCCATGAAAGATATTACCATTTCGAAACCGTCTCTTGACTGGGTTTCTGTAAGCTCCGCAAGTCTAGGGAACATTTCTCCAGGCATGAACAAATCTTTCAACATTTTCCTTAATCCGGGCAACAATACTGCTGTAGGAGTTTACCAGGAAACAATTTCTATCTCAAGCAGTAACCATCAGCCCGTAAACATATACCTGAGAATTTCAGTCACTTCTTCTGAAAAAGGTGACCTGATATTCCACGTTGTAGACGAACTTGGAGAGAATATCTCAGGAGCTTCGATTGAAATCCAGAATCCAGCTGTCCTAACAGATATATTCACAGGAACTACGGACGAAAACGGATATTATAATTTTGAAAATATTTCAGCTGGCACGTATAATTATTTCGTGAGAGCTTCTGATCAAGCTGTAAGCGGTTCCTCAACTGTTTCCCCTGGAATACAGAACCTCGTAAAACCTGTACTCCCTAAAGATATGCTGGGTGTAAAACTTAACGTAACTCTTGTAAAGATAGATGACGATTATGTCATAACACCAAACTTTACTTTTGAAACCGATGTCCCTCAACCTCTCTTGATTCCTGATCCCGTAGCTATCATTTATGGAGTAGATCGATTAAATCCAGTTTACGAGAAAGACGGCAATATAACGATTTCAAACTCAGGGCTTATTTCGGTCTTCAACGTAACTGTGGATTCATCATCTCTCCAAGGAGTAAACATAACTTTCCCGACCGGGAATACCTTCTTTGTTGATGAAATTAAAGCGAAGAGTTCCATTACAATCCCCTATCATCTAAAAGTTACTAATATTGCCTGCGGGGGTGACGAATATAGAAACAGTATCAAAATTAATGGTGACTATATCTACTTTGAGCCAAATAGTGACGTAACACATAACGTGTACCTTTCATCAGAGATACCTACCTTTGTTTACATGTATAACTGCTCGGTCGATCCAAGCCCGGTTGATCCAAGCTCAGGCGATACTCCAAACCCAGGCGATACTCCAAGCTCGGTAGATATTCCAAGTTTGATTGAAGATTATTTCACATACACGTATAATGCCCCTACAGCAAGCTATTCGCCTATTCCCAGTAATGTCGAATCTATTCCTCAAGTAGAAACTGTTCATGAAAGGGTTAAATTTAATATTCCTCAGAATGCCACTCTTGAAAGAGACGCTTTTTCTGCCAGTCTTGAACTGACAAATAAATTAACTGACAAAAACATAGAGAATGTGTCTGTAAACCTTAAGATAAAAGACAAAGATGGAAATGATGCCTCTAGCCTCTTCTTTGTGAATCAGCCATCTCTAAGCAACATCAACTCTATCAACGGAAGTGGGATTATAAGTCCCTCGTCGGTTGCGAATGCAAATTGGTTGCTGGTACCTAAGAAAAATGCAGGAGGAACTTCTCCTTCAGGCAAGGGTTATACGGTTCAGGCGTTTATAGACTATACTGTAAATGGTGTATCCTTCAGCACAAACAGCACTGAAGAAAGCATCACAGTGATGCCGCAGCCGTTACTGAACCTGGTCTACACAATCCCTGGAAATGTTACAGCAGATAAGCCTTTCAATCTCACTTTAAATGTCACTAATGTGGGCTATGGCACTGCAAATAACCTTAAACTTGATAGCGGTCAGCCTAAAATATATGAAAATAAAGCTGGATTGTTAATCTCCTTTGAACTCATTGGCAGTGGACTTGTGAACGGACATGATAGCAATTCAATGCTCATCAACTTCGGAGATCTTGCTCCTGGAGAGAGCAAAGAAGCTTATTGGGTGATGAAAACAAGCCTTGATGGAAATTTCACCGAGTTTGACGGGTCTTTCAGTCATGATAATACTCTTGGAGGAGCTGAGACCTCTCTAATCAATGATATAAAATATGTAATCCTCAAAATACCTGTAGCGAACTTCACTGCTGACATTACTCAGGGTTATGTTCCTCTTTCAGTTCAGTTTACCGATCTATCTAAAAATGCAATCGGATGGGAATGGAACTTTGGTGATGGAAATACTTCAACGGATCCAAACCCAACGCATACTTACTACACTGCAGGAAATTACACTGTAAACCTGACAGTAAGCAATGTGTACGGTACAGATTCAAAATCAGCTACAATTAATGTCTCAGAAAAACCAGCATCAATACTTCCTGTAGCTAATTTCAGTACTAATGTCAGTGAAGGTTATGCTCCTCTGTCAGTCCAGTTTACCGATCTGTCAGAAAACGCAACTTCATGGCTCTGGGACTTTGGGGACGGTACCAACGCTACCGAGCAGAACGTTTCTCATACATATACATCAGTCGGTAAATATACCGTCAACCTTACGGTTTCCAACGCAGATGGAAGCGATTCGGAAGTAAAGACCGATTACATTATCGTAAATGAACCACTGCCTGGAGCACCGGTTGCCAATTTCACAGCAACTCCGACATCTGGTACTGCTCCTCTCACTGTCAACTTTACGGATCAGTCTACAGGTAATGTTTCGTCCTATTCATGGGACTTTGATAACGATGGAAATGTTGACAGCACTGAACAGAACCCGGTCTACACTTACACCGCATCTGGTAACTATACCGTCAACCTCACTGTTGCAAATGCAAATGGAAGCGATTTTAAAGTAAAGACCAAGTACATTGTCGTAAATGAACCACTACCTGGAGCTCCGATTGCAAACTTTACTGCAAATGTGACAAGCGGTACAACACCTCTTGACGTTCAGTTTACAGATGCTTCAACTGGCAATGTCTCATCATATTCATGGGACTTTGATAACGATGGAACTGTAGACAGTACTGAGCAGAATCCAGTCTACACTTATGCTGCAGCTGGTAACTATACAGTCAACCTTACAGTTTCCAATGCAGGCGGAAGCGATTCTAAGGTAAAAACTGGGTACATTGAAGTCTTAAGTCCATCTACATCAAAGCTAGTAGCTGCTTTTTCAGCGTCGCCGACTTCAGGAAAAGTACCATTAAATGTTGCCTTTACGGACACAAGCACAGGGATACCTGCTAAATGGATATGGGACTTTGGAGACGGGTCAAAGTCATTCCTCCAGAACCCGATTCACAAATATTCAAAGACAGGGATATATAAGGTTAGCTTGACGGTAAAGAATGTTAAAGGCAGTAACACGGCAACAAAAACAGACTATATAAAAGTGATAGTAAAACCTGTTGCAAACTTCACCAGCAGTGTTACATCAGGAAAAGTACCATTAAATGTTGCCTTTACTGATACAAGCACTGGCTCCCCAACTTCCTGGAAATGGGACTTTGGAGACGGATCAAAGTCATACCTCCAGAATCCGACTCATAAGTATTCAAAGGCAGGAACATATACTGTTAACTTAACAGTAAAGAATGCTATAGGACGTAACACGGTAACAAAAACAGAATATATAAAAGTGACAGGAGTTACAAAACCTGTTGCAAACTTTACTAGCAGTGTCACATCAGGAAAAGTACCATTAAATATTGCCTTTACGGACACAAGCACCGGCTCCCCAACTTCCTGGAAATGGGACTTTGGAGATGGATCAAAGTCATACCTCCAGAATCCGACTCACAAGTATTCAAAGGCAGGAATATATACTGTTAACTTAACAGTAAAGAATGCTAAAGGCAGTAACACGGTAACAAAAACAGAATATATAAAAGTTGTAACAAAACCAGTTGCTGACTTCTCCGCAACTCCAACCTCTGGAAAAGCGCCATTAACGGTAGAATTTACTGACAACAGTACAGGAGTTCCTACTGCATGGAAATGGAGTTTTGGAGACGGAACAACTTCAACCGAGCAGAATCCAGAACATCAGTACTTGCAGGGAGGAAAATATAAGGTTACACTTAAAGTGGTTAACGTTGCAGGTAGCAATACGACAACAAAAACAAACTACATAAAAGTGACAACATAACACATAATCAGGGATATAACCTGAAAGCAAATAAACCTCAAATTGAAAAATGAGAAAATTTAGGCTAAAGGGTGAGAGATCATTGACAAAACCTGGCAAAACAACCCTTTAGCCTCGTTGACCAGAGTTGAAAACCAACTTTGGTTTGCAATTTTTAATAACTGGTTCCCATGAATCAATCTTTGTTCCAGGCAATAAAATTGTGGAAAATCTGTTTTAGAACTTATCTGTTTTAGAACTTATATTTAGTAGGTTGGCATTATATTTTGAGTATTTTATTCGATAGCGTTTCTTAAATATTATGTGACTGTTTATTTGATTGAAAATTGGTAAACATATCAAAAGTACCCAAAAGTAAAAAAAGTAAGCAAAAAATTTTTAAAATGAAAGGAAAGAAAAGAACAAAAAAGCCAAATAAATGCTTCTATTCAAAAAGTCAAATAAATGCCTCTATTCAAGTATTTTTTTCTCGGGTCTTCCTTTCCTTACCTCAAAAAAATTCAGGACCCTGTTTCTTCCATAAAGAGTCATTCGTTCTCCTAAGAGTCTTTCGTTCTCCCTCATCGTACTTATCACAGCTTACGAGGATTTTTCTTTATCTTGACTTCTTTTTCCACCGGGCCCGGAGATTCAGCATTAGTTTTCTGTACAAGAGTTTCTTCTTATAACTCTTTCAATCTCCCAGCTTCTTAATCATCCCGACAAAAAAAGTAAAAAATAAGTGAAATTATTTGCAGGTATCAAGGAGAGATCTCTTCTTGCCGCCCCTGGCTTCGGTAGGATGGATCGGATCAACGTCAGCTACTTCTTCCCCTTCCTTTTTTTCTAACTTCTCTCCCTTTGTACCCTCTCTTCTTTCTTCAGGCATTTGTTTAACCCCCATATATGTATAAGTTCATCTAAGAGTTCATCTAAGTTATGTTTCCCTTTAATCCGCCTGTCAGAGCGAAATCACTCAGCTTTTTATAGCAATAGAGTGGCTGAATTCCTCCAGCGAATAAATTTCTCTTTCAGGCAAAGGTTTTAAATTTTCAAGCTCAAATACGGCCATAAAATTCGGTTATCTATCCGGATATAGTTTGTACTGAGTTTGCTTTATCTCTCTTCCCGCAAATCAACCTCCTGATATGATCTGTTCAGGGATTACCCCTATATGATCTGTTCAGGGATTACCCCTTAATTTATTATACCCATTAGATTTATTAAATTATTGCAACAATGGTCAAAAAGTTGAAGAATATCCAGACTCTTTTAAAAGAAAGTATTGACAGAAAGGACGCTTATAATTCAACAAAAAATAATCCAGACGGACAAAATAATTAAAATTATTTGGGAGAATATATATCCCATTAATCAGTATAAGGAGAACGTCCAGGCGGAAAAGCTCGGGAATATAAAAAATCCATGAGGAGATCCGCGATATCAAAATTTACCTATTCATTTGCTCTAAAAAAATTGCTTTTACTCAGGAAAATGTGATCTCATGGCATATAAAGTATTGAAAAAGGAAGAAATCGCTCCGTCGGTGCACAGGATGGTAATAGACGCCCCTGACGTAGCAAAGGCTGCAAAAGCCGGACAGTTCATAATCCTCAGAATTGATGAAAAGGGAGAAAGGGTACCCCTTACTATTGCCGACTTTGACAACGAGAAAGGCACAGTAGCCATAATATTTCAGGAGATGGGCAAAACTACAAAACAGCTTGCAAAGCTTTCTGCAGGCGAGTTTCTTGAGGACGTCGTCGGACCTCTTGGCACTCCTTCCGATGTAAGGAAACTTGGCACTGTTATCCTTGTAGGTGGAGGAGTAGGAGTTGCCCCGGCTTATCCCCAGGCAAAGGCTTATAGAAAAGCTGGCAACAAGGTAATTTCCATTATAGGAGCCCGGAACAAAGACCTTCTCATCCTTGAAGAGGAAATGAAGGATGCCAGTTCCGAACTGTATATCGCAACCGATGACGGATCAAAAGGACACCACGGATTTGTTACCGATATAATGAAACAGATTCTGGATAGCGGGGAAAAGGTTGCAAGAGTTGTAATTATTGGACCCCCAATAATGATGAAAGTAGGTGCAGGAGTAGCTTCTCCCTATGATGTTGAAATTCTGGTCAGCCTTAACTCCATTATGGTAGACGGGACAGGTATGTGCGGCGGCTGCAGGGTTACAGTTGACGGAAAAACCAGATTTACCTGCGTTGATGGACCTGAATTTGATGCACGGAAAGTTGATTTTGTTCAACTCATGAACAGGCTTGCAATGTACCGCGGCGAAGAAACAAAAGCTGTGGAAAAATACGATGAAGAATGCAGGTGTGGACTGCATTAATATGGAGGGGATGAAAAATGCAAGAATTAAATGGAGAAAAAACTGCAAAAGCAAAGAAAGAAAGGACCCCGATGCCAGAACAGCCTGCGGAAGAGCGCAGGAAGAACTTTAATGAGGTAGCTCTTGGTTACACTAAAGAGGACGCTCTTGCCGAAGCCTCCCGCTGTCTCTCCTGCAAGGAACCGAAATGTGTTGAAGGCTGCCCTGTGAACGTGGATATTCCAGGCTTTATCAAGCTCGTCTGCGAGGAAGACTTCGCAGGGGCAATAGAGAGGATTAAAGGCACAAATGCCCTTCCTGCCATCTGCGGTCGTGTCTGCCCCCAGGAAACTCAGTGCGAAGCTCTCTGCGTACTCGGAAAGAAGGGAAAGCCAGTTGCTATCGGAAGGCTCGAACGTTTCTGCGCTGATTATGAGCGCCAGCAGGGTGTGAAGGTTCCTGAAGTTCCAGAGCCTACAGGGAAGAAAGTAGCTGTTGTAGGTTCAGGGCCTGCGGGTCTCACTGCCGCAGCAGATCTTGCAAAGCTGGGCCACAAAGTCACTGTTTTTGAATCTCTACACAAAGCCGGCGGAGTTCTGAGTTACGGCATTCCAGAGTTCAGGCTGCCAAAGGAAATTGTTCGGCAGGAAGTTGAGTACATTGAGAAACTCGGAGTCGAGTTCAAGCCCAACTATATCATCGGCAGGATCAAGACCTTAGACGAGCTCTGTGACGAATTCGATGCGGTCTTCATGGGCACTGGCGCAGGTCTCCCGAACTTTATGGGAATCCCAGGCGAAAACTTCAACGGCGTTTACTCTGCAAACGAGTTCCTGACCCGTGTAAACCTCATGAAAGCCTATGACCCTGAATATGATACCAGAGTCAGGCTTGGAAAGCACGTTGTGGTGGTCGGTGGCGGAAATGTGGCAATGGATTCCGCTCGTTCAGCCCTCCGCCTGGGTGCTGAAGAAGTCAGCATAGTCTACCGCCGTGGAGAAGAAGAGATGCCAGCCCGCAGGGAAGAAATCGAGCACGCAAAAGAAGAAGGCATAACCTTCAGGCTCCTTACAAACCCTGTCCGTATTCTTGGCGACGATAAATTCAATGTTACTGCAGTCGAATGCATTAAAATGAAACTCGGCGAACCTGACAAGTCCGGCAGAAGAAGCCCTGTCCCTGTAGAAGGTTCGGAATTCACAATCCCTGCCGAAGTTGTTGTTATCGCCATAGGCACATCCCCGAACCCCATGATCTTCAAAGGCTCGGAAGGCCTTGATCAGAACAAAAAAGGAACTGTTGTCGCAGACGAAGAAACCGGTGCGACCTCCAAGTGCGGAGTCTTTGCAGGCGGAGATGTTGTCACAGGTGCAGCAACCGTTATCAGTGCAATGGGCGCTGGCAAGAAAGCCGCAAAGGCAATTGATGAATATTTAAAAGAGCAGTGAAACCAGAATATTCTGGTTTCTTTTTTAATTTAAAAAACCATTAAATCATATTTTTATATACTTCTCGAGTGAGTAAAAATGCCAACCGAAGAGATACGGAAAGTGCCCCTATATGTAT
>Ga0183101_1000826_pt1 | contig 13772 bp, 16 predicted proteins | sample Biomet3_FD_127790 | JGI IMG/M metagenome (GOLD analysis project Ga0183101, IMG submission 127790) | Microbial communities from bioreactor (seeded with sewage sludge) at LBNL, California, USA - Biofuel metagenome 3 | ecosystem: Engineered > Bioreactor > Anaerobic > Unclassified ... | reverse complement strand
CAAGATCAATGTTTTTGCGCAGGATATTCCGCGTTCGGTTCGAGCAGCCGAAATGAGTGCCGCAGGTAAGAGTATTTTCGCCTATGACCCCGACGGCAAAGTAGCAAGTGCCTATTCTTCACTGACAAAGGAGGTGATGAAAATTGAAAGGCAGCGACAAAAAGATAGAACTGAAGGGGTACGATGATATTTTTACCCCTGATGCCGCCACGGCCACCGGCGAGCAGGTTCGGGAGATTGCCGTTGACCAGCTTTTTCCATTCAAAAATCACCCTTTCAAGGTGCTGGACGATCAGGCCATACGCCTAAGAAGAAAATGGCATATCAGCAGACGGTGCGTCCGTTTAATCTGCTGATCGACATTGAAGCGCAGATGCGCTCCGGGAAAGGCGGCGGCTTCAAGAGGTATGCTGGGAAATATAATCTCAAGGAAATGGCCAAAACGGTCAACTACCTCACCGAAAAGAAGCTGCTGCAATATGAAGATCTTGCCGCAAAAACTGCCGAATCTGTTGACCGCTACAATGCTTTGGCGGCGCAGATCAAGTCGGCAGAAAAGCGTATGGCGGAGATCGCCGTCCTTGAAACGCATATCGCCAATTATGCGCGCACACACGAGGTCTTTGACGGCTATAAAAAGTCGGGCTACTCGAAAAAATATCTTGCTGAGCATGAGGCGGATATTCTTTTGCATAAGGCGGCAAAGAGAGCTTTTGATGAACTGGGCCTGAAAAAATTGCCAACCATAAAAAGCCTTCGCGCCGAGTACGCGGAGCTTCTGGCCGCAAAGAAAACGGCATACCCGGAATACCAGACAACCAGAAAAGAAATGAAAGAACTGACGATGGCCAAAGCCAATATTGATCGAATCCTGGAGAAAACGGATCGGGTCGACGAAAAGAAACCGGAACACGGAAGACAATAAACCTTAAAAAAGAGCGTGGATGTCTGTATCATTCCTGATGCAGACATCCGCGTTCTTTTTTTGCTTTTCTCAGCTCAGCAAGCTCAGCATTATAGCGTCCGAAGGATGCGCAGCCGCATGATGAAATCATGCGATCAAAGGGGTTTGGGGGCGTCGCCCACAACAAGCAAAAGGCAAGGTTGGTACCACCTTGCCCTGCTTGCCGAACTGTAATAGTGAAATAGTGCTATGCCTATGAAACAAACTGCTGTATAATAAAATCAAATATACGTATTTTTGGGAAGGAGATTGACCGTGAAGTTCTTATATTCAAGTATCCTCCCTCTGGGGATGCCAACAGACCGGGAATCCATTGCTGATTGCTTTCACAGAGAAATAGAAGCATCGGATCGTGTCGATATAGCAGTCGGATACGTTTCTCGGGCATCTGTCGAAGAATTAAGCCGTCTATCGGATGAATACAGGAATCTCGATATTCACCTTACAATAGGTATGTATTATGTAGATGGAATGCCCGAAAGTTCATACCATGCTGCAATTGCTTTAGATGAAAAGTTGAAACAATCCGGGCATGGAGAAGTCCGTATTGTAAAGGCATTCAAATATCATGGAAAGCTTTATCTTTTTTACAAGAACGGTACACCATTTTCCTGTATTATCGGCTCCGCGAATCTTGGTGTAATCAAATTAGAGGCAACAAATCGGCGCCAATATGAGCTGTCGGCAACATCAAATGATTCCGAAGAATGCGCAGAAGCCGCAACATTTATGCAGAAGATAAATGCTCCGACGTGTTCTTCAAACATTATTGACACGACGGACATGCCTCTTATCCGTGAAGTTAATACATCGTTGACCGGTATAGAAATGGTTTCGCAGATTCCCCAGGCAGAGGTTGACATTTATCAGCATCACAAGACACCTGTTTCATTTCAACTACCAATAAAAGTACCTGCTTTTGCAGAACGGAAAATGGATGATGGTAAGCATTTTACAAAGTCAAATTTGAATGTAAGTTATGCGGCACCCAGAAGTGCAAGAAAGTCAAGAGACTGGTATGAAACTCAATTTACGGTGAGTAAGCAGATCACACAACTTGATGGCTATCCAATTAAAAACGTTCCCTTTTTTGTTGTAACAGACGATGGATATACATTCAAAGCACACACAACAAGTGATGGCAATAAGCAGTTTAGTGCTGTGGGCGACGAACTAATTATGGGCCGCTGGATCAAAGGGCGGCTTGCATCTGCCGGGCTTGTTACACCTGTGAATGACACACAAGCCGATACTGATCGCAAGGGTATGATAACCAAAGAAATGTTAACTGCCTATGGGTGTAACACAATTGTATTAACGAAAACCAATCAAAACAGAGAAGATGAAGAAGGTGCCCTTCTCGATGTTTGGTTGTTATCCTTCGAAGCTGCACCAGATGATGCTGGTGCCAACAGTGAGGAGGCCGATTAAATAAATGCCGTTCTTAAAAAAATACTTAAAACTGATTACTGACCGTGGAAATCCAAAACTGGCTGAATCTATTTCTTCAACAGCTGAAAATGTTGGAGAAAATTATATAAGATCATTTTCTTTCTGCAGTCATGAGATAGGGTTGCTGTTTGGAAATGTTCAGTCAGGAAAAACCGGGCAAATGTTTGGCATTATGTGCAAGGCGGCCGATTTGGGATTTCCTGCCTTTGTTTTATTGACAACTGACAATGTTGCACTTCAACAGCAGACCTTATCACGTGTGAAGGCCGATCTGCCGGATTTTTGCATTTGCGGTGAAAATGATTCTGGCCTTTTTATTGAGAATAGTCTTCTGCGTCCGGCAATAATTGTTCTTAAAAAGAATTATAGGACCCTGCGCTTATGGGCAAATGTATTTGCTTCAACTGGTTTCATGAAAGGAAATCCACTGTTTATTGTAGATGACGAGGCAGATGCGGCCTCACTCAACACACTTGTAAATCGAGGTCGGCAGTCATCAATAAACAGGTATCTTGATTCGATAAAAAATGGGGCATCCAGCAGTATTTATCTGCAAGTTACAGGTACACCGCAAGCAGTTCTTCTTCAGACTCTCGCTTCTGGCTGGAGGCCCTATTTTACCTACTATTTCGAGCCGGGAGATGGATACCTCGGCGGTGACTTTTTCTTTCCTAAAAACAAAACTGCGGACTGCATCAGCTTCTTGGAAAAGCTTAAGAATCCCATACACGGCGTCGTGCTTCATCACTTGGCTGTGTCCGGACAGATATTATCTTGCGGGGGTACAGTCTCAAACTGCCTAATTCACCCCAGTGTCCGTCAGGCCGTTCACAGCCGTTATGCCAAAGAAGCGTTGGACGAACTGCAATGGTGCCGTGAGCATTTGGAGAATGATTTCAAAGAAGAGTTAAGACAAGAGTATGATGCGCTTAGTCCGCAGAAATCAGATAAGAGCAGCTTTGAAGCTGTATTTGCTCAGGTAGTACTGCTCCTAAACAGTGGTAGCATCAAGGTACTTGTGATGAATGGAAAAACCGATATTTCCAGTGAGGAGTACTCGGCAGGCTCCAATATCGTGATAGGCGGCAACACCCTTGGCCGTGGTGTCACGTTTCCATCCCTGCACACAATTTACTATACCCGTACCAGCAAAAAACCGCAGGCTGATACCATGTGGCAACACAGCCGTATGTTTGGCTATGACCGTGATCCCGGCATGATGCGGGTTTACATTGATGAGCCACTGTATAAGCTCTTTTCGGATATTAACGCAACCAACAATTCGATTATTGCTCAAGTCGAAAGCGGCAGTGAGCATATCAAAATATACTATCCGCAGGGGCTTAATCCAACCCGCGCAAATGTTTTGGACAACAAAAGAGTATTCATGCTGTCCGGCGGCACCAATTACTATCCCTTCAACCCAGATAATAACACCATTACCGATTTGGACAGCCTGCTGGCACCCTTTGCAGATGCAGAGCCGTCTTATCAAGTCAATCTGCGGCTAATGAAAGAGATTTTCAGCCACATTACATCAGATGACGATTTTAATACTGCCAGCTTTGTTTCAGTTCTGGACACAATGCTTGCAGAGGCACCTGCCGCACAGGGCATCCTTATTGTGCGGCGCGGCAGAGACGTTGCAAAAGGTACGGGCGCTTTGCTGTCACCGAACGACTGGTCATTGGGGGCTTCCTATTCCAAACAGGTCGTTTTGACGCTTTACAAAATGACCGGCAGAAAAGGATGGGACGGTAGAGAACTTTGGGTACCCAACATAAAGCTTCCCGACAATGTTGTGTATTACGATGTGAAAGACGAACAACAGGAACCGGAAGGTGAATAATTGTCATGGATGATCTTACTCCGGAGCAGCGCCGCAGAAATATGCAGGCAATTAAAAGCAAAGATACCACCATTGAGTTGGCGCTTCGCAAGGCTCTCTGGCACGAGGGAATCCATTACAGAAAAAATTATAAGATTCTGCCAGGAAAACCTGATATAGTGCTTACAAAATATAAAATTGCAGTTTTCTGTGATTCTGATTACTGGCACGGCTATGACTGGGAAAACCGGCAGAATCGCATAAAATCAAACCGTGATTACTGGGTACCCAAGATTGAACACAATATGGAACGAGATCAAGAGGTCAACCGACAGCTGGAAGAATCCGGCTGGAGTGTTTTGCGGTTCTGGGAGTGGCAGATCAGGAAGCACCTGCCAGACTGCGTCGCCGAAATTATCAAGGCGGTGAACTGCTGTAAAGCGGAAGAGAGATGAAAAGCCGTGCTCAATGTTAAAAACATCGTGCTCACCCAGCAGGAACTTCAACAGTGCATGGAGTTTTCTTCTAAAAGCGCCCCAACTCAGCAGTCAATAGAATTTGGCCAGATCACAACCAAAGCTCGATCAACTTCGGAGATAGCACGGGATAATCTGATTGGCAAGATTGCAGAAATCGCTTTTGCCAAAATGCTGAAAGAGAATTACGGAATAGATGTCCCATTGGATTTCAACTACTACCCTCGCGGGAAGTGGGACGATCAAGATGCCGTCATCAATGGATGGCGCATTGATGTAAAAGGCACACGGAAAGGCGGACGTTGGATGCTGATAGAGTGGAATAAGCTCAATTTCCGCCAGCAGGACAACAACTTATCTCACTTATATGTGATGTTTTCCGTTTCATGGGATCGAAATACGGACAAGCCTACCGGTGAGGTGAGCTACGAAGGAGCTGCGTCTCTCAAAAAACTCTGCAAGGAATGTGCAACCACCAAAGAGTTTCCCAAGGGAACAATTCTTCCGGGAACTCATACGATTCTGCAAGCAGATAATTATGGGATTGAATTCAAAAATCTTTATAAGCATTTGAGCCATCTTGTTACATATATTACCGATCAGGAGCCTCCAGCTGCTCTGACCAATAACTATCGGAATCCTTATACAAATAAAACCACCATTGAGATTATTGGCACAGACACGCTTCCCGCAGAAGAAAACACGAGTCCGGCAAGCACACAGTGTCCCGTCGCTTCTAAAAATCCACAAAACGTATTTTCTGTGCTTGCAGATTGGATGGCGCATATCTTCAAAAGACGTTGAGAAAGAAGATGTAGAAAATGGCCAGTGTTATAATGGATTCACTTCACATTGGACAGGCATACACAGCCAATGAGCTTGCTCAAATTTGGAACTATCAAGATTTTCATGCCATTGCAAGAGGAATCGTTACACCAAAAAACTGCAATAGAATCCTTTTGTTTGTGACACAAACAAAAGCCGCGGATCGAGTACCTTATATGGATAAGATTGATGGAGATATTCTCTATATGGCGGGTCAGCTAAAGCACAAGACAGATAATAGAATTGTAAGCAATATAAAGTGTCACAAGGATGAATTTCATTTATTTTTCCGAGAAGTTCGCAATGAGCCATTTACTTATTATGGACAGTGCTCACTCATTAACGCAACAATCAACGATTCTGATCCAAGTGAATTTGAATTTCTGATTCATAATAGTAGCGGATTTGAAGATGAAGAAGGCTTAATTGACTATCTTGCAAATATGCCCGAAAACAGCGTAAAAAGTTTTCTTGAAGGAACTGCAAAAATATCACAACATATTCGTTATGAACGAAATCCTAAAAATCGTAAAGCAGCCATTCGAGCCCAAGGTACAATTTGCAAAATTTGCGGCTTCGATTTCAATAAGATTTACGGAAAAGATCTGGCAAATGATTATATTGAAGTACATCATATCCGTCAGCTTTCAGAAGGTATTCAAAACATTGACCCCGCAAAAGACCTTATACCTGTTTGTGCTAACTGCCATCGCATGTTGCACCGAAAACGGCAAAATAATATAAGTGTTAATCAACTGCAAAATTGTGAAGGTGCCAAGTGGCTCCTCAACACTTTTCAGTCGAATGGCTGAAACTCAAGTTCACAGTAAAATACACCGAAAGCACATGAATTATGTGGCTTCGGTGTATTTAGCTATTAATGGATTTTTTCTTTTTCGAGATAACGCCCATAATGAATTGTCATATATGGTTTCATTGCATCTGAAATTGGTATTATAACTTTAGGATCGATCTGCAAAAGTTTTTGGTCAGCTTTTGAAAGCCTCTGGGAGATTGCAATATGTCCCTCCTGATCAAAGCTGATCAAATGCTTATCAAACAGCGCGTCATGTGTAACGCACAGCAACAAACCATTATTCACATCTAATCTTTCATTGCCTGCCGATTCGGCCCACGGCCTTATATGGCTTGCCACAAGCAGTTCCTTGCAAGCAAGCCCACAAAGCACACACTTGGATTGATATTTCATAAGTAGCTTGTCTTTGAAATATCCCTGTCCAACGCGCATTTTTACTAAGGCATCTTTTTCTGTAGCATCTAAAAGTTCATCATTGCAAATTTCATCTATTTGATCGTTGAGAAGCTGCCTTTTATATTCTGAAAAGCAATCACGAATATATGAAAACAGCGCTGGATAGTTGGCTGATTTATAAGCACCTTGAATCGTGTTCTTCACCAAGTTGAGCGCGTGGAACGTTTCTATGGAAAGGTCGGGAGAGTCAATACTCGCTATTTTAGAAAGACGTATTCTATCACTTTGTAGATTAAATTCTTTAGGATTGCCCCAAAATTCTCGATCGTCTATTCGTTCGGCTGGTTCAACATGAGATGCTACGCAACTTGTCTTGTACATGATTTTTGAGTACGGTTTTCCCACGTATATGTATACTGTATCACCAACTGCTATATCAAATCCTGATTTCACCCAGTCAAGATGATCTTTTTTTTTGAACGCTTGCACTACGTCATATTTTTTTAAATTAGCAGTTCTAATCCATTCCACAAAAAATTCACCTCTGATTGGAAAAATCCATATAATAGGTTTCATCATCCAGCTTGTAAAACACCACATTTGTTCTGCCGTATCGATCCAGATCGGCACGGGTGATGTATGCCCCGTTGGCTAATCCCAGACGGTTGCGGAAGTATTCCCCCAGATCACTGTTTCGCGCAGGCGTGGTAATTGCCTTATCGTTCTGTTGCTCAATGCGAAGTGTAAGCTGATGGCGGTCATCAGTAATGGCTGTAAAGTGACGTTTCTCCAGAGGGAAAAAACCGCTTCTTGCTATTTTAGCTGGAAGTGAAATATATGCCTCATTTGGTTCACGGCCTTGGCGCTGGCCCCAGTTTAGTCCAGAATGCCGTCCCGGTTCACCAAGCCGTGTCATCAGACTTAATGTCACGCTATCAATACCCTCATTGGCAAGGTGTGCAACATCATCAATAAGGTTACTTTCCATATCAAGTACAGGATGCGTGGGTTGAAGAATTATGTATTCTTCAATTTCCCCATGATTACAGTATATGCTCCTTCCGATCTGCGCTTGATAGTACTGCATAGCATCAATGGGATTACAATCATCCATCACTTCTTGTCGATGATGGCCTACGAATGAGCTTTGCACAAAATTTGCTGATCCCATAAATGCTCGTATTGGAATTCCATCTTTTGCCCATATGTATAGGTTCGAATGTACTGCTGGGGGTTCACAGATATAGCTACATTCAAGCATTTCCACCTCATGGGGAAGCTCAGATGAAATAATCTGGACAAATCCTTCGTGAACGCTTACGCTCAACCGATCGAAAGGAACCATACCCACAATCAGATGAATTTTAATTGGAGTCTGTGTTCGATGGTATATATTCTTAATATACCAAGAGAGCATATTGGGGGTGGCATATCCCGACAAAATGTATAATTCATTTACATCCCCAGCCAGAGGAGAGAATAATATTGTTTCTGCCAGACGCTCAGTTATCATCCTTTCACCGCCCTATACCTAAAATAAAAGAGGTGCCTGCAGATTTCATTCTACAGGCACTTCTTTTATTCGTCAATATTTGCTGGCATCGAATCATAAGGCACGCCCGCAAAGGATTTCAAAATAGCCTCAAAGATAATCTTTGCTCCTCTGCAGGGAACAGCCATGCCTATTTGTTTGCGCACACTTTCTTTGTTTCCCTCAAAAATATAATCATCTGGGAAGGTTTGGAGACGTGCACGTTCCCTGTTTGTCAATGCGCGTGGCTCAGCCCAATGATAAATATGGGTTCCGCCGCCGCCACTTCCAGTCACAGTATACGCAGGTTTATTGGGGTCAAGGCGTTTGTATATCTGACTAATTTGGGCACCTGAAATGTTCAACTTCAAACGTTCAGGTAAATCAGCAGTGAACGCATTTTGGCCAGGAAGTATGTGCTGTAACCTTTCGACAACCGTTGCTGACTGCTTTGTCAGATCGTTGTTTGGCGCATCTTCAGGAATGGGCGGCACCTCTAATGCTGTCCGGCAACTGTTATCGACATTTGCATATGGCGCATTAGATGGAACATGAAAAACAACATCCATGTCATTTCGAATTCCTACGATAATTATACGGTGGCGCGCCTGCGGGATACCATAAGTCTCAAATTTATATAGATTCGGATACAGCGTATAGCCTGCTTTCCTCATTTCATCCAATATTTTTGTGAATGCTTTCCCGTCATTTGCATTTCGTAATCCACCAACGTTTTCTGCGAGAAACCACATCGGCTGATATTGCTTCAGCACTTTTACACCATAAGAGTACAAAGGGCCGAATACACCGTCCATTCCCTTCTGCTCTCCTACAACGCTGTAATCATTGCATGGGAAACCAAATGCAAGCGCATCTATAGGCGCAAGGTTTGTCAAATCGAATTTACGAATATCGGCGTGGTAGACGCTTGCGGGATTTTCTGGGCATATATTATTCCTGTAAGTCTTACATGTGTTTTCGTCATAATCATTTGCCCATTGATGAACAATACCATATTCCGGGTCGCCAATATCAGCATGTGTTGCACCCCAAGCCAAGCCACCTGGGCCGCAAAACAATTCACCTAATCTGTAGATCATTTTGATACCGCTCCATTCTTTTTGCCAAAAATGATGATCTCGTTTTGAATTAGATCTTTTTCCTCATCAGTAAGGGATTCCATACCATGAAAGCATTGTTGATAGTCTGCAAGGTCTTCTCGCTTTATGTATCCGCACATAATATATAATTCAACAATCTTTATTCCGTAGAGATTTGAAAGTTGGCGAAGCACCGTGGGTGAAGGTTCCTTATTATCCCCATTCTCTATCCGGCTGAGTATAGAATCACTGATTCCTGTCTGCTTATACACATTTTTTAGGCTCAGCTGTTGCGATAGCCTTATTTGTCGTAAAAATATTCCTATATTTTCCATTACTGCACCCCGATATTATTTTATCACTATTGCTGCAATAATGCAAGAATAATATTTAATTTGCTGCGTTATCGCAGCATTTCGCGGATCATAAAACCTTTATGTTTAAGACATCTCACTCTCAACGTAGAAATATTGGACATAATTATTTCGGCATTCTGTGAGATAGTCGTTAATTGTCGGATATAGCTCTTTATTGCAGTCCATTAAATCAAAGCCATTGCCATCAAGCTCTTCTACGAGTTTCTCAAAACTTCTCCAACCGAAGAAGTCCAGCATATATAAATCCGAACTGGTCCTGCCGATCACATCGGAGACGGTTTGGAATCCATTTTGCTTAAGAACGTGCATTGCGCGAACCGGAATATCCAGGCATTCTACCGGCGTTCTTTCTGTTACAATGATTCCAAGCTGTTCATCTGGAATAATCATTTCTTCCGTCATGTTACCATCTGCTTTCATGAATCAGACGTTCTGCTGTGGGTAACGCTCCAAGAGACGCGCAAAACTCTTGTTGCTCATCTGCCGTGGCTGGGCGAATATTCCGTTTCCCGCAGTCTGGGCAACGGTCTGCCTCTTTGCCATCCTTAAAGAGAAAATGGCAATTCTCACATACGTAGATCATAAATATGCCTTTCTTTTTCAATCCTGAAAGCGGTCTACATTTGCGTCGTATGCGCCCAAATCTTCGCGCAGAAAATCGCTTTTCCGCACATTGACCGTGTTTAGCCTATACCCCTTTGAACGCAATATCATAAATTTGTAATCCAAAAGTGCCGCTGGAACATAAAGCGCACTGGCGGCCTCAAAAAATGATTCTTCGCTGAGATGCTCCAAAACAGTTTTGTCATCAAGAAGGAGCTCGGCAGCAAATATATTGGCTTCATTTTCCTCCGGCATGTCCTGACGATTCTCGAGCACTTCCATCTCTTGAAAACCATGCATGAGCGCAACTTCGGTATGCAACACGGCATGTCCCAGTTCATGAGCCACAAGGATAAGTTCAAGAACCTTATTAACGTTGCAGTCAATAACAATGTTTTTTTGGCGTGACTGGTAAAAGAAAAAGCCCTTTAGCTTTTTCTGCATATCTATGTAATGAATCTTGATGCCGAGTTCACGGCACAATTCGTATGGGTCCCTGGTTCCATACTTTTCAACCAACTTGTTTACGACATCAATGATGTACGCAGTAGCAGCCAAACAAACCACCTCCTGCCTTCAGGTATTTAGGGCCGTTCTACTGAAAAAGAGGGTAATACCCCCACGGCTACATTCTGATTATCTCAGAAGTGCTGTACCATATTCAGGACTTGCTGCGGTGCTTCCGGTATTTCTTCGGTGTGAATTTATCGCGTGCCGTTTGCTTGGAATCAAGATAGACTTCCATGAGTGCCTGAAAGAAAACCTCTTTGGCGCTGTCGTCCAACTCACCGCCAGCCAGCAAAGCTCCAGTGCGGTTCAGAATCTCATGCGCCTCTCTGGCCCCCTTGCTGCCAAATTCCTTTTTGGCATCTGCAATGAATTGATCCTGCTCGATGTGTTTATTCTTATCAGCTTCATCTTCATCCATCAGATAAGTGACGGAAACCTTCAAAGCCTCGGCAATCTTTTTGATGTTACTGGAGCGAGGGATCGTTCCAAGTTGTTCATAGGTATAGAGAGAACGCTCTGAAATGCCGGTAATCTGAGAAAGCTCCGTCTGGGACATATTCAGGGCCAGACGCGCTTCCTTGACCTTCTCACCAAATGTCATCATGTTGTCCTGCCTTTCAAAAAAATTTTGTCGTAACTTCCGATTATATGTTGACAAACTTCCGCATGTTGCTATAATGAAAAGCACCGGAAGATGACTTCGTGTTAATAGTACATCGGAAGTTTGCTTCTGTCAATAGACGCGCAGAATAAAACTTCCGATTTGACCGGAAGTTACGAGAGGAGGGCTGACATTGGAAAGAGCAATCCTGCATAGTGACATGAACTGCTTTTATGCTTCTGTTGAGCAGATGCTTGACCCGACCCTGCGCGGGAAAGCAATAGCTGTCTGCGGCAGTCAAGAGACACGGCACGGCATCGTACTTGCGAAGTCCCAACTGGCGAAGAAAGCTGGTGTGAAAACCGGAATGGCCATCTGGCAGGCAAAAGAATGCTGCCGTGATCTGATCGTCGTACCGCCCCAGTACGACCAGTATCTCAAGTATTCCAGGCTTGCCCACGAAATCTATCTACGGTACACAGACCGAATGGAGCCGTATGGCATGGATGAGTGCTGGCTTGACCTCACCGGCTGCCGCCTTGACCCGGTCGCTACGGCAGAAGAAATTCGGGCAACAACCAAAAGCGAGCTTGGCCTTACGGTTAGCATTGGCGTCTCTTTCAATAAAATCTTTGCAAAGCTCGGCAGTGATATGAAGAAACCTGATGCAATGACAGTCATCACACAGGACAACTTCCGGGAACTGGTCTGGCCGTTGCCTGCCTCTGATCTTCTTTACTGCGGCCCTGCCACGACCAAAAGACTTGCCAATTATGGTATACACACTATCGGGGACATCGCTGCCACAGCGCCGGAGTATCTGCGAGGCTGGCTCGGCGTCAATGGAATAGCTCTCTGGCATTATGCGTCCGGCACGGATACTTCCCGCGTTATGACGGATGGCTGGGAAGCACCAATTAAATCAGTCGGCCACGGAGTGACCTGCGTATCTGATCTTCTGGATGATGCGGAAGTCTGGCGTGTAATATTGGAACTTTCTCAGGATGTTGGTCATCGCCTCCGCGTGAATGGCTTTTTGGCCAAAGGAGTTCAGATCATGCTCAGAGACAACAGCTTGTTTTATAAGCAGTATCAGACAACATTGGAGATGGCGACACGCAGCCCGAAGGAGATTGCGGAACAGTGCTTTGCTCTTTTTAAGGCCAACTACCGCTGGCAGAACAAGGTTCGCGCCCTTTGCGTCCGGGCAATCAGCCTCGTTCCGGAAAAGTGTCCGCAGCAGCTGACAATTTTCGACGATCCTGTCAGGCGGGAAAAGCAGGATAAAATGGACGCTGCCATTGAAGACATTCGCAGACGCTATGGCAAACGGGCCGTATATAACGCATGCCTGATGGGTGACATCAAGGTTCATGAGATCGGTGCGCAGAATGTTACCATGCCGGGCCTGATGTTTGCCTGATGGCATCCGAATTGAAGCAAGGAGCATAGGAATATGGCAAGAAAAGTGTTTGTGCCGGTAACGCTTAAAGTGGACAGCGATGGCCGGATTCGCCCTGTGGATATTACCTGGACTGACGGGCACACCTACGAAATTGATAAGGTAAAGGATGTACGGCAGGCCGCTGCCTCCAAGGTCGGCGGCACCGGCATCCGGTATACCATCATGGTTCGTGGGAAAGAAACGCATATTTACTGCGATGAGGGTAAATGGTTTGTGGAAGCATATCAATAGCTTCCGTTTGGGTCCATGCCGTGAGGCACGACCTGTGAAAAGGAGGACGAGCAATGGAATTTTGGGCAAGACAGGATTTGGAAAAATTGGCCGACACAATCCTTCTTGACTGCTTCGCGGACAGTTACGAGAAAGATCACATGCCTACAAATATTGATTTGCTGGCAGAAAAATATCTGGGTTTGAATGTTTCATACATGAGACTGTCTGAGGATGGCAGCATTCTTGGGTTGACCACCTATGCGGATGTGAATGTCGAATTTAACCGCTATGGGAAAAATGAAATTGTCGCGGTAAAGAAGGATTCGGTCATTTTGGAGAAGGAGCTTCTTACCGGGCATAACGGCAGACGCCGTTTCACTGTAGCACACGAGGCTGCACATCAGATTGTGTTCCGCGCCGACCGCAGCGGCACTGCACAGATGAATTATCTCAAGCACCTGCCAAACAAGCAGAGCTATTCGCTCCGTGAGCTGCATGGTGCGGAGGACTGGTGCGAATGGCAGGCTAATACACTGGGAGCTGCGCTGCTTATGCCAGCGCGCCCCGTGCGTTTCTGGATGTACCGCTTTAATGGGAATACAGTTCTGGCCCGT
>Ga0183101_1000499_pt2 | contig 13779 bp, 10 predicted proteins | sample Biomet3_FD_127790 | JGI IMG/M metagenome (GOLD analysis project Ga0183101, IMG submission 127790) | Microbial communities from bioreactor (seeded with sewage sludge) at LBNL, California, USA - Biofuel metagenome 3 | ecosystem: Engineered > Bioreactor > Anaerobic > Unclassified ... | reverse complement strand
TTTTCGTTTTCTTTTTTTGGTTTCTACTATATTTTTTATAACTTGCCACTGTTTATCAGTCAGGTTGGTTGGATATCTACTCATAACTTATGTCTTGGTAACCATAAAGTTACGAAATAATATTCAATCAACAAACTGATATTCAATATATTATATCATATTTTTATAATTCAAAACAGCTTCTTAATTTATACCTCTGGTTTTATATTTACCTTTGTATATTATTAGAATGATAATCGACCAGACAATTATGATATGATAAGGGTAAAAGAGACAAATGAACACGCCGATGCCATTAAATTGAAAGTAGTAAAGTTGGCTTCCAAGATGTTTAGATCGCGTGGTGTCAAAGATGTAAAGATGGATGAAATTGCTTCGGCTTTGTCAATGTCGAAACGGACTATATATGAACTGTTCAATGATAAAGAGTCATTGTTGATAGATTGTATGCAATATCGTCATGAGAAAAAGTCTAAAGAGACCTGTGAAATAGTCAAATCTGCATCTAATGTACTTGAAGTCATATTATTGGTATATGCGCATAGCCTTCAGGAATTGCACGAAACGAATTTGAAGTTCTTTCAAGATGTAAGGCTGTATCCCAGAGCTTATGCTCTGATAGGGAAGCGTAATAAACAAGATTTTGAGGATGCGGTAAACTTCTTTAAACAAGGTGTTGATCAGGGTATCTTTCGGGTGGATATTAATTTTGAAATATTCATTGTTATCCTTCACAAGCAGATAGACACATTACTTAATGGAGAGGTTAGCAAGAATTTCTCTTTTTTTGATGTTTATGAATTTATAATGTTTACCTTCCTTAGGGGTGTCTCTACACGAAAGGGGCAAGACATAATTGAGGATTTTATAGAGAACTTTAAAAAGAATATTGGTGGTAATTTGGCGGGATTTTTATAATTCGATCTAAAGTTAGGTATAAGATTGAATTCTTTAAGCGCTGCTTATGATGTTACTTTTAGGTGGTACTTTATGGTGCCATAATATGATTATAAAATAATAAAAAGCTCTATTGGAAATATTTTAATGCTTTCAATAGAGCTTTTTATTGTAATTTATTTATCTTTTATTTCTTCTTATTTTGTAAATATTCTTTTTCGAGTTTTACAGCTTTGCTTAAGTTCTCTACATCTTTTTTTGATGCCGGTTTTGTCTTTATTACTTTAGTTGTATCTGTCTCTATATTTATAATATGGCTTTTAGGGGCAATAAGTCTCACCAATACAGCATGTCCTTCGGATAATGATCCCATATATGAAACTTCTGCAGAGTCATTTATTGCAACAGCACCATTATCAAAAGTCGCTTTATCCAATATAAAGAGAGCACTATCATTTGCAATTTTCATTTTTAGGGTGTCATTTTTAATAGAAGTTACAACACCAGCACATTGTTTTATTTTTGGTTTACAAGATGTAAATAAGGAGCAAATAAATAATAAGGATGAAATGTATAGTAATAATCTTTTCATTTTAGATCTTTTTAAAGATTAAAAGGGGAGTATTCTTTAAAACAAGAGCACTCCCCTCAATATTAATTAAGTCGAAATCTTAAGAATTTATTATTTCGCAGGATCAACGTATATTGGTAATGTAATTGTTACTGGTTTTCCATAACAATCTGTACCTGTTATAACCAAATTAGACTCAACAATACCAGTTGGATTCGTTTGTGTAGATGCGTCCACAGCTTCTAATGTGAAATTACTGCTAGTACTAGAAACCGACTCGTTCTTTTTATAGTATTCATTTTGCACTCCATTTTTTGTATTTATAGAAGCTGTAATACCATAAAGATATCTGCTCCATGACAATGCCGGATTGTTAAATATACTAGTCAATTGAGGTATAATATCAGAGAAGGATATAGTTGCAGTTACACCATAAGTTAAATGAATTTTTGCATCTTTTTTCCATGCCCATCCACCATTTTGTGCTAGCCATGCGAAAGGATCCCAAAAGATTGTTTTGAATCCTGTCTTTAGATTATTAGTAGGATCTACTCCTATTAAACATTCATCAGTAGGAGTTTTGCTACTGACATTTCCTCCAAAATCATATTCAACTTTCGTTGTATAGGTTGTTTTACCATCCATGTAATCTTTTCCAATATTCAACAGATATGGATATCCCTTAACAGAGATAGGATCCTCACTATTATCGTCAGATGTAAAAGTAAACTTGAAAGAACCGTCAATCGTATTATCAGTACTTATCATATTGTAGAAGTTATACAAACTGAAAGTACCATTCACCTCATGATATCCATTTATATCTACATTTGGCTCTTGTGCTACAAATATGCGATCGTAATTATTAACACTATTCATCTGGTTGGCTTTAGGTCCATATGTAGATGGAATATCAGCATATGTAGGTAATACTTTTGTCATCTTAACTGTAAGCTGGTATACAACATTACCATTGGCATTTTTAAAAGTATAAACCTGATCATATTCCTTATTGTCTTCATATGAAGATCCTAGCACATTACCAGCTCCATCAGTTCTCAGTATGACACGATAACCTACAGCATTTTCTGTTATATCTTGAAAAGAAGTTAGAGGTATGTCTGCACCATTTTTATCCACGAAGAATAGAGCAAAATCATTATTTGGAACTACAGTAACCAAACTAGCATCTTTGATCGGAGATAAATCCAACTTTGAGAGGCTTTGTGTAAAAGATTTATCATTTTTCACATCTACATTAATAGACAGAGTACCCTGTGTATTGGCTTCACCAACAGATACGTAGAATGCACGTCCGTCTGGGTCAACCAATGTTCCGTCTTCGTTATATGCCCAAACGCGTAGTCCTATTATGCCATATTTTGCACCATTCATACCAGTAATTGTGATAGAGCCTGAATTTCCTACCTGCACAATTGGATGATTGCTGTCTTGGATATTTACATTTGTAATGTTCCACTTGCTCCATTCTGCCTTTTGTGCGTCAGTTGCGTGATCGGTATCAAGTGCAACATAGAATCCCTTTATTCTTTCTGTATTAATGTTAATGGCTATAGGCTCATTTTTTATTGCGGTCAAGTAATCTAAAGTTGTACGATCATCTCCCACATATGTGTTCTCTTTAGTAACCTCTGTTTGTGGATTCCAGTTTTGCCAGCTTAATTCAGAAGATTTGTTACGTAAGGCGGTATTTACATCTTTTCCATTTGCCGTGAAATTCAGCTTACCACTAGGATCTACTGTAGATGAAATCGTAGTCAGGCAATAATCACTAACTACACGTCGGTTTGCACCTGTTATTGCACTCTTAACAGCAACGCAGAACAATATTTGTTTATTATCATCTGTCATTATTGCCTTTTGATATTCATTTACCTCTGCGTCTGTAGTGAATGCCTTTCTCTGTAACACAACCTTCCAAAGTCCATTATCAGAGGTTGCGCGTGACATTAATGAATATGATGTTAATAGACCCTTGTAAGGTTCTACACTCTTTATTTCGACAAAACGACTTAAATCTTCGCCTTTAGAATTGAGTAAAGATACACTATCTTTGTCAAGAGTCGCTGTTGTTGGATTTACACGAATCAATATAGAATCCGTTTCTGTTATTCTACGGTCTTTCGCGAAAGTGTAATAATCACCTAAGTTGTTATTGGTAAGCTCTTTAACAGATAAGAAATTAATTACATAATCAAAAGTTCCATACGTCATTGATGGCCATGTCGACCCTACGACTTCTACACTAGTAACCATTTTGTCAATATTGGCAATTATAAGATCACTTGTTTTCTTTAACATGTCATATTGACTTGTTAATGCCGTTAATCCAGGTACCAATGTGTTGTCAACTGTATTGCCTAATTCTTTTATTCTTGAATCTAGTTCTCCAACAGTTTTTGATAAGTCGTCAACAGTCCCTTTTAAAGCTGTAAGTGGAGCTACAGCATCCTGAATAGCTTGATTTACAATATTGAGTTGTGCAGCAAGATCGCTCTGACTTACTTTATTATCTATTTTGGCGTTCAAATCATTCACTGCTTTATCGAGATCAGCCTGATTGGCTTTTAAATTAATTGCAGCTTGTAATTCTTTGATTTGTTTATTGTAAGCTGCCGTGTCAACTTTTGTGCCTAGAGCATCGCCTATTGTCTTATAATTATCGCTCATTGCCTTTGTTAAATCAGCTACAGCCTGTGTAAGAGCTGTCTGGTCTGCTTTCTGATTTATCAAGGCTGTCAGAGAGTTAATTGCAGCATCAAGACTTGCTTTGGAAGCCGCTTTGTCTGCTGTGGTTTGTGCAGTAGCAGCTGCAGTGGCTGCATTGGTAGCTGCAGTGGCTGCATCTGTAGCTGTCTTTTGGGCTGCCGTAATAGATGCTTGCAATGTGGCTACGTTAGAAGCCAATTGGTCGGCAGTCGCTAATTTGCTAATTTGATCTTTAAGAGCATTGATATCGCCGTCATAGTCTTTGCTACAAGAGGTCAATGTGCCCGTGGAGCCAACAACCAACGCTCCAATCAACAAAGCATTAAAAAATTTCTTGTTCATAATTTGTAATTTGTTAAGTTAATAAATTCTATTATTTATTTTATATCATATTATTTGTTGTTTTATCAGTCCTGATTCATACAAGGGCTCTCCTTTTTTATTTATGTTCGATTCCTTTTTTTTAACTTGTATCAGATATCCCAATGGGGAGTTCCCTTCAAGGCGTTGAAAAGCTGCATAAAATGCACTTCTCGATGCAAATCCACTTCTTCTATGTAGCTCTTTTATGCAATGTGTGTCTATTGCAAGTAAATGCTTTGCATAATCAATTCGATATTTATTGATTAGCGTACGTAGGTTGCAACCAAAAAATTGGTTGATAGTATTAGAAAGATAAGTAGTATTTGTGCCAACCATTTCGCTAAGCCCAATTAATGAAAGAGTCGGATCCAAATACACCTTTTTCTCGTCAAATAGAAGAAGAATCTTTTTATAAATTTCTTCTGTTCGTAGTTCAATAATTGACATGTTCCTATTATTCATATGTTTTTGTATAAAATATGTAAGGCAAAAATAGATATTAGTAAAACATTCCACAATCATTTTCTTAAAAAAAGAGTCAACCTGCATGTTCTTTTTTAAGTAATAAGATTTACTTATAAGTTATAGGACTTTTATTTATTAATCAGGATAATTTATTTGACATAATAGTTTGTTTTCATTAGGAATGATATAATATATATATATCATTTATATTATTCTAATAAATACGGTGATATACCAATATATTGAAATATGAACCTTATATGAAAATGTTATAAAAGTATTACATGCTTATAGCAGCTTTTATGCTAAAAGCAATTACTTATATATGGCTTTTTATATAAGTATATGGTTGTATTAAATTCTTTTATTTTGTTGTGATTAGTACAAAGTTTCCAGTTAAAAAACATATTTTCAATTGTTTCTGTGTATGTTAAAATATGTCTGTTTTTAAAGAGTTCTCTATAAATTATAAAAATTAAAAATAATAAGTTTTGCTTTAAGTAAACTTTGTAAAGAATCATAAAATACGATTCATGGAAATGCTACTTCACAACTTTAATAAGAACTTCGGTGATGTAGCTCACCTATAAGAGTTTGGGAGATTAAATATTCTCGCACTCGGGTGCTTATTATTATAATGCCATGTTTTGAACTTGCATTTATATTAATGAGATGCAAGGGGATGTGAAATGTTTATCTGCTTTGTAGAAAGAGGATTGCATAAAAAGCCACATGGATATTGTCTTACTCTATGCAAATAATTGGAGTACCCACTCCATTGACGCAGAAAACGATTTAAAAGGCAATACATTGGGAACAATCCGTTTTTTTAGAACGTATTTCAATGTGAATATTCCCCGATATTCTGATACTTTCTTATCTGAACCTCACCCACAGAGCCTTAAAAGGCACTATTTTCGCTATTGTTCGAGCGCTCGAATATAAGTCGAATCAGAGTAAGACATTAAGATATTGTATGCAAATCGTTGATATACAGCGAGAAATTCATAAGGACGAAAATAAAAGTTTGTAAGGAGAAACATTTATTTTCGTCCTTATGAATTTTTATGTTTGTCCTTATCATTTTTTGAGAACACAAGCTCGATTGAGTGAATCAATAAGCGCCACTTCTGTATGGTTAAAATAGTATCAGTATCGCTCCCAATATTCACCTCTTGGAACATTTTGAAAAATAATTTTCGTTCAAAAGCCCTTACCAGTTACTTGTAGGCCACATTATCATAGAGTTCATAATTCGTTGATTCTCAGCGAGAAGATGCACTTTTTAGGTCCCGTTTTGCTATCACATCTCAATATCTATCTGATATACAGATGGTAAACGTGACGGGAACGGGGTTAAAAGTGTTATAGAAAAACATCGAAATGATTTATACCGCTGCGACCCCTTTTAAGTAGTCAGTGGGAGACGGTTATTTCAATAAATCGGTGTCGTACTGATCTTCCTAAAACCACATATGCTCCTAAATTTGTTGACGTCCATATGTTTTCAGAAAAACTTAAGGACGTCGCCGAAAAAACTAACATACGACAACTTTGCAAAAAATCAACCGTATGTCGCTGCGGTAACTAACGGATGTTACAGACGAAACATCCGTTAGTTATCATGATAACTTCCGTTACTTACCGCAGTAACTAGCGTTAGTTATGGCTGCGATATACGTCTGTTTCTGCCAATAATAAAACAATCTAAAACCGTTAATATCCATGCGTTTTCAAAAAATTGCGGTAGTGGGTCGGTGATATAAAAAAGAGTGAAAGGCTGTTCGTCGGTTTATTGTGACGATCCAGTCTTCCACTATCTTTTATACAAAAGCCGTGGGGTTTTAATAAGTCATTTTATTGCATTCTCAATGTAGGCTTTCGGTCTATTCGATTGTTATTTCGTCAATGAATAAGAATGCCGGTTTGCCTTCCGAATAGTGTCCTTTGGGAAGTGCGCTGCTCGGTTTGATTGTCACCTTTACGTAGCGTGCCTCAACTGGTGCAAAGGCTACATCGTAATGAGCGATGTCTATCTTGTTTAAATCGGTATCTTCCGGATAATCCATATTGCCTACCTCTGTGAAATTAATGCCGTCTTCGGATACGGCTACTGAAACATAGGAAGCTCCCATAATGAAAGCGGGCAGATTGACAATAGCATCGGTGCTCACTTGGTTAATTTCTTGAGTCGTTCCTAAGTCTATGGTTGCTTCTACAATTTGGTTGTAAAATCCCAACCAACGTCCGCTGGCATAGTTACTGTTGCCTTTTAATCCATCATTCAGGGCGGGAGCACCATTGAATGCATAGCGTCCTTTTGGATCGTCTTTCAATTTGATGGGGCATAGGGTTGATTTATTGAAAAAGAATTCTTTCGACAGGATGTTCGATCGGAGATTGGGGCGTATGGCTGCAGCCTTTAATGTGCAAGATTTGTTTATCTGGATAGGCTCGGTGTAGCGGGTTGAAGACGCAGTAGGCTCCGTTCCGTCTGTTGTATAATATATAGGAGCATTGTCAATGGTAGACATTTTTTCGAAGATGCACTTCTTTGTCGTATCGGTCTGACATTCGTCTGTGATATCATAAACATGTTTTGCATAGTTCAGCCCGTCGCGTTGGAAAATATCGAGCAGGCGAGGCAGACGTGAGGCAAAATCTTTGTAATCTTTCTTTTCTTGATTGCTCCATTGCACTTCTGACAAAGCTGACATGCGAGGCAGTACCATGTATTCTACTTGTTTGGTGGTAGGGATATATTCTGACCAGACATTGGCTTGTGCTCCTATTATATATGGTTTCACATCTGCAGCAAGCGAATCGGGTGCCGGTTCGAAATTGTACACGTCTTTAACCGGTAGATAACCACCAATAGCAAGAGGCTCGTTGGCTACGTCGGTCGATTGATAGTAGTCGAAGTAGACATAAGTATTGGGTGTCATCACAACGTTGTGGTGTAGGTGTGCTGCTTCAATGCCTCCCGACATGCCACGCCACGACATCACTGTTGCGTTGGGGGCTACATCGCCTTCGAGTATTTCGTCCCAACCTATAATTTGGCGACCTTTGCCGTTCAGAAACTTTTCAATACGGCTCATAAAATAAGATTGCAAGCGATCTTCTGCCGAATGTTTGCTGTCGCTCTTTAATCCTTCGTCTTGAATTCGTTTTTGACACAGTGGACATGCTTTCCAGCTAACCCGCGGTGTCTCATCACCACCGATGTGAATATATTTGGAGGGGAAGAGTGATATGACTTCCGATAGAACGTCTTCGATGAACGTAAATGTAGATTCTTTGCCTACACAAAGGATATCGTCAAATACGCCCCATTCTTCCTGTACTTTATAAGGGCCTCCTGTACATCCCAAATAGGGATAAGCAGCCAATGCGGCGTTCATGTGTCCCGGCATATCTATTTCGGGGATGATTGCAATGTGGCGGGCTTTGGCATAGGCTACAATATCTTTTATTTCGGCTTGAGTGTAAAATCCGCCATACGGTTGTCCATCGTATTTACCGGAATTATGTCCAATAACTGTTTGTGCTCGTTTCGAACCGATTTCGGTAAGTTTCGGATATTTCTTTATTTCAATGCGCCAGCCTTGGTCTTCGGTGAGATGCCAATGAAAGTAGTTCATGTTGTGCAGTGCGAGTAGGTCTATATATTCTTTGACGAACTTGGCGGGGAAGAAATGGCGACCACAGTCGAGCATCATTCCTCGATAGGCAAAACGGGGATAATCATTGATAGTAACACAGGGGAAAAGGATATTGTCGCCTTTGGCTATTGCAGGCATAGACTTACGCAAAGTCTGGATGCCATAAAATACGCCGTTTTCATCTTTTCCGGTTATGGTGATTTGATGCTCTTCTACTTTGAGTTCATACCCTTCGTTATGAACGAGTGATTGGTCGATTTTCAATAGAATGACATTTTTGTCTTTTGAAGTTTTTATCGTAATAGGAGAGATTGGTATTGACCGTCCGGTAGTCTCTTTAATATAACTGGAGAGAAATACGGCATCGCTTTTTAGCATTTCACTGTTGGCAGCATACTTTATTTTGCTTTGTGCATTCAGAATGAAAGCTCTGCCGTGCTGCAAATCTATTTGCTGTGGCAGTGGTATCACTTGATAGTTGGCTTCTTTCTGCTGAGCAAATCCTGAGAATCCGCAGAAAGTAACGAGGCAGGATATTAAAAGGTTTAATCGCATAATAAAGATCTATATAAATATGTTATTAATTAATGCAAATATAACAAAGATACTTGATAACTGGTGCTGCTTTTACGCAAAATGTTGTTCAATATGAGTTTTTATTATTTTTTTCTTTTTCTCTGTTTAATTTAATCGAATAGTAACGTGTTGGTAATATTTATGTAATATGCGGAGGGTATATTTGTCGTACAAAACAAAAATATATCAATTATGAAATTTCTGTTTATTATTCAAGGAGAAGGTCGAGGACATCTCACACAAGCTTTGGCTTTGGAAGAAATGTTGAAACGTAACGGACATGAAGTTGTCGGTGCATTGGTAGGCAAAAGTTCGACGCGTACATTGCCGAAATTCTTTTCGGAACATCTACAAGCGCCGATCGAGCTTTTTGCAAGTCCTAATTTTCGTCCATCCGCCGATAACAAGCGCTTTAATTTGCTCTGGAGTGTACTTAGCAATCTGATAAAACTTCCATTATACATCAAAAGTATGCTCTTTATCCGTCGAAGTATCAGTCAGACTCAACCGGATATGGTTATCAACTTCTACGAAGTACTTACCGGACTGACTTATTTGTTTATGTGGCCATCGAGTCCATATATCTGTATAGGCCATCAGTATCTGTTCTTGCATCCTGATTTTCGTTTTCCGCCTCAGAAGAGTCATTTGCAACTCAATATTCTGCGCTTCTTTACTTGGTTGACTAGTGTTCGAACCAAACGGCGTTTGGCTCTCTCTTTTTATAGTATGTCGGCAATAGAAGACCGTCGATTGGTTACGGTTCCTCCTTTGCTTCGTAAAGAAATAGCTTTGCTTCGCCCTCGAAAAGGTGAGTATATTCATGGTTACTTACTCAATAGCGGGTTTGCAACCGAAGTACAAGAATATCATCAACGTCATCCGGAAGTATCGCTCCGCTTCTTTTGGGACAAGAAAGATGCAGACGAGAAAACACGTATTGACGATACGTTGTCGTTTTATCAGTTGGATGATGCTAAATTTCTACAAGGTTTGGCGGGATGCAAAGCTTATGCTACAACAGCAGGGTTCGAATCTATCTGTGAGGCCCTTTATTTGGGTAAACCTGTTATGATGGTACCCGCTCACATCGAACAAGATTGTAATGCTTTTGATGCTGTTAGGGCTGGAGCAGGTGTCATATGTCCTAACTTTGACATTGATCGCCTTATGCGTTTTACTTTCTCTCATTTCTCTCATAATGATTTTATATGTTGGGCTTCGAGTAGTGAAATTCGTATTATCAGAGAAATCGAAAGAGCTGGAACTGATCATAAGAGAAACGTCACAGGAAAGAATATTGATATGATACCTGGATGTGCTTGAAGTTAATCAGGGCTTTTGCAAACGTTTGCATTGTTTTTTAATCAAATAAGATTTATTTTCGTACTTTTGATGCGTCAAACCCTTTATATTTGTAATAGAGTATATTAACCTTATAAAGGAAGATCACGTGTCATGAAAGGCCCCCTTACAATAAAAGATATTGCCCAGGCATTGGGCATTTCTGTCTCTACCGTCTCAAGGGCGTTGAAAGACAGTCCGAATATCAGCTTGGATATGCGGAGGCAAATTAGAGATTATGCCGTTGCACACCATTATCAACCGAATACTGCGGCGGCCAATTTGCGTACACGTCAATCCAAGATCATCGGCGTTATATTACCCGAATTTGTCCACTTCTTTTTTTCGAGTGTGCTGAGCGGCATTGAAGATGTGGCGTGGCAACGGGGTTATAATCTCATGATAGCCCGAAGCGATGACAAATACGAGCGTGAAGTAAATGCTGTAAATAGATTCATGGAGAATCGGGTTTGCGGAGTGATTGCTTCATTGGCTAAAGAAACTCAGCTTTTCGAACATTATCAGCGATTGATAGATAACGATATCCCAATAATCTTCTTTGATCGTATCTGCACCGAGATACAGACAGAGCGAGTTGTTGTTGATGACTATATGGGAGCCTTTGCTGCGGTTGAGTATCTGATAAAAACAGGTTGCAAACGTATTTTCTTTTATAATTCTCCTCTTCATCTTGAGATATCTAAGAATCGTCGGAATGGCTATTTGGATGCGATGAAAAAGTATGGTATGTCTGTAGAGAATGATATGATGAAGATATGTGACTCTCGAGAAGAGGCGATGATTATCACTCCCGATATTCTTAAATCTGAAAACAGACCTGACGCTTTTTTTGCTGTCAATGATGAAACTGCAGCGGGAATATTGACTGTCTGTAAAGACTTACATTTAAAAGTTCCTGATGAGGTTTCTATCTGTGGCTTTTCGAATGGGGCAGTGGCCATGTCGACAGATCCTAAGCTCACTACTGTAGAGCAAAAAGGTGTGGAAGTAGGAGAGTGCGCAATTAAAATATTACTGGATAAACTGGAAGGAAATTCCGATATGCCGCGAAAGAATAGAATAGTCCGTACGAATCTGGTGGTAAGAGGAACAACAAGGAAAATATAAAGTAAAGATACCATGAAAACAAAACCCGATTTAAGCTTTTGGAAACTATGGAATATTAGTTTCGGTTTCTTTGGTGTGCAAATAGCATATGCTTTGCAGAGTGCCAATATTAGTAGAATCTTCTCTACATTGGGTGCCGATCCTCACAATCTGAGCTATTTTTGGATTCTTCCCCCTTTGATGGGGATTATAGTCCAACCTATTGTAGGCTATTTTAGTGATAAGACATGGACTCGTTTCGGTCGGCGTATACCTTATCTGTTTATCGGAGCAACTGTGGCTGTGTTTATTATGTGCATGTTGCCCAATGCCGGAAGCTTCGGAATAGGAGCCGGCGCCGCAATGATTTTCGGACTTATTTTCTTGATGTTGTTAGATACTTCCATTAATATGGCAATGCAGCCTTTTAAAATGTTGGTGGGCGACATGGTTAATGAGAAGCAAAAAGGTCTGGCCTATTCTATACAAAGTTTTCTCTGCAACGCCGGTAGCCTAGTAGGTTATCTATTTCCTTTTGTGTTGGCCGTGTTTGGTATTAGCAATACTGCTTCGAAAGGGGTGGTTCCCAATTCGGTGATATATGCTTTTTATATTGGTGCCGCCATCTTGATTCTTTGTGTCATCTTTACGACACTGAAAGTAAAAGAGATGCCGCCTAAGGAATATGCCGAGTATCATGGACTGACCGAAGAGAAGGAAAAGGAAAAAGTAAATATGTTCAGGTTGCTTGTCAAAGCACCGAAAGTGTTTTGGACTGTCGGGCTTGTGCAGTTCTTTTGTTGGGGAGCCTATATGTATATGTGGACCTATACTAATGGTACTGTAGCTTATCATTTCTTTGGAACTCCGGTTTTAGATAGCGTCGTAGGCGGGGTTCATAAAGTGGTGCTCAATACACAGTCCGTACAATATCAGAATGCTGCCAATTGGGTGGGCATTGCTTATGCGGTTCAAGCTGTAGGGGCAGTAATATGGGCAATGATCATCCCACTGTTCAAGAATCGTCGACTCATTTATTCATTCAGCCTGTTGATGGGAACTGTAGGCTTTATTCTTATGTCCTTCTCGACAGAGCTCTATATGCTCTTTATCTCTTTTGCTCTTATCGGCTGTGCCTGGGCTGCAACATTGGCGCTGCCCTTCACTCTATTGACAAATGCACTCAACGGTTCTCACATGGGTACTTATTTAGGACTGTTCAACGGAACAATATGTGTGCCTCAAATCATCGCTGCTTCTTTGGGAGGAGTTATTCTTTCGCTTATTTCTCCTGTAGGGGCACTTCCTTCCGAATGGCTGATGATGCTTATTGCGGGTCTGATGTTGTTTGTTGGAGCATGCTTTGTGTGGATGATAAAAGAACAATATGGTGAAGTTCAATCGGCAGATTGAGTCAACGCAGAGGATTTTATTCAAAAACAAAATGATGATGAAGCTAGCTAGTAGATTTCAAACAATATTATTATCGGCTATATTTAGTTGTTCGGCCTACGCTATCGGAGTAGGGCAATATAGTAGCTATCCTATGCCAACGGGGCAATGGGAAGAGTGCCGTTACACCGTCCGTAAAACGTCATTTTCTTTGTGGGCACCTACGGCTACTCATGTGAAACTTAATATTTATGTTTCTGGAACCGGTAATAATATTTGGCGAACCTTTCTTATGCAATACAGCAAAGAGGAAGGTTTGTGGAAGACCACTGTCAATAAAGACCTGAATGGTAAGTTTTATACTTTTCAGATACAAGTGAACGGCCATTGGCTTGCTGAAACTCCCGGTTTGTGGGCCAAGGCTGTAGGTATTAATGGTGAGCGGGCCGCCATTCTGAATCTTAGTACCACCAATCCGACCAATTGGGAAAAGGATCGTCGTCCGCCGTTGAAGAGCTTCTCGAATATCACAATATATGAGATGCATTATCGAGATTTCTCGGCAAGCAAAAGTTCGGGAATCAAGCATCGTGGGAAGTTCTTGGCATTGACTGAAGAAAAAACTCATACTTCTGACGGATTGTCTACCGGTATTGATCACTTAAAGGA